>OLIX01002742.1_pt1 | contig 12477 bp, 10 predicted proteins | sample 1601331 | NCBI WGS metagenome assembly OLIX01 (sample SAMEA2452120, study PRJEB22498) | human gut metagenome | biome: human feces; feature: human gut; material: feces | place: Australia | collected 2012 | reverse complement strand
GAACACCACGTCTATTCCCCGGCCGTTCAAGAGGCGGATGAAATCCTCCCGGTTGAGGTGGCGCAGTTCGGGATAGGCGTTGTCGGGCTGGGTGCTTTGCTCGATGTGTCGGGCGATGGCGTTGCAGGAACCGCTTGCCTTCATGATGTGGAGTACGGCGTAACTCATAGGCAGGCGAGTTTCTGTCGTGGAACAATCGCAATGTACGTCTTCCCGTAAAGCAGCATCGGGGTTTCCAATGGGGGGTGACCCCTTGGGCTCAGTAGGGACATTTTCAGCGTGTCGGAACGATATACGGCTCCGAAAATTCCCTAATGAGCTAAGGTGAATGTTTTGATGGATGCCGTGTCGAGTGTGTCGTAAAAAAATCTCTGATTCTTACATTTGTGTAAAACATTTTTTATAACTTTACGTTGTAGTTACAAACGCGAAGCCTTATGAGTGAAGTAGAACTCCTTTTAGTCAACAGTAGTGACAGTTGCACTATGTACACAATTCAATTCATGTCTGATGATATGAGCGAATTTTAAAAATTCATTGACAAGTTTAGAAAGGACGCTGAACTGAACCCTGACTTTCAGGCAGTAATGAGATTTGTTGAACAGATTCTCTCCAATGGCGCTTTGGAGCGATACTTCCGTAGAGCGGGTAAAATGAAGGACTCAGTTGTAGCATTGCCGGTTTTGAAATCAAAACTTCGCTTGTATTGCCTGCGACTTACCGACAAAATTCTTGTCCTCGGCAATGGCGATGTGAAGAACAGTCGGACATACGAAGAAAATGACACATTGCAAGGTATGTAATGGACTTGCAGAAGTTCGAGCGGTTGCTCAAACAGGAAGTGCGTACCGGCAATGTAGAGATAACTGAGAAGGAGATTATAACCGATAAAACCTTTGACTTATGAGAACCGCCAACATTTCATTACAGGAAATCTTCAATGAGATTCCTCGTGATAAGCGAGAGGAAACTCGGCTTTCTTTTGCCATCTCTAACAGACTTGACGCTCTTATGCGTGAAAAGGGACTGAATAATAAGCAATTTGCCGAAGCTCTCGGTAAACGGCCCAACGAGATAACACGTTGGCTGAGTGGCGAGCATAACTTCACCATCGCTACTCTCGCCATGCTCTCCTCTTTCTTTGGACAGCCGATAATCACCGTCTCATAATAAAATGTCATGGCATCCAATTACTTAAGTAGCTAAGAAAATATAATGAACAGATAAAGCGAAGTTATTTTTGAGTCGATTTTGGTGCGGAACGAAGGAGAATATTAATATATTCGTCTGGACGACAAGCCAAAAGCAGCCCAAAAGAACGAGCTTTAGCGTTCAAGATCTCATTAGTTACTTATATCGATTAATTTTTCTTAGCTACTTAGAGTATGAAAATAAGCAATCGCGTTAAACGGAATATATCTTTTACCTTGTTTGTGGTGGGCTTGTTTTGTATGGCGGCACGCTCGGTTGAAGTATTACAGAATCCTGCTTCCGCTAAGGCATGGTTTGAGTTTGCAAGCATTGCATTCCTGACATGGTGCATTTGTTTTGACAACTTCCTCTCTTATCGCCGAAGGATTAAAAACGGCATCCTATTCGGCTCTAAGTAGAAAATGTCTCCGGCTGAATTGTGTACGCACAGCGTACATTATTTCCGCCTCATAAGTAAATAGATATTATTTAAGTTTCGCATGTATAATTTAACTGAAATGCAATTGATTGCGGCGGACGCATCTGGGATGCGTCCCTACAGCATTGCATCTTGAAAGATTAGCTAACACGGAGTCGGCGGATGTAGGGACGCATCCAAGATGCGTCCGCTTTCAGATGTTTCCTAAGCGAATAGCTACAATATAAATCCCTTATAATGAGGTAATTTGTCTATACAAATCTTGAGTAAATAAGAAAAATTATCAAACAGATAGCAAAGAATCCATAACACCATGAAACGAATCCGCAAATCAGTCTGGCTGCCTACCCTGCTCGCAATCTATTTCATCGCGATGATGGCCATCTTCGGCCCCGAGCTCCTCAGAAACGGCGAGAAAACCCGCTTCTTCACCGTCGCCGCCGTTGAAATAATCGTCATCATCCTCGTCTACCTCTTCTACCGCCACCGCGAAAAGAAAGGCTTCTGACCCGCCTCCCCTCCTCACGACACACCTCGCATGGACGCGATTCTTCGCGTCCACATAGATAAATAAAAAATGTTACATCCTACTAATCTACGTCCTGCTTAAGCGGTACATAAAATTTATAAGCTCTTGACTTTGTCACAAAAATACCGCAATTTTGTGACACCAGCTATCATAAATAATAAACTTAACTGTGTAAGCATTAACTCAACTACATCTATAGATGTAGTTGAGTTAATGCTTACTATCGGACAGTAATATAAAATTATAAAATCCATAAGGCATTAGACGCGGGCCCTGTTCACCACAAACCGTTCTAAACAGCTTGCTGTTATATGAGTCGCCACAATTTGGGCAGTTTATTGTAACATTTATTTGTTGACTCATAATATTTAATTTGGGTTATCTGTTTAATGAATATATCCAATTGGGTTTCGTCCTTTTCTGTCATCTGTTGATTCCATTTCAGCTTTGATTGCCTCATAGAACCGGATGTCTTTTGCACTTATGGATGGATTGTTCTCTCTGATAACCTCCTCTAAAAGACTTTGCGAAATATCTACATCATCTTCAAAAGCACGTGTGGCCGCATCGTTGACGATATATGCAATATCTGAAGCCACATAGTTTTCTGTTAGAGATGCCAACTTATCAAAGTCTATATCTTCTGTTGCTGGTCTGTCCGCCATGTGAATTCGGAATATACCTTCGCGAGCCTCTTTATCAGGAACAGGTATATAGACAATCTGGTCAAGTCGCCCTTTACGTCTAATGGCAGGGTCAATAAGGTCCGGCCGGTTGGAACTTGCAATGATGAATATCCTATCTTTACCACAGTTATTCATCTGAGAAAGGAACTCGTTTACCTCTCCCGACTCACTGCTGTTATTGATTTTGCTTCGATTGGGAACGAGAGCCTCAAACTCATCGAAGTTTATGATAGTGGGAGCACTCTTTCTTGCCTCATCAAACAATCGTCCTATTTTTTCCTGAGACCCATGCACATATATACTCGCAAGGTCAGAAGACTTAACAAATATATAGTTATAGCCCGCTTCCTCTGCAAATTTTTCAGCAATAAAAGACTTACCACATCCGGGAGGCCCATATAACAGCATCCCATTTGGAATCTGGATCTTGAATTTTTCAGCACGAGCAGAATTCCTCAATACATTTATAATCTTCTTATGCATGAAGTCCTTAATCTCATGCATTCCGGCAACATCGGCAAAGCCATTACCCTCAATTGGTTTTGGGGCATTCTGTTCCTCTTGTTGATTCGGCTTAGTCATAGAAATGGGTGCTGACTGGATTTCTATCTTACCTTCTATCGCTTCTAAAAACTGTTTAGCAGACTCAAAACGTTGTTCCGGATCTGGAGCAAGAGCTTTGACCATGACCTTTAGTAGTCTGTCATCCATCTCGACAACTTGAATATTGGGAATTGTCAAAGGACCTTTACGTTTATCAATTACAGCCTGAATCTTCTCTGCCAAGGTCTTTCCTGCAAGTTCAGTTTCCCAGGGCATAACACCAAAGATTAACCGATAAAGCAAAATACCAGCAGAGAATATATCAGATTTCACGCTACCTTCTCCGACAAGGCGTTCAGGGGCTACATAATAAAGGTTTTGATTTTGCCAAGAGGCGGGATTTGATTTAATATCAGCAAATCGAGAAGCGCCAAAATCTATAAGTTTTAACTTATTTAGATTTCCAACGCTGTCAAGAAGGATATTTTCAAGGGTAACTTCGTTATGTATAATGGGTCTCTTTAAGGTATGAAGATAGTCAAGGGCTGATAGAACTCCTGTCATTATCTGTTTAATTTCCATTAAACTTGGCAATCCATTCCTGTAAAGATGCTGGTCAAGGTTCTCTCCCCTTACATATTCAGTGACAATATAAAGGAGTTGATGCTCCTGATATTCCAAACGTCCTGAATCAACATATGAGCACAGATTGTCATGTTGAAGGACTTTGGCGATTTCTTCTTCAATGACATCTCCATTCCCATCAAATTGGAATACCTTTAGTTCTTCCATGAAGATTAACTTCATGAACTTAACCTTGCCGTCAGCATCTTTCACACGATAGGTTTCCGCGTAAGCACTTTCCTTATGCGGAAATACCACAGTGTATTTGCATATATTTTGATTCTTCTTAAAAAGGAACATACACTTTTAGTTCTTTACGATTACAACTTCGGCCCTGCGGATCAGGTGTCCATTACGGGTATATCCATCCTTTTCAATAGAGATGATTTCTCCATTTTTACGAGTGGAATCCGGTTCAGTTTCGACTGTAGTACAGAGATCATCATCAACCATGCCGGTTTCAAATTCAATTCTCTTGACATTGAATTTTTCAAGCACTGATAATGCTTTCTTTTTCGCATTAAGCAACCGCTTAATCGCTTTAGACGCATTTTCTTCTTGATCAAGGCCACGTTCCTTAATGATTGCCTCGGACTTCTGGAAAGTGTCAATTACAGTCAGAACTTCGGCGAAAATATCATCGAGTTCCTTTTCATGATTCCTTTCCGCCTGTTCTTTTTCATTTTGTAAGGTGACGATCTTCCGAAGGCTATCGGCCATCTTCTCTTCAATCGTCGGTTTTATATCCGATGTTATTGGTGTCATTTCAGAGAATCGTATTTGTTAACGTTGATTGAACTGAAGTCAACCTCTTTACTCTTAATGGATGATTCCAGAACAGGCAGAGGTTTTTTGTCTATGACCGGGAAAGTAAAATCCGCAGCAAGACGTGTGGCAGGTTTACGAAGTGCCGCCTGTGCAGCCGTAATCTCGTTCATAGTGTATTTACGAGCTCGCAATGCGGCTATCTGTGACCTTGCGATTTGTTTCTCATCGGCATCCTGTGCCAATCCGAGAATGGTATATGGATTGTTCATTTATTGTTATCAATTATAGTGGTAAATCTGGCAGTTCTGTTGAACAAGCCGTATTATTAACCCAATTATCAAATAGTTTTGCAGAATAATAAGGATCATTTTCATCTAAGGGATCTGATGATTGTTGTTTTTTTTGACTTACAGACCCTAATTTTTTTAAATATTGTAATCCTAATTTTAATGCAATACCATTTGTATTTAGACTCTGATTCATCATGTGTCCAGCCAGATTTCCACACATTAGACATTTTGTTTCATATGGAATTTTAGCCCACATCTCATTGAAAGTCTTGCCTAATTTTCGGGCTTTTCTTTTGAATGTTGGACTCATGTTCCGTGCAATTGAGTTAAGATTACTTTTTACACCAGCTGCACCAGCTGCGCCATTGATTATGTACTCGAATATACAAATCTCACATAGAGTGGCAAGATTTTCACAAACTCTCTCATTGTTAGGCGATTTAAGATACATGCTTTTAACTTCAGCGAGAGCTGTGTTGTTCTTCATTTTCCCAGAGTTAACCTTATCAACAATAGTTGACAGTTTAGCCTGAATAGTCGCATCTTCAACAACACCGGTGAATGAACTGCCAGTATCAGACAAAGCCTTATTAAGCGCATTTTTATCTGAGGAAAGTCCTTTCTCTTCTACAAGGGCCACAAGATTACATAAAATGCCTTCAAGGTTCTTCTTAGCTTGGAAATTACTTGGAGCGATGTTGTATATGCGCACCATGTAACCGACACCATCGCGAAGTTCCATTCGATCTTCGTTCAGAAGATGCACAACCTCTCCGTTGACATAGTTGGAACAAGTAAGAGAAAGCGTTGTATCTCCGACTGTTTTGCATATAATCTCGTATTTATTAAGGAAAGCCTTAAAGTCCATCTTGTCCTTAATATCAGTATTCATCGCTGTGCCAACTGCAGACTTGAGGTCAGAGATAAGTCGCTTATACCTCATTATATATGAAACGTTATCTGTTGTAAATGCGCTGGCAACAGATACAGATGGTTTCGGAGATAAGGCACTCTTGCAGAATAACAAGGCATTATATCCTTTAGAATACTCGCTATATTCCGATCCACTGAATCCATAGGTGCAACCGAGAGCGATTACGTCTTCTCTATTGCCATAGTCCTGTCCAAGCTCATACTCAAAAGCATTTTCTATGCTCATTCTGATGGAAGCAAGAGTACGGCACAATTGTGGAGAAGCCAAAATGTAAGATTTATCGAGTCGCAACTCAATAATCTTATCAAGGGCATCTTTCTCATTATTGCAGAATGGCTCCAGTTCCGGATGATATTTGCGTACAGAAGCCTCTAAGCGGGTTAAAAGGCTATTCTGGACGTCTTTAATGGCGATATTTGCATTGTCCCCAGGAGAGTTTAAGTTCACATTCTCCGGAAGTTCATCATAACTATCGTAGTTGGTCTGACCCAAACTACCGTCAAGGGTAAACTCATACTTGTCGTCCCAAGAGGTGTAATCCAAACTCCTCACGAACAACCTATCCGAGTATATTGCAGTTAGACAGGTCGCGATAGCTCTTTTCAGGATAGCTTCATCAGTTATGTCAGATTCAACTAACCCCAGAGATGCAATCGCTATATTTCTGAAATCAGTATCATCTTCAATATAGTTCGGATTTTCCTGCATCAGTTTATCAAGAATATCCTTATAGGCTTCTTCTTCAAACATCTTAGAGAGAATATAAGCCTCTATGATGGGGACAAATTTGGCAAATTCTTTAGATAAATCGGTTAACTTTCCGGCTATCTGTTTCTTATAATCTCTAAGCGAAGACTTGAAGGAAACTGCCTCAGCAACGGTCATTTTACCGTCGTTGATCTTTTTAATCAATTGATTAAACTCATCGAGTTTAACCTCAGCCTCTTTGACATAAATATTCTCACATATATCAAGAAGGGCCTTCTCATCAGGCAAATATTCACGTAACAGTTTCTCTGCATCAGATGGACGAGTATGCTCCAACAGATGGCAAGCAAATCTAAACGCCAAGTCTTCTCTCAATGCCTGATATGAGCGAAGTTGAAGACCATCGTAAATTCGGGTTTCTACTGTTTCATCAACATCATTTGCTTTAACATGACAGATCAAAGACCTAAGTTCTGCACGATTTACATACGATTGGATTTTATCAGCAGCAACCTCGTCATACAATTTAATCGCTTCGGCGTAAGATAAATCATGTTCATACTCATTTGCTAAATCCCACTTTAACTTAACAATGAGCTTTGTAATTTCCTCTTCCTTTTCACTTACAAAAGAGACCGGAGCATAAGCAAGAACTGCTTTCTTAAGCGTAGAAAGGGATTTAATCGCTTTGTCGTTGGGCTGAGACTGCGATTTCCTTATGATTATTGACGAATAACCATTCCACAGAGACCTGAAAATATCGGAATCATAATCTTTGCAAGAAGGACAGTTGGATACTATTTTCTTCAATGTCTCAGCATCGAACTTAATCCTATCATTGAGCGTGGCTTCAGCTTCTTTTGTAAACTCGCGCAGGCATACATATAAAGGAATCCAATGAGACCAATAGCTTGATATGCGATCTGCTATACCGAAAGCTTTCTCCTTGTCCCCAGACTTACAATACGTCTTTGCAATATCACTCAGACTTGTTAATGATTCTTGTAGGCAACGATTAAACCGATCGAGGAGCGAATGGCTCTCATTGACATCAAGAACCTTGCAAAGCCAATCTGATTTCTCATCAGCTTCTTTTGAAGACTCTGCTCTCTTATAATAGAGCTCAGCAAGGAGTGTAGATGCCTCCTCGTCAGTTCCAAGAATGTTTTTTATTTCAGCCTCAGCTCGGTCGAATTTTCCAGCATCTATAAGTATAGAGATAAGTCGTTTCTTTTCGATTAACAATCTACCCGGTTTATCCTCTTTTACGTGTAATAAACCCCGATTAACCAAATCAAGCGACTGTTCAACATCGGAAAACGATTTAGAATATTTGAGGATTATCGTAATATAGAAATCCTTAACATTCTTCTTAGCTTTAAGCAGTTTTTCGGATATGTCCAATATCATATCCATGTCGTCTGTGTCTCTTAATGACCCACAGAATACTTCAATGTAGCTCTTATTGCCGAGGAATAGATTATTATTGTCCGTAATGTGTTTTGCGAACTTTTTCCAGCTTTCAAAAGACTTATTGACAACTGCCTCTATGAATAGAGAATCTTTTTTGACTTTCCAATAGTTATCCAGTAATTCCGTAGAGTTCTTACGCTTTATTGCAATAATAGCAGCGTCAACAAATTCCCGCTCCAGTTCCGGTAAATATGCAATAAACGGAGCTAAGATATTTGGCAAGGAGATTTCATCTGTTTGATTACTGATGACCCTACGAAGTTCCGGAATATCAATTTTTCCACCGGATTTTGCAAGCGATAAAGCCTTTTCAAGATACACCTTGTCAAATGTCGGTATGCCAACATATAAGCGACATATAGCAATTGCCTTATCGGGGCTTGCGGCTACTGCAATTTCGTTAATGCGAGTCTCCAGTTTAGATAACTGGGCAGAACTTAATTTCAGTGATTGCGCAAGTGTAGTCAGTTTTTTAATTTCTGACGCATCTGCACGTCCACTTAGTTCTTCAAGTATGTGAGAACAACGATCAAAATTAAATTGATTATTTTCGTACAGATACTCGGATGCAAAGCGGTCATACAGAACCGCTGTTTCATAATCTCTGGTCTGGGCTTTCTTTATTGAACGTTGGTACAAATCAGCGGCAGAATCTTTACAAATTTGCTTATCTGAACAGATGTCGCTGAAATGTTTAACATTCTTAACCTCACTATCTTTGTTGGAAACGACGCTGACAATATAGTCAAATATTATATCTTTGACCCAATTCCCAACAGATTGGAGCTGGATTAAAAACTTGATGCCTCTTGCAAAGCGATTTTGCTTTTCAAGAATCTTGATAAGTTCTTTGATTTCGGATATAGGAGTGTATGATAACTGATTAAGGTAGAAAACCGCATTTTTGAAAAGTCCGGCAGTCTGCAATGACTCCGAGTTCGCTAACTTAAAGTTATAATATGCTTTATACCTGTTGACATTGTCAGAATATCGTTGATCATTGCGGAAACCCTTAATTGACACAATCAAGTCCACCGCATCCTTGTAATTCTCCAACGAAAAACAACGAGATGCCAATGTCTCAATACTTGAAACATGTTTATTCAAGGTCGAATTGAAATCCGATTTTGATTCCTCGCTAACATTCTGACGCAGTTCAAGCAATCGCTTCAACACATCAAGTTTTTCAGAAATGCGTAACGCATTATCAACAAGCATCCTTGCGAAATGCGCATCAGCAAGAGGTTGTTTGCCTAATAGCGATTCATAAATAAGCGTAGCTTGAGAAAAATCTCCATATTTCACATAATATTTATCAGCTTGGCTTAATTTATAATTATAATATTTGGTTTTAATCCAGCTTATTAGTCCCATACTATTGTTTTATGATGATGGTATCACCAACATTAAGCTTACTGTTACTATCCAGCCCATTTGCGGCTGCGACCTCCTCATACCGGGTTCCAGTATGGTAGAAACGCTTGCTGATCGACCAGAAAGAATCTCCTTTCCTTACCACATACTTAACTCCTTCCGATTGGGGTGAAGATTGTGTTTCCGGCGCAGTTGCCGTTGACTCTTCCAATCGAGATTTAAGGACGTTTATAGAATCCTGAAGACAGGCAATCCGGCCTGATTGGTCTTCTATCGTGGAAACTTTGGGTTCTTGGAACATTAAGACGCCCCCAAGCACCGCAGTAGTCAAAATAGCTACTGCGGCAATGGGCATCCAGACGTTCCTTTTCTTAACGCCGGTCTGCGGAATCTGGTCGATGACCCGGAAAATACTAAGGTCACTTCCACACTGAGGACATACTGTATCCTCGGCATGATAGTCGGGAATGCCGACCTTACCGCATACCGGGCATTTGATTTCGTCTGACATATAGCAATTAGTTACCAAGGCCTGTGGTTCCTCCTCCTTGACCTGTGGGGATTGAACCCATTAAATCTCTATTCGCATCAAGAATTTCACGAGCACGAGATACATTGCCCTCATTTAGAGCACCCATAAACTGGCTGTAAGCTACTAATGCCTTGTTTGCTCTAACGGGGTTTGAATCATCATGACCTGCAATATTAAGAAGGAACGCTGAAACGAAGAGACCATAATTCTCATTAAGTTCTTCAAGTTTTCGGGCGCATTCTTCCTTCTGCATGGGATTTGTTGCATCTTCATATTTGGTAAGCTCACGACGCATAGCATCTTTGTGTTCTCCGCTCATGAACTTGCCAAAATTGTCAAGGAGAATCTTCGTGATAATCACGTTCACATCGGGACCATCATTTTTAGATGTGGCTGCGGTGGTTGCATTTTGAACGGCGTCCTCTATCTTCTGCCAATCTTTGCTTTCCGCAGAAAGTGTTCCAACCTGAACACCTTCTATAATCTTCTGGAGCTTATCAACGAACGCATTTTTCTGACCATCACTAATGCTTGGGTCTCCCATTACGCGGTCGAAAGAATTTTGGATTGCCTCGAAGCAATGAGAGTCCAGTGAACCTTGACTGTAGTTGATGTTATGGATTTTACCGGTTGATGCCACGCGAACTTTAACACTCATTGTCTCGTCTTCAGTCAGACGGAAAGTGAATTGAAGTTCGCTGTGAACCGGGAGATTCTCTGCAATTGTGAAGAAGCCGGTACCAATCTTTTCTTTGCCTCCATTTTCAGCATCACTGTAAAGATTTACAGCAATGATTTTCTGGTTGTCAACGAGAGTATAGAACTTGCCGTTGACCTCATTCGGAAGAACCTGATTCTCGTCGATGATCATAGAATACTGAACGTTGTCAGCGTCATCGCGGGTCTCGATGAAGTATTTATGCTTAGTCGTAAACACCACACCGGTCTTTCCGGGTTCTTCTTGATATTGAACGGCAGAGCTTTCCATTGATTTGTGGCAATAAGGACATTCATCACTTCCAACCGGAATTGACTTGCCGCAATGGGGGCACTCAAATTCCGTACCCATTGAGTGTGAGAGTATGGCTGCTCCTTCAGCAATAGCGAGCATCGGCTTTTCTGAAGAAAGAATCTTGTCTTTGCCATATTTCTCACTGAGCATATTGCGAACAAGGGGGATGCAGGAAGAGCCGCCGACTAACAGAATGTTATCGATACTGTCAATGGGATAGGCGGTTTTTTCAAGAAGTTCATCAATCAGGTCGATGGTACGCTGTACCAAAGGGCGTATCATTGACTCAAAAGTATCACGGGTAAGTGTTACCTCAATGTCGATAGGATCGCCATTTTCTGTTTCGAGATAATCGAATACAGCGATTGTAGCTGAGTCTGTCTGACTAAGTGCTTTCTTGGCACTTTCTACCTCAGTCTTAAATTCGCCTTGGAATGCGAATTTTTTCTTTGCATCAAGTGACTCTATGAGTTCATGTATATCTACGTTATTCGCTTTTCCAGCCTCCGTAAGAACATACTCGGAAACGAGACGGTCGATATCATCACCACCGAGCCATCTATCACCACCTGTACCGGATTCAATAAAGCTGCCTCCGGAAGCTACCAGGACAGAAAGGTCAAACGTGCCGCCACCAAAGTCATACACAAGGAATATCTTATCCTCGTCAGCCGACATTTTGTCTGCACCATATGAAATGGCGGCAGCTGTGGGCTCCGCTAAAAGACGCTGAACTTTAAGTCCGGCAAGTTCAGCAGCCTTGCGGGTTGCAGTCTTTTGCTTTTCGTTGAAGTACGCGGGTACAGTAATAACAGCGTGAGTAACTTCATCACAGAGTTTTACCGATGCGTCTTCTTTGAGTTGACGAAGAATCTGGGCACTGATCTGTTCGGGAGAGAACTCCTGGCCGTTCATGATGATAGCGACAGAGTCCTCTGTGCCACCTGACTTTTTTGAAATTCCATAAGGATACATATCCTTATCGCTTTTCATTTTTTGAACTTGAGGGTCAGTAATTGACGCACCCATAAGGCGTTTTGCTGATACAACGATGTTGGGTGCATAACGTTTCCAGTTTTTATATGGAGCGTTACCCACTACAAAACTCCCGCTCTTATCCATAGCTACACATGAGCGGCAGAGGTCTTCGTTGTTAGGACCTGTTGCCACAACTCTTACCGACGCATCTTTGAATGCGACTACAGAATTTGTTGTGCCAAGGTCAATTCCAATTGTTTTTGACATGGTTGTTATTGGTATATTCTTTAGCTATGCTCTAATGCATAGGACCTCCGAATCCCAATAAGGTCTCATGAACAAAAAAAGCGCAGGATCCGTACTGTTACTCGTCCTGCTAATCTGTGGCTGTGGCTG
>OLIX01002732.1_pt1 | contig 12533 bp, 12 predicted proteins | sample 1601331 | NCBI WGS metagenome assembly OLIX01 (sample SAMEA2452120, study PRJEB22498) | human gut metagenome | biome: human feces; feature: human gut; material: feces | place: Australia | collected 2012 | reverse complement strand
TCATCAAATCCAGGAAAGCGGAGCTTTGGACGCTTTTCGAGACCGTTACTTGAGGATACGTTTGCCATTATTATTCGCCCTCCACTTCAAACGGGAAATCAAGTCCCAGCTCGTCAAAAAACGGTTTCAGCGTAGCATCTATGTCTTTAATCTCGCTTTGCAGTTTGCGGATCTCAGCAGCCACTTCATTCAGATCAATCTCTTCCTCCGGCTCGAAGGTATCAACATACCGGGGAATATTGAGGTTGAAGCCGTTTTCTTCGATTTCCTGCATGGTGGCAACATGAGCATACTTATCCACATCCTCACGACGCTCATAGGTCTCAACAATCTTATCAATGTCGCATTCACGGAGGATGTTCTGGTTCTTACCGGCTTCAAAATCATTAGACGCATCAATAAACAGAATATTATCGGAATTGCCGTTGCGCTCCCTTTTGAGTACAAGGACACATACCGGTATACCTGTGCCAAAGAAGAGGTTAGCAGGGAGACCGATCACAGCATCCAGCACATTCAATTTCTGGATGAGATGTTTACGGATCACTTCCTCCGCAGCTCCACGGAACAGAACACCGTGGGGCAGCAGCACAACAGCTCGTCCATCCTCATCCATGTGATGTACCATGTGCTGCACAAAAGCAAAGTCAGCCTTGCTCTTCGGGGCAAGCTTACCGTATTCGTTAAAACGAGGATCTTCCATGAAACTCAGATCGCCAGACCATTTTGCTGAATATGGGGGATTGGCAACCTGTACACGGAACTTCATATCACCAAAATAGTCATGCTCCAAAGTGTCCCCATTGTAGATGTTGAAATTACGGTAAGGAATGCCACGGAGAATCATGTTCATTCGGGCAAGATTGTAGGTAGTGGAAGTAAGCTCCTGCCCATAGTAGTTTCGCACATTTGCATAGTTTTTGAGGCGAAGTAGAAGCGAGCCAGATCCGCAAGTAGGGTCGGCTGCATCCTTAACATCGGTCAGCCCAAGACAAGCTAAACGACACAGCAGCTCCGCAGGGCCAGAAGGAGTATAAAACTCACCGGCCTTCTTGCCGGCTGTTGCAGCAAATTGGCCGATTAGATACTCATAAGCATTGCCAAGGACATCAATCTTTGTGTCTTCCACACCGAAGTTGATCTCATCCAAAGAGGCAATAATTTTTGCCATAACAGCACTTCTGTCTTTAACAGTGTGCCCCAGCTTAGTGGAATCAAGCTGCATGTCGGAGAACAATCCGTCGAAGTCATCCTGTGAGTCGTTGCCTAGGGTGGATTCCATGAGGGCATTGATTGCTTTCTGCAAGAACTCTATGTCAAAGGAACGGTTCTCCACCATCTTGACCATCTTGCGGAAAAGATACTGTGGCTCAATGATAAATCCCAGGTCACGCAGAGCTTCTTCTACAACTGCTGTTTTGTATTCCTCATCTGCCCAAGCGTCCTCATAGCTGATGTTGTCATCTTTCAGCAGGTTAATCATGTACTTTTCGGTGCGATCCGAAAGATAATAATAGAAAATCATGCCCAGGATATAGTTCTTGAACTCATAGGCCTCCATGTTGCCGCGGAGAGCGTTCGCCATAGCCCAGAGTTTATTGCAAAGTTCTTTTTGATGCGCCTGAATGCTGTTGTCCATTTTATATTCTCCTTATTGGAATTTCTCGGTGTGTTGTCGGATAAAGTCTACGATTCTGTTGACCAAGGAGCGTTTTTTCAGTAACGGCATAGGTTTGTCGATACGGTCGCGGATGTTGCCGGCATCCATTGTGCCAGAGAATTCATATTCCGAGATGAAGTCAGTTAGCATTGTGGGGTCAATGTCTTCTGTACTTGCAAAGGCAACGATCTCTTCACGTTTTGCTTCATTCTCAAAGTCATTGTAGGCTGCATCAATCTCATCTGCACTTTCCAGTCCCACAACAACACGATCCAAGAAGGCTTGAAGAATCTCAACCTTACGGAGCAACTGGGGATTGTCGGTTCTGCCCAGTTCTTCCTTGATGTGTTTGATATCATAGTCCTTCTGTTTTGCATCATCAAAGTGGATGTTGCGGATAAGGTTCATGATATAGGCCACATTAATCCTGTCGCTCTCCATCAACTCGATGCAGAAGTCAACATCGTTCAATACGGAGACAACCTCTTTGTCGGTCTTTTGCTTAGCATACAGCATCAGATACTTGCTCTTGTAGTCTTGATACTCCTGCTCATTCATAATGAGTGCATTTTGGTCAAAGCTGAACTCGATGAAAGTTTGAAGCGATTGCAGATATTTGGTCAGCTCTCGGAAAGTGACAACAAATAGCTTTTGATCGTCCTCGCTCTGCATGGTGTCAATATCTGCCGGTGTTTGAGCAATCTCTTTCAGACGAGTGACCATCTCATTGAACTTCTCGACAAAGTAGGGATAGTCAGGGACAACGATGCCGGAGGTATCATGGCTTTGAGAAAACAGGGTGAGAGCGTCATCCGTCCTCTTCTTCAGATTGCGGTAGCAGATGATAATACCAAATGGTTTTGTTTCCTTCTCAACACGGTTCGTGCGTGAATAGGCTTGCAGCAGATCGTGATATTTCAGATCTTTATCCACATAGAGGACGGAGAGCGTTTTGCTGTCAAACCCGGTGAGGAACATGTTTACCACGATGAGAATGTCAAGGGGCTTCGTTTTCTTGCCCTTCACACGGTCAGAAATATCTTTGTGGTAGGCGGCAAAGGTATCTGTCGAGAAGTTTGTGCTGAACTTCTCGTTGTAGTCCTTGATAATCCGTTCCAGAGCGTCCCGGCTATGTTCGTCTTTGCCTTCGGCTTCTTCGTTTTGTCCATAAGAGAAGATACCGCTGATGTTTAAGTCATGCTTGATCTTCTTAAATATGTCATAGTATTTGACAAGAGCCTCAATCGATGAGACGGCGAAAATAGCGGTGTATTGCCCGTTCCTGGTTTTGGCCTTGTGGTTTTGAACGATATGGTTTGCGATTAGCGACATCCGTTCCTCAGACATATAGAGTTCCCCTATGTCAATCGCATCTGCCATTGTAGGATCGTCCCAATCGAAATCGCCTTCCATTGTCTTAATGTACTCGATATGAAAGCCGAGAACATTGTTGTCAAAGATGGCATCCTTGATGAGATAGTTATGAACGCATTCTCCGAAGAGCATTTCTGTGGTCTGTGTGATTTTCCCTTCGGTCTTGCCATTGACCTCGAAACGGGGGGTTCCCGTAAATCCGAAAAACTGGGCCTTCTGGAAGTGACGCACGATGTCCTTGTGCATATCCCCGAATTGACTACGGTGACATTCGTCGATGATGAAAACGACCTTTTCATCCTTGTAGACATCCATGATTTTAGCATACTGAGGACGTTTCACAGCATTCGCCATTTTCTGCATCGTTGTAACGATTAACTGCCTGTTTTTGTCCTGCATTTGCTTTACAAGGACATCCGTGCGGTCAGTAGCATCGACGGATCCGCTCTCAAACTTGTTGAACTCTTCTGTAGTCTGGGAGTCCAAATCTTTTCGGTCAACAAGAAAGATAACCTTTTTAATATTGGGATTGGCGGCAAGAATCTGTGCTGTCTTAAAGGAAGTCAGCGTTTTTCCTGCACCAGTTGTATGCCAGACATAAGCATTGCGATTGGTGAGTGTAGCTTGCCGGACGAGGGCTTCCACTGCATATACCTGATAAGGGCGCATCACCATGAGCAACTTGTCTGTGTCATTCAGGATGGTGTATCTCGTCAGCATTTTGATGATGTGATCCCTGGCAAGGAAGGAGATGGAAAACTCTTTCAGATTGGTGATACGCACATTGTCAAAATCTGTCCAAAAGAAAGCAAGGCTATGAAGCATATCCCTGTCCGAATTGGCAAAATACTTTGTATCTACACCATTGGACACAACAAAAAGCTGTATGAAGTGATACAGTCCGTTGTAAGAATGCTTTTTGTAGCGCATTACTTGATTGACTGCCTCGCGGATATCAATGCCTCGCCGCTTCAACTCAACTTGAATGAGTGGAAGACCATTAACGAGGATTGTTACATCATAGCGATTGACATATTTTCCAACAACGGTTGTTTGATTTGTAACTTGAAAAATATTCTTTGTGTGGTCGGCGTCGAAAAACGAGAGATACACTTTTGTCCCGTCCTCGCGCTCCAGCACGAACTTATCTCTAAGAATTTTGGCGCTCTGAAAAACCGATTTTCCGAGCATGATGTTAAGCACTCGCTCCCACTCTTTAGGTGTCAAAGGGGAATCGAGTTTCGCAGCGTTAAAGGCTGCGAACTGTGTTTTGAAGTTCTCAACCAGAGCATCATAGTCTGGTATAGATACACTGGTATAGCCCTGCTTATTGAGTTGCTCTATGAATTGCTGCTCAAGGGCGGCCTCGCTTTGATATGCCATATCTTCATCTCCGATACTTGAGGATCATTTTGTACTGCCTAAACACAACGGAAACACATCTCGAAACTCCCGTCTATCTTTCCAAATCGGCTTATTATGAATGTTCAGATTAACGCCACGCTCTAGAATGGATCCGCTCCCATCAGCTTTAACCTCGGCTGGCCATCGACAAGGAACATCCCCAAATCTCCGACATGGATATGATCCTGTCTTTTCATCATTAGCGTCTCATCTTCATGGAAAGGGGGGACGAGAGAATCGTCTACTTGGATCAAAAAATCGACTTCTGCAGTCTCTCGGCAGCGACGGATACGAACATAGGTCTCCAGTTTAAGGGGGCCCAAGGTTTCCAGCTCTTCATGATTCATCGATTTCTTTTAACCTCCGTAGCCAGCGGTCAATCGCACCAGATCGAACAAAAGAAGCAAAAGCTCCATCACAAAATCTTTCAGCTCGAACCGCACCAGTCAGCAATGCCAAAACATCCTCCGCATCAAACTTTGAAACATCAGCATTGCCCATTTCCATTCCCCAGTGAAGACCGTTTCGCTTTAACACCTCTCCATAGTTGTAGACCATGAAACTATCCATTTCTGAAACGAATTTCATAATAGCCTTGGAATATGACATATACGGCATTTGGATTGGACGTTCATCGGATCCGTCATTTTCCCGGTCGATAATCCAGATACCCACATCATCAAATTGTCCAATGTATTTTGTTAAGGCTTCATACATCGCGGCCACCTCATCGGCGCAATAAACGCCCCTCGTTTTGTTACTCAATTTGATTGACGGAGATGGTGTCTCCGTTCAAGTCAAATACATCGTCAAAAGGAATCTTGGTTCCATCGACCATTATAATGGTTCGCTCTACATCATCTATCCGTTTGATTTGCCCGGTGTGAGTCAAATAAGCACCACCGTCTTTAAGTTCATCTGGAACAAAATAGACTATCGTGACGAAGGGATGAGATGAGAGCTGGCTGCGAATTGCAGCCATTTTTAGGTCTAGTGCTTCTTGGGCATCTTCGCTCAATTCGATTTTCCTGTCCGTTAGTCTGGCGGTTTCGCTGATAGCGGCATCATATCCGGTGAGAGCAGCAAAGGGCGAAAACTGAGCTGCGCGATCCTGCATCGACATCTGGGGCCGTGTTGAAGAAACATGATGTGGAAGATTCACGATGTCATCATATTCCCATTTCATGCCTTGTGCCCTCCGATTTGTTCATTCCGGTCCTTGGCAGTTGCACCTTCTTGAAGATTCATGCCTTTGAGGATCGCATTCTTGCCGAATCTCTTCTTGATGGTAAGCAATGCTTCCTGCACTTTACGTTCTCGATTTAATTCATCTTCCTCTTTTTGCCGCTGGGCCTGAACAGCAGCGTAATCAGTGAACATATCAAGCTGCTCACAATCATCACTGCGGTTCGGAGCCTCATCCTCCGGCAGCACGTGTCCGGCAACAATGTTTATTCGCCTGATCAGTAGATTGGCATCTACGATTTTATCGAAAAGAGTCGTAGCCACATTTATGATTTTCTTGGTTGATGATGTATACGTCTCAAGGCGCTCTGTGCCGTGTGCGTGTTTGGGAATCATGCGACCGTAGTGATCCTTTACGACAGGCCCGGCGTACAGCTGGCGCCGTGCAGGATCCGTGAGGTTCTCTACATCAAATCCAATTGTCAGAACAATTTGATTGGTAACCAGTTTTTTGCGAACCAGGTCCAAAGATAGCAGTTCGGCCATTTCCCGAAGAACCAGACGTGCATTCTCAGAAGTGTACGGACAATGTAACACCTGGCCGGATCCAAGACTGTTATCGCTGGGACGGTAGGCTTTAACAGCTTCAACGGTGCAAGGTTCCCAGCCCCATGCATGGTCGATAAGCAGCTCTGCATTTTTACCAAAGAGCTGGTAGAGCAAGTCTTCATTGTGAACGGACATTCTTGCGACATCACCCATGGTGAACATTCCGTGCTCTTCCAGCTTTTTCGAGTATCCGCGGCCAACCCTCCAAAAATCCGTGAGCGGCTGATGAGTCCACAATTTGCGCCGGAAATTCATCTCGTCCAACTCTGCAATTCTGACACCGTTCTTATCAGCAGGAATATGCTTCGCCACAATATCCATGGCGACCTTTGCGAGAAAAAGATTTGTGCCGATTCCTGCGGTCGCAGTGATACCCGTGGTGTCAAGGACATCCAATATGATTTTCATTGCGAGATCATGAGCCGTCAGTTTATATGTGAACAGGTAGTCCGTGACGTCCATGAAAACCTCGTCGATCGAGTACACTATGATGTCCTCGGGTGCGATGTATTTCAAATAGATACTGTAGATACTGGAACTGTATTCCATGTAATAAGCCATCCGAGGAGGAGCTATCAAATAGTCTATCTCCAAGGTAGGGTTGGCAGTCAGTTCGGAAAGAAAACACGATTTTCCGGAAAAACGGTGGCCTGGAGCATCATGCAACCGCCCACGGTTCGCCTCTCTTACCTGCTGAACGACCTCAAACAAACGTGCTCGACCGGAAATGCCGTATGTCTTGAGGGAGGGGGTCACTGCCAAACAGATCGTCTTGTCGGTTCGGCTTTCATCCGCCACAACAAGATTTGTGTCCAGAGGGTCAAGCCCTCGTTCTCTGCATTCAACGGAGGCATAGAAGCTCTTCAGATCTATGGCTATGTATGTGCGCCTTTTCATATCCATCACCCGAATCCATTTTCTTGCCTCGTTTTCAAGAGCGTTTACAGCCCGTAGTAAAACTTCTTAATCTTTGCTGCCATCATCTTTCTTCTTGCAATTAAGAATTCCTCATAGTTTTCATAAGAGTAATTGCACACTTCAAAAGGAATGCAGTTTGCGTCGAGATTCCTCTTGAGCTCATCCAAATCGATGATGGATCCACAAGTGATTTGCTTGGTTTCACATTGCTTTACTGCTTCGGAGAAGTAAACGTTCGGGGCTTTCTTGCCTATAGATTTGTTTACTTGCGTATCTAAATAAGCGTAGTTGGCATCTTGATTATATAGATTTTTACTCAAGCCATTGCTCTTCAGATACTCTTTGGGGAAGATATGATGAACATCGCCTCCCATCTCAATCAAGTACCGAATCGTAATGTTATTAGAAAGAAGGGACATATCATTTCCCTGTACTTGAGCCGCCAAATACACTTGGTAGGTTGGGTTAACCGTGGAGGTGTACGCCAAATTTTGAACTACAGCAACATCCCAGAAGTTATCCGACAAAGTTGCAGCCTCAATGCCTTGCAACGTGGCCACAACACCATTTTCATTGATTTGTCGGATATCTCGGTAAAATGCAGTTTCGGGAGAACTGCTATACCGGCCTGTCAACACGGCCAAAACATACCATTTTTGTACGATGCGCTTAATCTCGCTTACAGACACTTCTTTGCTTTTGGCAAGACGCAAGTAAAGCGCATATGCAAAGTCTAAAGCCATTTTGGAATTCACTAGTTTACTTGACACAAATCCAGCACTCTTTATTGCCAGCATAAACTGTGTGAAATTATTCTGATTTATTACATTGAGGACGCCTTGTTTGAGTTTCGCATAGGTATCCTCAGTTATATCAATTTTGTATTCACGAGTTTCAAAATCGCGGCCAGAAAGCAAGCTGACTAGGTCTGCAAGCTTTGCTCTAGGGTACATGTGCATAAAAGCAACCCGGAGAACATCATCGCATTCAGGGTTATAGACCGTTTCTTTGTCGTCTTTGAGCCATGCCAACTTATTCATGTACTCAGAGCTTGCAAACTCGGTGTCGTTCTCTTTTATATAATCATAAAAACTAGGTTCCACACAGAGGTGCGCAAAGTAGTCTATGGCTTTCCGCAGCGTATTACCACCAAAACTCTCATCTGCCGCAATCTTGGACATGACAAAGTCGCCTTGGCTCAGAGAAGTCCCCTTCGAGTTAATTCGGATAAAGATATCTGTAACAATATCAATATCCAGATTTTCAGATAGTTCAATCACCCCCATAAGCCTATTGCCGATGGAGCGAAGGTTGGTGAGGATTTTGTCCAAGTCCTCCGGGTTCATATCAGGGTTGTCTGCACAATATTTTGTTATAAATCCAAAAACCGAGAAATTGTTCTTGAAGATCTCTGCAATGTCCGGGATCCATTTTTTGCTTTTCAAGTGGCTCTGATCTTGGACTGCAAATATTTCGGCATCTTTATCATCCGACAAAGCCTCGAACGGGTTAAAGGCAATCCGAATGCGTTCCTTTTTATAAAACTCGTTGACGACATAAATCCCGGCTATTGCAGTCATCAATGCCGTTACCCTCTGCTGACCGTCAATCAAAATTTTCTTGCCGCCAGAAACTGAGCCATCTTTCAGTTTGACATTTGGATTCTTCCATATAATAAGATAACCTGTGGGATATCCTTTATATAGAGAATCCAGAAGATCTCGAACTTGGGTCTTTTTCCAAACAAATGGCCGCTGGATTTCTGGAATGGCGATATCGCCAGACGCAATCAAGCCGAGTATTGCACTCACACTCAGAGAGTTCGGATTATATTTCTCTACAATCATATTCCTATTCCCTTCACACGAATGTTATCTAAGAAAATCGCTTCGATGTTCAACCGGCCGCAAATCATACCCCAAACCGGTCAGATGCGCGATTTTCAGAGCTACCAGATTTATATCTGTGTCCATAGCCATAGCGATTTGTTCTGCAGAGTAGTTGTAGCTGTAAATGTATTCCAAAAGCTCATCGGTATCGATGAGAATCTCTGCCGCAACAATATTCGCTTCGTACTCTGGACGAGTAGTCATATCATAAAGCATAAACTCATGCAGGCAATTTGCCTGGGCCAATCTTCGATGGAGCTGATCATGGCCCAACTCATGAGCACAAACGATATGAAGCATCTTATCGCTTAATTCCTTGTTGAGAAAAATGAACCGATTCCGCCGGATAACCCGGTACATCCCTTTCAGCGAACCAAAATCCTCACAAAAGACGATATTGATGCCCAAAGCTTTTGCGATCTGGAAAGGATCTCTAGTGCCAAAGCGTCGCACCAACGATGCGCCAACTTCTGAAAGCATTTCGCCAGCCAAAGGACCACCTCCGTCATGTGGATACCCATACTCATTATCTCACACTTCATGTCCCAAAAACCGGACTTATCCCCCTTCATGGCGATATTTTTTGGGAGTGAACTTCTTATTATTTTCTTTAGCCATCCAATAAGCGTCGTTCAAAGCTCGCATGGCACCCTCAAGGGCATCCTCTGACAGCTGACCACCTGCGAAAAGACCGGTTACTTCACCGACGAGTTCTTCGATATCCCGCGCAGCTTTTGCTCCACCCTTTTCGCGCGCTGCCTCTACATAGATATCTGCACTGGTCAGAAGATAATCGACGGTAGTGCCGAGGGCCATTGCAATGTCAGCGACAACTTTAGAGTTCGGCTTTCGTGTGCCCATCTCGTAGTTCTGAATTGTTCTGGCCGTTACGGATACCTTCTCAGCCAGTTCAGCCTGCGTTAATCCGGCTTCTACCCGCTTCTCTTTAAGCCGTTCTTTGAATCCCATAAAGACACCTCTTTCTTTTGCTCTCCTGACAACACGAACATTTTTTCATAATTGGGGATTGACACGAAAAAATGTTCTGGCTATAATGGAGGCACAGCACGAAATTCCTTTCGCGTTTATGGTAGCACACGAACAGCAGGTTTGTCAATCCAAATGCGAAATATTGTTCGTGAAGATAGAACCTTGTACGCACGGAGGTGTCAGCAATGGAGGTTCAATGCAGGAAGGAATATGTCGCAGTCAACATAGATGTAGACATAAACGGGGTTATCCATCCTCGCTTTATTCATTGGACAAATGGGCGTGTTTATCGTATCGAGCAGCTGAAGTATAAATGCCGAGCCGCCTCCTCCAAGGTCAGCGGAGGTGGGATACGATATACGGTGATGATCAACGGAAAGGAAACCTTCTTGTTCAGCGAAGGTAACAAGTGGTTTGTGGAAGCGAAGGGGGCTGCTCAATGATATTGTCTCTTCGGCAAATCGAGGAGATCGGAGCAGCGACAATTTGTGATTTCAATGAGTTCTTCTTTCACGACAGCACTTGCCCACCAAGGCGAGGAATACGAGCCACTCCAATTGACCAGTTTGCGACAGAGTATCTCGGGTTAAGTGTCAACTTTGTCCGGCTTTCTTCTGATGGAAGCATATGCGGGCTTACAAGCTATGCGGATGCCGAGTATGTCATTGAGGAAAGGGGCCTTGCACGAACGATTCCGCTTAGTCGGAATCAGGTGCTGTTGGATTCGAGCTTTGTTGAAGTGGGCCAGGTCAAAAAGCTGTGTGGGAAGCGGCGCTTTACCCTTGCTCACGAATGCGCTCATCAAATCCTTTTTCAGTTGGAAACTGAAGAAGAAAAGCAATATCGGTGCCGAGATTATGCAACGCGCAAAGTCTACTCGCTGCGGGATCTCAAAACAAAAGAAGATTGGAATGAATGGCAGGCGAACGCATTGGGTGCCGCCCTGCTGATGCCCCAGGAGGAAGTAGAACGGGCCATGTGGCTGTTTGGCCAGTGCAGGAAACTGACAAACTATGAAGGCCGCTTCACCCACACGGATAAGATGGTTCTTACAGAATTTTGCCATGCATTGGGTGTGTCAAAATCTGCCGCCATTATCCGTCTCCGCCAGATATCGAAGATCGTCCTTATAGAGAATTGCTCGATCCATTGGAGGTGTGGCCGTGAGCAAGAATATCCGAATATCAGAGCCTTCCCCGGAGATGATGGGGAAAATCATTCGTGCTAGGCAAGCGATTGCGGAGCAGAAGCCGAGATTCATTAAATGCCCTTATTGTCAGCATAACTCGATTGTTGTGTATGAGGACACCCGAGGGCATGTAGAAACAAAATGCAAAAAGTGTGGGAAGGTGACCGTCTTCGATGTTATGAGCATGCGGAGAATCATCGTACACACTAGTCCGACCAGAAGCTGAAAATTGAATACATTATAGCTGAGCTGTGGAGCCGCCTGATTGGTGTAGTCATCCTAATGCCGCATGACCAGAGTTGAAGAACTCTGTTTTTTCGGTATGGGATGATTGCGGTCATGCGGCTCTTGTTTTGTCTTACCTTTTAGTGGTTTTGCACCAGCGGAAAGGACCAAGATGAGAACCAGCTGGAAAGACAGTATCGCTCGGTATCCATGACCTTCTTTTTTCATGTCTGCCACTACATATGACTGAAAAGAGAAGATAGGAGATACAGCATGAATACTACTTACCTGTTCAAAGAAGAAACCACTAACGGTCAGAAGAAGCTGCGGATCGGTACTGCGCAGGAGTTTGCCAAAGTCGCAGAGCAGAATCGCGCCCTGCCGATTGAGAAGCGGCGATACTTCATCAAAGAAAAATCGCTGGATCCTGATAGCCCTGACTATTTGTTCATTGAGGTGAGCCGGGAAGAATATATCCAGTGGAATCGTGAAAACAACGCACGGTGCAAAAATAATTTGATGGCAAAGAATTATACAATGCTGTCTATGGAATCCGTTTTGAATTCTGTAAATCGTGGGAAAGCGGACGAGTCAGCACTTTATGGACCTGAATCAGGATACGAAGAAATTCTTGATCAAGCATGGTTAGATGAACTGCGCAAGAATTTGATGGAATGGAGACCTTGGGCCGGTGATCTCCTGGATGCCTATCTTGAGGGTGAAGTTTCTAGTTGTCCTGGCATGTTGGCAGAAAAATATGGTGTATCACTTCAAACAACACGAAAATATGTTCGTCAATTTGAACAAAGATTAAAAAGTTTTTTGGAAGGTGTTTCGTTTTGAGGGGTCCCAGCTACTGATATATAACGAGAGGACTTTTTCCTCTGCCCACAGAACATTGACAAACACCATCTTGTGGATGGTCATAGCCGGCGATTGAATAACAGCGGCAGGTAGATAGCGATGCGGCAAGTGCGCCAAGACCCGCTGGGAAAGGAGGTGAATCCCCCAACCAGCGGCGAGCGATAACCACTCAGCCAAAAGCAGCCGTGGCGGGCTGTCTCGCGATGACTCTATTTGCTAATAATGA
>OLIX01002723.1_pt1 | contig 12612 bp, 7 predicted proteins | sample 1601331 | NCBI WGS metagenome assembly OLIX01 (sample SAMEA2452120, study PRJEB22498) | human gut metagenome | biome: human feces; feature: human gut; material: feces | place: Australia | collected 2012 | reverse complement strand
CGCAGAAACGGGAGGTCTGGTGATGTACGAGAAACTGCTTGAGGAAGGAACTTTTGCAAACCTTCTCGTCGTAATAGGCGCAACGGTCGTATACGTCTTTCAGCCGTCCGCTTTCCAGGATCTTGTCGAGTGCCCTTACCGGGGTGTTGTCGCTCGGATAGCTTAAAGCACCGTAAACCCAACGGTAAACGAACGTTTTTTTATGAAAGAATACGATTTAGACCACGAGAAAACTTTTATTTCTGCATTTCAAGCCGGAGAGGAGAAGGTTTTCCGGTATGTTTTTGAAAAATTTTATTCTTCGTTGTGTGTGTATTGTCTGCGTTTGATTCGGGAGGAATGGGTTGCAGCCGACCTGGTGCAGGAAGCTTTTGTAAAATTGTGGGAAAACAGACAGAATTTTAGTTCGCTTTTGACGATACGTTCCTATCTATATACAATCGTTCGTAATTCCGGCATCAATTATTTGCGGTATATGAAAATGAAGGCGGAAAAATTGTATATTGCTGATCTGATCGTGAAAGCGATTGCCGGTTCTTTGAGCGGGGAGGAAGTTGTGGAACTTCGTCTTTGGAGGGAAAGTAGTGAGGAGAATGAACGTTTGTATCAGGAACTGCTTACAATGGGGGGAATGGAATTGCAACAAAAGGAGGTTGCTCTATTTGTGCCGGAGACTGCCTGGAAAATGTTGTCGGAAAAAGTATCGGGAAAACGGAAACACCGGGCCGGATCGAATATATTGAAGTATGCAGCGGTGGCTTGTGCTGTATTGGGAATTGCTGTTTCGGTTTTCTATATATCCGGAAATAAAACACCGGAAACGGTAGAAGCCGTTGCTGTTGCACAGGTTCCGGCTATAGCACATGGTTCTTCTAAGGCAGTATTGATATTGGAGGATGGTTCTTCTGTAAAACTGGATCGGCAGAGCACTTTTCAAACTGCGGACGCAACAGTCCGGAATACAGAACATACGGGTGTTATTTCTTATAAAAAGACGGAAAAAACGGAAAAGAAAGAAGTGAAAATGAATCGGCTGATCGTACCCCGGGGAGGGGAGTATAGGGTCGAACTTGCCGACGGAACACTGGTGTATCTGAATGCCGAATCGGAACTGCAATATCCGGTTACCTTTATCGGTGAAAGCAGGGAAGTGACCTTGAGGGGAGAAGCTTATTTTAAAGTGACCAAGAACAATGAAAAGCCTTTTATTGTAAAATCCGACGGCTTGTCGGTACAGGTGTGGGGAACGGAATTCAATCTGAACACTTTGAATCAGGAAGGTTATTATGCGGCAACTTTGGTGGAAGGGAGTGTGGAAGTGAAAGTTCCGGGCCGGCATTCGGTTTTTCTCGAACCTTCTCAGCAGGCACGGGTCGATTGTACGACTTCGGATATCACTTGTCTGAAAGTAAATACTTTACCTTATACGGCCTGGAAAGATGGGAAATTTGTGTTCAACCATGAAGATATGCAGCACATCACCATGAGACTGGAGAAATGGTACGATGTAGAATTCACATATTCCGAAGAAACTTTGAAAAACCTGAAGGTATTCGGGGTTATCAGCCGGTATGAGGATATTACAAAGGTACTGAAGCTATTGAGCGCTACAAGACTCGTCAGTTTCCGGTATGTGAATCATAAAATAATGGTGGTACCTTATCAAAGATTCTGAAAAAAGGCAGGAAATCTGGACCATTTCCTGCCTGTTCAAGATAATAAATCCAATGTCCGTGCGGGACATGAATTGTTTAATTACTTAAAACTCTCAAATGTATGAAAAAATGCGAACTAAACCGCTTTTCGGGCGGGGTAAATTGCAGAAAATGTTGCTGGTAACGCGTATCGGTTTGCTATGTATACTGGCGTTTAACATTACCGCGGCTGCAAATGTATTTTCACAGGCTTTTAATTTGAAAATGAAGAATGTTACTTTGGAAGAAGTGCTACTGGAAATTCAGAAAAAAAGTTCTTTCGATATCATCTGCAACAGCGAACAAATCAGTAATATTAAGAATCTTTCTGTGAAGGTAGAGAATGCGAATGTGGAAGAGATTTTGAAACAATGCCTGAAAGGGACCGTCCTGTCTTATGAAATTGTAGATAATACGGTGGTGATCTACGAACAAAAGCGGCTTGAAGCAGCTCCTCAGCAGACAAAGATTGTGATCAAAGGTTTGATACTGGAAGCGGACGGACGTCCGTTACCCGGGGCTGCCGTTTATTTAAAAGGCAATAAGGTTATCGGGACCGTTTCGGATGTAGACGGGAATTTCCAGTTGAGCGTATCTCCGGATTTGATCGGAAAAGAAACTCTGGTCGTATCGTTTGTGGGATTGAAAACGAAGGAAATGCCTTTGAAAAAAGAACCTTATCGCATCACCATGGAGGCGGAGGCCACCCAATTGAACGATGTGGTGGTAACAGGTTATCAGACTCTTTCCAAGGAGCGTGCTACCGGTTCGTTTGCCGTTTTAACGAATAAAGACTTCGAACATAAATTGCAGCCTGGTATTATTTCACGTATAGAAGGTATGGCTGCCGGTCTGACGAATTACAAAGGAGATCTGAGAATTCGTGGTAAGGCTACGATTTCCGGAGTTTCCACTCCTTTATATGTGGTCGACGGAGTGCCCTATGAAGGTTCCCTGGATGCGATCAATCCGTCTGAAATTGCCAATATTACTATTCTGAAAGATGCGACGGCCGCTTCCATCTACGGATCACGTTCGGCAAACGGGGTGATTGTGATTATGACCAAGAAAGGTGCCGGAAAGAGTACGATCGAATACAACGGTTCTGTTGTTATCACTCCTTTACGGGATGACAGGGATTATCTGAATCTCATGAATAGTGAGGAACTGGTAGATTGGCAGGTTGAAATGTTCAATACTTATCATTCTCCTTACAGTAGCTCTGACAAAAGATATTATCAGAATGAAGTGCTCAATTTGTTGTACGAGAATGAAGCCGGGAATATCAGCGATGATGAAATGAACCGGCAGTTGAATATTTACCGGAACCGGAACAATTACAATGAACTGAAAGATAATTTTCTCCGGACTGCGATCACTCATCAACATAATCTGGCTTTACGCGGAAGTTCGGATAGATATCAATATTCCGCCAGCGTCAATTATATGCAGAATATTTTGCAAACGAAGGGGCAGGATAATGACCGGGTAGGTTTTAACCTGAGAAGCTCCTATAACTTTTTTGAATGGCTGAGGGCTGACCTGGGAGTTGTCGGTAGTTATACAAAGGCGGATTATGACAATGGTTTTACCCCTTCGACTTATCTGACCGGCGGACGTGCTTCCTATCAGACTTTATTCGATGAAGACGGCAATCCATTGAACTGGTATCAGACAAAATCCCGGTCGGAGATAGACCGCCTGGTCGGCTTGGGGCTCAACGACGAGTCTTTTTATCCATTGGAAGAAATGCACCGGAAAAGTTATTTCAGCAAGAGCAACTATTCCAATGTGAATGTGGCCCTGAATGTAAAGATTATCGAAGGGCTGGATGTGGATTTGCGGTATCAGCTGGAAAAAACAATTCGCTGGTACAGAATTATTATGACCCCCAATCCTATACGCTCCGTAATCAGATCAACAATTCATCCATCGTGAATGCCGATGGAAGTATTAAACATCTGATACCGGAAGGGGGTTATATCGACGAGACCAGAAGCGATAAAAATTCCTATACTTTGCGTGCTCAGATCAATTTCAACCGCACGTTCGATGAAAAACACGAGGTCAGTGCGATCGCCGGTGGTGAACGCCGTGCTGTACACAGTACCAGTACCTATGTAGAGAAATACGGTTATGACAAGGTCAGCCTGGCACATAAATACCTGGATGAAGCAACACTGAACCAGACCCAACAGGGTACGGAGGCAATCAATAATTCTTATACCCACGTTCCGAACGGTTATCCCGATACTTTCGGCGATAAAGAGGACCGTTACGTTTCGTTTTATGGAAATGCTTCCTATACTTATGACCGCCGGTATGCCATTACGGGGAGTATCCGTATGGACCAGTCCAATTTGTTCGGTACGAATCCCAAGTATCAGTACAAACCTTTGTGGTCGGTCGGTGTCAGCTGGCATATGGCACAGGAGAAATTTATGGGAAACATGGACTGGCTGGATCAGCTTTCCATCCGTTTTACCAAAGGAATCAACGGTAACATTGCAAAACAAAGCGGACCTTATATGATCGTATATTCTGCCGGAATCAATTCCTGGACCGGTGAATATTCCAGTTCCGTATCCAGTCCTCCAAACTCCGGCTTACGCCGGGAAAGAACCAACCAGACCAATCTGGGTATCGACTTCAGCTTCTTTAACAACCGTTTGGGAGGATCGTTCGACTATTATGCGAAAAATACTTCGGATTTGCTGGGGTCGATCGCTACAGACCCGACTTCCGGTTGGGGTTCTCTGACGATGAACTATGCCGAGATGTACAACCACGGTTATGAGATTGTATTGAACAGTGTGAATATACAGACAAGAGACTTCCGCTGGGCAACGAATATTAATTTCAGTTACAATAAAAACCGGATCACAAAACTGGAAAACAGTTCTAACTCCGTTTCCAGTTATATCAGCGGTACGAATACGAGAGAAGGGATGGCAATGGGAACTTTATTCAGTGTACGTTGGGCCGGATTGGACGAGAGTGGAAATCCTCAGGCTTATAAAAAGGACGGAACGATCGTGAAATCGCTCGCAGACCTGACGGTCGAGGATCTGGTACGCTCCGGAATAAGTATACCTCCCTATTCTGCATCTATGTCGAATATGCTGACTTATAAAGGTTTCGATCTTTCTTTTATGTTTCTGTATTACGGCGGACATGTGATGAGGGATGTCATGCCTAAATACTTCACGTCGACAACCGGAACTACGAATGTGGACAGGAGTATCCGGAATTACTGGAAATCTCCGGAAGATTCCGACGATCCCGATAAAGCTCCGGCCTTTATGAGAAATGCCAGTACCAACTATACCTATTTGTGGTATGCTGCCGATAAACACATCAAAAAAGCGAATTACATAAAGCTGAAGGAGGTAACCCTGTCCTATAATTTGCCGGAACGTTGGCTAAAAAAAGCTTTTATTTCAGGAATGAGTATCAATGCACAGATTCAGAATATCTGGTGGTGGGGTTCTCAGAAAAGACGTTTGAATCCGGAATCCTGGAACGGGACTTCTCTGACATCTATTTCGAGAAGCGCGCTCGACCCGACCATATATACGCTAGGTTTATCTTTAAAATTCTAAAAGGAGATGATTATGAAAAAAATATTTTTATGGATTGTTTGGGGCATGTTCCTTTGTCAGGGGTGTGACCGTTTTCTGGACATACAGCCGAAAGGATATACCATTCCTTCGAAATACGACGACTACCGTCAGTTGATGAATTACGCACAGATGGCTAAAGCGCTGGATCATTATCCGGTGTATATTACCGATGATGCTCAGCTGGGAAGCGGAGATGAAGAGAATAATTTTACCTCTATGGATGATGAAATTAAAAATCTCTATGCTTTCGAACACGGGGCTGTTTTCAATGACGGAGTTTCTGATCCGATCTGGAACTATGCTTACAACCGTATCTATGTGTGTAATACGGTAATCAATAATATCATGAGTGTGACGGATGCTTCGGAATCCGATAAGCTGAACTTAAAATCGGAAGCGATGGTTGCCCGGGCTTTCGAGTATCTTTGTATGATCGGGGTTTATGCTCCGGCCTATGACGCTGCAACGGCTTCGACCGATTACGGCTTGCCTCTGATCTCCAGCGAAGATGTGGCCGACCTGAATTATTCCCGTAGCACTGTAGAACAAGTGTATACGGCGATCAAGCAAGACCTGGACGATGCCCTGCCTGCTTTGTTGGATAAAACTCCGAACACATTCCGTCCGGCGAAGAATGTAGCCTATGGTTTTCTGGCCCGTATGTATCTGATGCACGGAGAATATGATAAAGCTTTGGAAAATGCGAAGAAAGCATTGGAAGTCAGTGAAGAATTGGTAGACCTGACAGAATATACCGCCAAACCGAATGCTTATATCGGAAGGATTGTATGGAAAGACGATCCCAGCAGTCCTTATCCTGAAGGAATGGATAATCCGGAAAATATTTACGTACGTTATCCGCCCTCCGTCTTCGGGTTACAAATGGCTGTATATGCCAGTCAGGAGTTACTGGATATTTATGACAAGGACCTGGCTCCGGGAGCTGTGGATAAACGCCGGGAACTGTGGTTTGTAGACGATGAATACAGCGGTGTGGAATTCCGTGGGTATACAATTTTTATGCCTTATATCCGGGCGAATCTGGCTTTGAACAATATGGAGGTGATTCTGACGGCTGCCGAGTGTTATGCACGCGAAGGAGGTACGGAAAACCTGGCGGAAGCTGCGCGTCTGTATAATCTGTTACGGGATCATCGCATAGAAAACAATGTACATGTGACTTTTGCCAATGCGGACGAGGCTCTGGTGAAAGTACTGGAAGAACGCCGCCGGGAATTCGCTTTCCTCGGAATCTACCGCTTTGTAGATCTGAAACGTTTGAACAAAGAAAGTCGTTTCCAAAAAACGATCACCCATTCGGCGGATGGACAAACCTGGACTTTACCGCCCAACGACAACCGCTATATTATTCCGATACCGCCGGTAGTCAAGGGGTTCCGGCCTGATCTTCCGGATTATGAAAGATAAATACGAATATTTAATATGGTCGATATGAAATTTTTATTTCCGATTTTATTTGTCATGGCGGTCGTGTCGGTTCAGGCACAAAATTCTGTCCGTCTGAAGGGGAAATTGGTCGGTATGGGAACCGATCTGGTGAAACTGTCTTACGATGGGGCTACCAGTGTGATAGGGGATGAGGGGAGCTTTATGATCCGTACGGATCGGGAAGGCCATTTCGATACGATTTTACCGCTTTCCAAACCGGCTTTTTACCGGATCAGCCGCAACACCCTTTATCTGAGTCCGGGAGACGATATGGAGGTATATATCACGACTGACAACCGGGAGGCTGTCTTTAAGGGAAAGGGAGCGGAGATGAATACCTATATGAAGGGACGTCTGTTTCCTAAGGGAGGTTCTTTTTTGGGAGAATTAAGAAACCGGAAAGGAAGCTTTGAGGAAATCAAAGTTGCCGTCGATTCTTTGGCTCAATTGAGGATGGCTGAACTGGAGCGGGTAAAAGAGGCTACTCCTGCGTTCAAAGAGTTGGAGAAAGCCCGTATTGTCGCCGACATGGCAAATAGTTATACTGCTTATCCCTCTTACTGTGCTTTACAGCCGGTGAGAAGCCGGGAAGAGCGTGAGAAATTTATGCAGCAGATTATTCCCGACTTGCTGAAAGTCGTTCCCCGGGTAAATAGAGAGGAATATCTGGATGTGGCTGTTGTCAGAGATGTGATCGGCACTGCCATGGAAACTCCCGGTCTAAAAGAAAAATTGCAATTTCCCGAACGTACTCAAGAACTTTTTACCGCTGCACAGTACGCTTATAAGCTGGATAGTGAAATAAATACGGAACTTGTCGGGGAAGTACGGGAATATGCCGGAAAGTTGAAAAATACGGATATCCGGGAAGTATTGGAAGTAAAACTTCATTCTGCCGGGGCATTACTGAAAGGAAGTCCGGCTGTGGATCTGGAATTGCTTGCTCCGGATGGGAAAACGGCTCGTCTGAGTGATTATAAAGGCAAGGTGATTTATGTGGATTTATGGGCAACCTGGTGCGGACCTTGTATTCAGGAATCCCCGAAATTCCATGAGCTGGCGAAAAAATACCGGAACGATAATATCGTTTTCCTGGCTGTTTCTACCGATACAGAGAAAAAGTCCTGGCTTTCATTTATCGAAGGCAAAGAAACCGGGATACCGGAATACAATTGTACAGATACAAAAAATCTGAATGAAGGGTGGCAGATCAAATATATTCCCCGTTTTTTATTGATAGACGAAAATTTCAAGATCATAGATGCTTATGCTCCGCGTCCTTCTCAGCCGGAAGCGGTGGAATTACTTGATAAAATATTGAAAAAATAAGTCGATCAGGATTGTAAAAACAGCCATTGTTGAAAACCCGACAATGGCTGTTTTATTTTGATTTGTTTTTACTTCGGGAAAATAGTAACTTTGCAAAATTAATTAAAATTCTGGAATGATAGTTTGTTGGAAGTAAAACAATTAAAAATATAAAAGATGAGCTTTACGGAATTAAGTGAACAAGAGATTATCCGAAGAAATTCATTGAATGAATTGGCTAAACTGGGGATAGAAGCCTATCCGGCACCGGAGTTTCAAGTGAATGCCCATGCGGCAGAAATAAAAGAGCGGTTCGACGAAACAGCAGAGCCCCGGAATGTGGTGATTGCCGGACGGATGATGAGCCGGAGAATTATGGGTAAAGCTTCATTTTTCGAATTACAGGATGCTACCGGCCGGATCCAGGTGTATGTCAGCCGGGACGATATTTCTACAGATGAAGCATCGACCGCTTACAATACGGTTTTCAAGAAATTGATGGATATCGGTGACATTGTCGGAGTGAAGGGATTTGTGTTCCGCACACAGACAGGTGAGATTTCCGTACACGCCAAAGAATTGACCATGTTGTCGAAATCGTTGCGGCCGCTGCCGATTGTGAAAGAGAAGGAAGGCAAGGTGTTCGATGCCTTTACCGATCCCGAACAGCGTTACCGCCAGCGTTATCTCGACCTGATCGTGAATCCTCAGGTCAAGGAAGTCTTTGTGAAACGTACCAGGATGATCAACGCTATCCGGAATTTCTTCAATTCCAAAGGGTATCTGGAGGTGGAAACCCCTGTGTTGCAAGCCATTCCCGGAGGAGCGTCTGCACGTCCGTTTATCACTCATCATAATGCATTGGATATCCCTTTGTATTTGCGTATTGCCAACGAATTATACCTGAAACGGCTGATTGTCGGCGGTTTTGAAGGGGTGTACGAATTTTCCCGGAATTTCCGGAATGAGGGAATGGACCGGACACATAATCCGGAATTTACCTGTATGGAAATTTATGTGGCTTATAAAGATTATCTGTGGATGATGAACTTCACGGAAGAGATGATCGAAACGGCTGCGCTGGCGATCAACGGGACTACGAAAGCGGTGATAGGCGAAAATGAAATCGACTTTAAACGTCCTTTCCGGCGGGTACGTATGGCCGATGCCATTAAAGAATATACCGGGTACGACATCGAGAAAATGTCGGAAGAAGAGTTGTACGAGGCTTGTGTAAAAATGGAGATCCCCGTGGATAAGACCATGGGTAAGGGTAAACTGATCGATGAGATCTTCGGTGAAAAGTGTGAAGGACATTATATCCAGCCCACTTTTATTTACGATTATCCCAAAGAGATGTCGCCGTTGACGAAGAAACATCGCGAAAATCCGGAACTGACCGAACGTTTCGAGCTGTTTGTAAACGGTAAGGAAGTGGCTAATGCCTATTCCGAGCTGAACGACCCGATCGATCAGCTGGAACGTTTTCAGGATCAGCTGAAATTGCAGGAAAGAGGAGATGACGAAGCCATGTATATCGACTATGATTTTGTACGCGCACTGGAATACGGCATGCCGCCGACTTCCGGTATGGGTATCGGTATCGACCGGCTTTGTATGTTCCTGACCAATAGCGCGTCGATTCAGGATGTGTTGTTCTTTCCCCAGATGAAGCCCGAAAAGAAAGTTACCGTAGACGGCGATGAGAAATACGAGGCGCTGGGGATTCCGAAAGAATGGATCGCAGTGGTGAAGAAAGCCGGATATCAGACGGTGGAAGCTTTGAAAGCAGTCGGGAATACGAATAAATTGCATCAGGAGCTTTGCGGAATCAACAAAAAAGAAAAGTTGGGATTGTCAGGGTTGACTCCCGAAGAAGTGAAAAAATGGTTGGCTTAAACTAAATTTTATCGGCATGGAAATTCCTGAAAATCCACGGATTGCGATCGTCGGCGGCGGAAGCTGGGCTACGGCTATTGCTAAGATTCTGCTGGAAACGAATGAGCATATCAATTGGTTTATGCGTAATATCGAGACCATCAACGCTTTTAAAGAGTTGAACCATAACCCTCGCTATCTTTGTTCGGTCGATTTCGATCTGTCGCGGATTTCTTTTACGGATAATCTGGACAAACTGATTGCCCATTCGGATATCATCATTTTTGCTATACCGAGTGCTTTTCTTAAAAATGTGGTGGCAAAAGCCACCCGTCCGTTGAAAGACAAGATTGTGGTGTCGGCGATTAAAGGAATGATCCCGGATGATAATCTGATTATCGGTGAGTTCTTCCACCAGCAGTATGAAGTACCTTTGGAGCAGATCGTGGTGATTTCAGGGCCTTGTCATGCAGAAGAGATTGCTTTGGAACGCCTGTCTTACCTGACCTTTGCCTGTGACGATACCCGGGTGGCCCGGTTGGTGTCACAATTGTTCAACTGCCATTATGTGAAGACGACGATTTCGGACGATATCTATGGTACGGAGTATGCGGCTGTTATGAAGAATATTATCGCTATTGCAGCGGGAATATGTCATGGATTGCGATATGGAGATAATTTTCAGGCCGTTTTGGTATCCAATGCCATTCAGGAGATGGAGCGTTTTGTGGCTGCCGTTCATCCGATAGAAAGGGATATCAAGAGCTCGGCCTATCTGGGGGATTTGCTGGTAACCGCTTATTCACAGTTTAGCCGGAACCGGACTTTCGGGACGATGATCGGTAAAGGATATTCGGTGAAATCGGCACAAATGGAAATGCTGATGATTGCCGAAGGGTATTTCGGCGTGAAAGGAATTAAAGAAATCAACGACCAGTATAATGTGCATATGCCGATAACGAATGCCGTTTATAATATTCTGTACGAACGGATTAGCCCGGCATTGGAGATCCGGTTGCTGACCGAGCAGTTGAGGTAAAAAGTAAAATGCTAAAAGCTAAATGCTAAAAGCTAAATGCTAAAAGCTAAATGCTAAAAGCTAAAAGCTAAAAGCTAAAAGCTAAATGCTAAAAGCTAAAAGCTAAAGGCTAAATGCTAAAAGCTATAGGCTGAGAGAGAGAAGGGGGAAGAGGAAAAAAGAGAAAATAGGATATGATGAAAGAAAGGATAATCGGTTGTATCAGGAAAGTCTGGCCGGTGGCATTGAAAACCTCTTGCTGGTTTTTGAAGATTATGCTTCCGGTTTCTTTCGTGGTGATGTTGCTTACCTACTTTCAGGTGTTGCCGGCTGTTTCTGCTGTGGTAGCTCCTTTGTTCACCAGGATCGGTTTGCCCGGTGATGCGGCTTTGGTCTTTGTGACCGGTATTTTTACCAATATCTATACGGTGATCGCTTTGCTGTCGAATATGGATTTCACGGTGAGAGAAGGGATTTTGTTGGCTATGATGTGCCTGATTTCCCATAATTATCCGGTGGAAACTTTGGTACAGAAGAAAACCGGTTCTGCGGGTTGGAAGATGGTCTTACTCCGTTTTACCTGTAGTTTTATCGCTGCTGCCGTTTTAAATCTGATCTTGCCGGAGTTTGCAGGGCGGATGATAGCGCAGCCTTCTGTCGACTTGGGATTCCGCGATACTTTGTTCAATTGGCTGCAAACCAGTCTGTGGTTGTCCCTGAAAGTCGTGGCCCTGATTACCGGATTGATGATCCTGCAACGTCTGTTGGAAGAATTCGGGGTATTGAAATGGATCTCTTCGCTTTTAGGTCCGGGTATGCAATTGTTGGGTTTACCCCGACAGGTGGCTTTTTTATGGGTGGTGGGCAATACGCTGGGGTTGGCTTACGGTTCCGCTGTATTGATGGATTATGCCCGGCAAGGTAAACTAACCGGGACCGAAGCGGATTTGTTGAATTATCATCTGGCGATATCGCATTCGCAGTTGGAAGATCCTTTGTTGTTTGCCGTATTGGGGTTACCTGTCGTATGGCTGATCGTCCCGCGAATATTATTGGCTTTTATTGTCGTTTGGCTCAAGCGATTGGCCGATTTTATCTTTCCGGCTCAAGCAATGGCCTTAAGTCAAAAAATTTAATTTTTTTGTTATGTATACTTTAATTGAAGTAACTACCCGACAACATGAAACGGACTTTCTGGAATTACCGGTAAGACTATATAAAGGAAATCCCTGGTGGATACGTCCTTTGGATAATGATATCCGGAATGTATTCGATCCTGCGAAAAATCCTTGTTTCCAAAATGGCGAATGTATCCGCTGGATTTTGAAGGACGAGGCAGGGCAATGTGTAGGGAGAGTAGCTGCTTTTATCAATCGGAAAACCTGTCATCTGGACAAATATAGTGTCGGGCAAATGGGATTTTTTGAATGTATCGACGACCGGCAGGCCGCTTTTTGTTTTGGGGATTTAAAATCTCTCTTGAAATTAACACAAAGCTGTGGCAAAATATATACCGTTGAAAAAAGAAAGGTGAGGGCAAATGGATTATAATTTAAGAAAGGCTTTTAACAATTTAGCCGAAATTGCCGCAAACTGTGCAATATGGATGCTCTCTGTTCCTTTTGATTCATCTGCAATAAAA
>OLIX01002722.1_pt1 | contig 12617 bp, 10 predicted proteins | sample 1601331 | NCBI WGS metagenome assembly OLIX01 (sample SAMEA2452120, study PRJEB22498) | human gut metagenome | biome: human feces; feature: human gut; material: feces | place: Australia | collected 2012 | reverse complement strand
ATAAGAGAAGTTGCTGGATGTGGTACATTTTTCCGCAGATTCAGGGGCTGGGGAGTAGCGGTACTGCAATGTACTACGCTATTGAAGACTATGAAGAAGCTAAAGCATATATAGAAAACGCAGTGACAAATGCACATTTAAGAGAGAGTTCAGAGGCACTTTTGCAACTGGAATCAGATGATGCAACCAGAGTCATGGGATGGCCTGATGATCTGAAACTGCGTTCGTCAATGACGTTGTTTGCGCTGGCGGCAAAAGAGAATGAAGTCTTTCGGAGAGTACTGGATAAGTTCTTTGATGGAAAATTAGATGCGCAGACAGTAGATATCCTGGATATGAGATATCTGGTGATGAGAATTGATGAACCGGATTTTGGATGTGAAGGAAGACCGGACGGGGTAGAACCAATGGCTAAAGTAACCCTTCTGAAGCTGAAAAGTGAAGAAGAGATTCAGTTAGAGATTCCGGATGCGGAACTTTATCAGAAAGAGATTAATGAGGGCAATGAAGTGGCATTCAGTCCGGATGGGGTTATATTAAAACTTTCATAAACTATATGAAGCTATATGTGTGAAGCGTGGGGAGAACGTAAAAATGTGTGAAAAAGATCGCGTATGTGCTACATGAAAGGGGAGAGTGTAAAAATATGAAAAATAAAAAGGAAAAGAAGCAGGAAGAGGAAGAGCTGACCGGTATGGCGGCTGTATGGGATTATCTGAAAACATTTCTGATCATATTCTGTGTTGTATTTGCGATGAACAAACTGGTGTATATCAATGCCGTGATTCCGTCGGAATCCATGCAGGATACGATCATGAAAGGAGACCGGGTGCTGGGAAACCGTCTGGCATATATCAAAGATGATCCGGAGAGATATGACATTGTAATCTTCAAATATCCAGATGATCCGTCCAAGATTTTTATCAAGCGCGTGATCGGACTGCCAGGAGAGACGGTTACCGTGAAAGACGGGAAGATTTACATTGATGGAAAAGAGCAGACACAGGCGGTAAGCTTCTGCTCGGAAGAGATGGCAGGAAGCTTCGGACCTTATGAAGTTCCGGAAGATAGTTATTTTGTAATGGGGGATAACCGGAACAATAGTCTGGATTCCAGATACTGGGATAACACGTATGTAAAGAAAGAGGCAATTCTGGCCAAAGCAGGATTCCGGTACTGGCCGCTTAATAAAGTTGGATTTGTAAATAAATCTGCAGAAAAATAGTTGCAATTGTTTTCTGTGTTTTATATAATGAATAAAGTTTTGCGAGAAAAGGCTCTGAAGCGATATCAGGGTCTTTTCTTAACGTAAACACATAGAATGAAGATGAAAGATAGCGATATACACAGATGACGGAAAAGGAGGAAAACAGGATGGAAAAAGATATGACGGCCGGCACTCCCGGGAAGATCATTTTCAATTTTACAATGCCGATCTTTATCGGTAATATTTTTCAGCAGTTTTATAATATGGCAGATACGGTGATCGTCGGGAAATTTGTCGGTAATGCGGCACTGGCGGCGGTAGGAGCATGTGGAACACTGGTATTTCTGATCATTGGCTTCCTGCAGGGAGTTACGGCGGGATTTACGGTTGTTACAGCACAGCACTTCGGAGCCGGAAACATGAAGGCGATGAAGAAGTCTGTGGCATCCGGTGCGGTACTTACAGGGATCGTAACCGTTATTCTTACATTGCTGAGCATGATCAGTATGGCGAAGGTGCTGCATCTGATGAATACACCGTCAGACATGTATGGAGAAGCTTACGGATATATTATGGTCATTTGCGGCGGGATTGTGGCACAGGCACTTTACAATTATCTTGCAAGTGTATTAAGGGCACTGGGCGATAGTAAGCGTCCGCTTTATTTTCTTGTGATTGCAGCACTTTTGAATATTGTGCTGGATCTGGTGTTTATCATTGTCTTTAGAATGGGAGCGGCAGGGGCAGCCTATGCGACAGTGATCGCACAGGGAATTTCGGGAATCCTGTGTCTGCTATATATTGCAAAGAAGGTTCCCGCACTGTATCTTCATAGAGAAGACTGGGAAATAGATAAGAATCTGGCCGGATGGCAGCTGAAGATCGGACTTCCGATGGCATTCCAATATTCCATCACGGCGATAGGAACGATTGTTGTACAGTTTTGCCTGAATATCCTCGGTTCTACAGCTGCAGCCGGATTTGCGGCAGCAAGCAAGATCGAGCAGGTGTTTACGCAGGCCTACGTTGCGCTTGGTACAACGATGGCGACTTACTGTGCACAGAATATGGGGGCAGGGAAATATACGAGAATCCGTAAAGGATTTAAGAGTGCAACATTGATTGGATTTATTTATGCGGTTGTGACAGGTGTGATTATTTTCTTTGTCGGAAAATATATGACGATATTCTTTGTATCAGAGAATGTAAATCAGATCATGGAATATGTGGATATTTATTTGAGGTGTGTAAGCGTGTCATTCCTGCCTCTTGTTATTGTTAATTTGTATAGAAACGGAATTCAGGGAATGGGATATGGACTGCTTCCAATGACAGCGGGGATTGCAGAACTTGTCGGACGGAGCGGTGCATCGCTGATTGCATCACATTTTGGCAGCTATATGGGAATCTGTCTGGCATCTCCGGCGGCATGGGTGCTGGCGGGAACACTTCTTCTTATTATGTACTTTGAGATCATGAAAGGAAAGAAAGACAGAAATTTGAAAAATAGATAGAAAACTGAAAAGCAACTTGTTATAATAAAATGTACGAATGAACATAGAAACATTGATGGGTGAAACAGCATGAATCAAAGAGTAATAAAAAAAGTCCGCTGTAATATCTGTTCAGCGGGATGTCCGATCGATGCTTATGTAGAAGAAGGAACGCTTGTGTCGGTAGAAGGCAGCCGGGATCTTCCGGGGCAGAGTGGAGGATTATGTTCTAAAGGAGCTGCTTCCAGGCAGTATGTTTATAACAAAGACAGGATTCTGTATCCGATGAAACGGATCGGAAAAAAAGGAAGCGGGGAATTTGAACGCATATCCTGGGATGAAGCGTATCGGATGATTGCAGAGAATCTTCTCAGGATCAAAAAAGAATATGGTCCGCAGGCGGCAGCATTTTATGCGGGATATCCGAAATGGTACAGACCGGCACTTCTGCGGCTTGCCAATGCTTACGGGTCTCCGAATTACTGTACGGAATCCAGTACCTGTTTTCAGTCGGCGGCAATGGCATGGAAATCTATTTATGGAAATGACATCTGCTTTCCGGATCTGATGCATGCACAGACGGTTCTCGTATGGAGTAACAATCTGTATCATTCCAATGTGGGAATGGCAAGATCTTATCAGTCGTTAAAAGCACGTGGGGCGAAGATCATAGCCGTAGATCCAAGAGAGACCGTAACGACACAGGCAGCGGATATCCACTTGAAACTTCTGCCGGGAACGGACGGAGCACTTGCGCTGTCTATGGCACAGGTGATCATAGAAGAAGGGCTGTATGATAAAGAATTTGTAGAAACATATGTATATGGTTTTGAGGAGTATCAGGCGTATGTGAATCAGTTTCCGCCGGAAAAAGCAGAGAAGATCACCGGTGTAGATAAGAAACTGATCCGTGAAGCTGCCAGAATGTATGCATCTAACGGGCCTGCCGGGGTGATGTTTTCAGCGTCTCCAGTTGTACATAATATTAATGGAATGCAGAATTACCGGGCAGTGATGTGTCTGATTGCACTTACCGGCAACTATGATATCCCGGGTGGCAATCCGTCAAGACCGGGTCCGGTGTCTCCTTGCAATGAATATGGAAAAGTAAAACGGCTGGATACGATAGAAGCCATCGGTGAGAAAGATTTTCCGGCATGGTTTGATTTCCCGTGTGAGGAAGCGCAGTGTACAAGAATTGCAGATTATATTCTGAAGGAAGAACCATATCCGCTGAAAGCTGTGGTGGGATTCGGCCTGAACCACAGAATGTGGCCGGAGCCGGAGCATTTTCAGAAAGCATTAAAAGCGCTGGACTTTTATGTGAATGTAGATCTGTTTTTTTCAGATTCAAGCAAGATGGCAGACCTGGTTCTTCCGGCAGCGTCTTCCTTTGAACGAGATGTTGTGCTGAATGGACGGGGAGGAATGTTCTTCCTGTCAGAAAAAGCAATCGAACCGGTCGGAGAGGCGAAGAATGATATTGAGATCATGATCGGCATGCTTCGTGCCATGCAGTTACATGATGAAGCATTGGAACATGGCTATGAGAAATATATGGAATATATTTTGGAGCCATCCGGTGTCACACTGGAGGAATTGCGGGCGCATCCGGAAGGGGTAAAAGGACGTGTGATCATTCCGCCTGCATTTAAGAGATATGAAAAAGAAGGCTTTCATACACCATCCGGTAAGGTGGAATTTGTATCACAGATACTCGAACGTTACAAAGACAGCCACGGATATTCCGGACTTCCGGAATACAGAGATTTCCGTGAGGTGTCAGGCATGGACAGGGAAGCATATCCACTGATTCTGAATACCGGTTCCAGAAAACCACAGCTTTTCCATGCAAGAACATACCGGGTACCGTGGCTTGCAGGACTTGAAGAGGCAACACTGGTAGAAATCCATCCGGAAGATGCGAAAAAGTATGGTATTGCAGATGGTGACATGGTGAGGGTATCTTCCCCGGTGGGAAGTATCTGCGGAATTGCGGCGGTTTACCTGAACAGCCAGCCGGGAATTGTACACGTCTATCATGGCAATGCAAAGGGTGAGGCAAATGATCTGATAGACAGAAATTATCTGGATCCAATTTCAGGATTCCCGGGATATAAAAGTTATTTCTGTAAAATCGAGAAAGAAAAAGGCGAGGTGAAGGCATGAGTTACCGATTAAAATTTGATCCGGATAAATGTGTCGGCTGTTATGCCTGTCATATAGCCTGTCTGGATGCACACCATGATGTGGAAGATGTAGATGCAAAGAGCCATCGGACGGTCAAAAAGGTAGTGAAAAATCAGTTTGAAAAGAATATCTGTCCGGGCTGTGCTCACTGCGGTATCTGTATCAAAGCCTGTCCGGTGCAGGCAATTTACAAAGATCCGAAGACTGGATTTGTACTGACAGACAAAGAAAAATGTATTGGATGTCATGCCTGCGAAAAGGTCTGCCCGAAAGACGTGATCCATTTTGACAAGGACGGAAAAATGGAAAAGTGTGACGGGTGTATTGAAAGAATCAGGGAAGGGCGGGAACCTGCCTGCGTCAGAGTCTGTTTTCCCGGTGCGATTACACTGGAATAAAGACGAATAGATAAAAAGGTGAGACTGATAAAAGTAAGAATAGATGAAACTGGATAAAACTAAGTAAAGAGAGATAAGGATAAAGGCGTATGTTAAAAATCAAGGAATATGTGAAGGCAGAAAGTCTGGAACAGGCATATGAACTGAACCAGAAGAGGACGAACTGCATTCTGGGCGGCATGTTGTGGCTTAAGATGTCGAACCGGAATGTACAGAAAGCGATTGATCTGTCCGGACTTGGTCTGAATCAGATCGAAGAGACAGAAGAAGAATTCCGGATCGGATGTATGACGACACTCCGTGAACTGGAATGTCATGAAAGATTGAACCAGTGGTGTGAAGGCGCAGTAAAAGATGCGGTCAGTGATATTGTCGGCGTACAGTTCCGGAACCTTGCAACGATTGGTGGAAGTATATTCGGACGCTATGGATTTTCGGATGTACTGACGGTGTTTCTTGCAATGGACAGTTACGTAGAACTGTATAAAGGAGGGATTGTTCCATTACAGGAATTTGCGCAGATGAAAAGAGACAATGACATTTTAGTCAGAGTCATTGTAAAAAAGGATCAGAGAAATATGATCTATCTGGCACATAGAAATTCCAAGACAGATTTTCCGGTATTGACATGTGCGGTTTCAGTAAATGCTGAAAATGGATGCGTATGTATCGGTGCAAGACCGCAGAAGGCGGTCCGACTGGAACTGACAGAAGCAGTCAGAGAAAAAGTATGGAGCGGTGTCTGTACTGAAGAAGAGATGAAGAAAGAGGCAGAATGCATTGCTTCACAGGTGAAGACGGACAGTAATATGCGCGCCGGCAAAGAATACAGAAGCCGTCTGGCATATGTTCTGATCCGCAGGACATTGGAAGCACTGAATACAAAAGGAGGAGATCAGTAGGATATGAAAGTAAAGATTCTTTTAAATGGGACAATGAGAGAAGCGGAAATATCCAGCGATCAGCTTCTGATCGATTTTGTCAGAGATCATGGATGCTATAGTGTAAAACGTGGATGTGAGACGTCGAACTGCGGCCTGTGTACAGTGTTTGTAGATGATAAACCGGTATTATCCTGTTCGATGCTGACAGCCAGAGTCGACGGATGCAAGGTAGATACGTTAGAAGGACTTCAGGAAGAAGCAAAAGAATTCGGTGCATTTGTTGCAGATCAGGGTGCAGAACAGTGCGGTTTCTGCAATCCGGGAATGATCATGAATGCAATTGCCATGTTCCGCGAGAATCCGGAGCCGACAAGAGAAGAGATCAAGGCATATCTTGCGGGAAATCTTTGCAGATGTTCCGGATATGAAGGACAGCTTCGTGCAATGGAAGCATTTATCGAATACAGAAAGAAAGGAGAAAGATCATGAAAGCAGTCGGACAACCGATAAGAAAAAAAGACGCAATGGCACTGGTGACAGGAAAACCGGTATTCATGGATGATCTTGCTCCAAAGGACTGCCTGATCGTAAAGGTACTCCGAAGCCCGCATGCCAATGCGATCGTAAAATCAGTAAAGACAGATGTGGCAAAAAGAGTGCCGGGGATCGAAGATATCTACACGTGGGAAGATGTGCCGCATGAAAGATTCACCACGGCGGGACAGACATATCCCGAACTCAGTCCGTATGACCGTCTGATCCTTGACCAGCATGTCAGATATGTGGGAGATCCTGTGGCAATCGTGGCAGGAGAGAATGAAGCGTGCGTGGATAAGGCACTTAAGATGTTGAAAGTAGAGTATGAAGTACTTCCGGCAGTACTGGATTTCCATACAGCAAAAGATAACGAAGTACTGGTACATCCGGAAGACAACTGGAAGGCACTTTGCCAGGTCGGCGCAGATAATAAGCGGAACTTATGTGCATGTGACAGCACTGAAGACGGGAATGTAGAGGCAGTGCTGGCTGACTGTGATGAAGTTGTGGAAGGCACCTATCATGTAAGAGCAGCGCAGCAGGCCATGATGGAGACATTCCGTACGACATGCTTTATGGATGCTTATGGAAGACTGAATATCTTAAGCTCTACACAGATTGTATATCATGTAAGACGTATCATTTCCAATGCACTTGGAATTCCGAAATCCAGGATCCGTGTCAGCAAACCGAGAATCGGAGGCGGATTTGGTGCAAAGCAGTCGGTCGTGGCGGAATTATTCCCGGCATTTGTCACATGGAAGACGGGAAAAGCTTCGAAGATGATTTTTACAAGAGAGGAATCGCAGATCGCATCGTCTCCGAGACATGAGATGGAAGTACATGTCCGTCTGGGTGCATCGAAGGAAGGAAAGATCCGTGCGATCGATGTATATACACTGTCGAATACAGGCGCTTACGGAGATCACGGACCGACGACTGTTGGATTGTCTGGTCATAAATCGATCCCGTTGTATAGTTCGGCAGAAGCACACCGTTTTACATACGATGTTGTGTATACCAATCATATGGCTGCCGGAGCATACAGAGGATATGGCGCGACACAGGGAATCTTTGCAGTGGAATCTGCAGTAAATGAAATGGCAGAACGATTACATATCGATCCGGTAGAATTCCGTCTAAAAAATATGGTAAGAGAAGGCGATGTGATGCCTGCATATTACGGTGAGACAGCACAGAGCTGTGCACTTGACCGCTGCCTGGAGCGGACTGCGGAACTGATCGGCTGGAAGGACAAGTATCCGTGTAAAGACATGGGAAATGGTAAAGTTCGAAGCGTCGGTATTGCAATGGCAATGCAGGGGTCCGGAATCTCGGGCGTAGACGTCGGCTCCGCGACAATCAAGATGAATGATGACGGATTCTATACACTGATGATCGCGGCAGCAGATATGGGAACCGGATGCGATACGATCCTGGCACAGATGGCAGCAGAGTGTCTGGACTGTCCGGTGGAAAGAATTGAAGTACTTGGTGCCGATACAGATGCGTCGCCATATGATTCCGGATCTTATGCGTCAAGTACTACGTATATAACAGGTAAGGCAGTAGAAAAAGCATGCCAGAAGCTGATTGCCAGAATCCTTGAGATTGCATCAGGAATGCTGGAGGCACCTGTGGAAGAACTGGTATTTGCAAGTGATCATGTAGAATGGCCGAAAGAACAGAAGAGTGTATCATTGGAAGATATCGGTACGAAATCCATGTGCGGTAATGGCTGTGCGCTTGAGGTGACAGAAAGTAATACGTCTCCGACATCACCGCCGCCATTCATGGCAGGGGCAGTAGAGATCGAACTCGACAAAGAGACCGGTCATGTGGAAATCCTGGATTATAAGGCTGTCGTAGACTGTGGAACCGTTGTCAACCCGAATCTTGCAAGAGTGCAGACAGAAGGCGGGCTTGTACAGGGAATCGGAATGACGCTTTATGAGAATATCCAGTATAATGAAAAGGGAAAAATGCTGAATAACTCATTCATGCAGTATAAAGTACCATCCAGAAGAGATATGGGAAATCTGCAGGTCGAATTTGAAAGCAGTTATGAACCGACCGGTCCATTCGGTGCCAAATCCATCGGAGAGATCGTAATTAACACTCCGGCACCGGCGCTTGCACAGGCGATTGCGAATGCAACCGGCATCTGGTTCAAAGATCTTCCAATCACCAGCGAACAGATTGCAATGGGCGTTCTGGAGAAAAAACTGGCAAAATAAAATATATTAGAAAAATATATAGTGAAACTACTTGCAATCAGACGCAAAAGTTATTACAATATTGGGTAACGTTTAGAAAAATATGTGGAGGCCGCTAAGATGCAGTTATTAAAAGACAGAATCCGCAAGGATGGCAAGATAAAAGAAGGAAATGTCTTAAAAGTGGACAGCTTTCTGAATCATCAGATGGATGTAAAGTTATTTCAGGAGATTGGAAAAGAATTTAAGAGAAGATTTGCAGATGAAGAGATCACAAAGATTCTTACCATAGAAGCTTCCGGTATCGGCATCGCATGTGTTGCAGCAGAAGTATTTGATGTTCCTGTTGTATTTGCTAAGAAGACACAGACCAAGAATATTGCCGGAGATGTGTACACTACAAAAGTAGAATCATTTACACACGGAAGAGTGTATGACATTATTGTTTCCAAAGAATTCCTCGGAAAAGGTGACAAGGTACTTCTGATCGATGATTTCCTTGCGAATGGAAAAGCTCTGGAAGGACTTGCAGAACTGGTTACAAAGTCAGGAGCCGAGCTTGTCGGAGCCGGAGTTGTGATCGAGAAGGGATTCCAGGTCGGAGGAGATATCATCCGTTCCAAAGGTATTCATCTGGAGTCATTGGCGATCGTAGAAAGCATGGATGAAAAGACAGGAGAAGTGGTTTTCCGCGATTAATAGATAAAAATTCAAAGGATTTTTAAGGGAATGTGAGGCTTTCATATTCCCTTTTTTTTATTCCTATGCTATACTTTATGATAAGTATGTGAATGCATAAAGAGAACTTATGGTAAGGAGTAAGAACTTATGAAAAGAGTATTGTTAAAACTCAGCGGGGAGGCTCTCGCAGGCGATAAAAAGACAGGATTTGACGAAGCTACCTGTATGGGTGTAGCCAAGCAGGTAAAGCAGCTTGTAGATGATGGGGTACAGGTTGCAATCGTAACAGGTGGAGGTAACTTCTGGAGAGGAAGAACCAGTGAGACGATCGACCGTGTGAAGGCTGACCAGATCGGAATGCTTGCAACAGTTATGAACTGTATCTATGTATCTGATATTTTCCGTTATGCAGGCATGAAGACAGAAGTATTTACACCGTTCGTATGCGGTGCATTTACCACACTGTTTTCCAAGGATGCAGCAGTAGAAGCATTGAATGAAGGAAAAGTTGTATTCTTTGCAGGCGGAACAGGACATCCATATTTTTCAACAGATACAGGTGCAGTTTTAAGAGCCATTGAGATCGAAGCAGATGCAATGTTACTGGCAAAAGCAATTGATGGTATCTATGACAGTGATCCGAAGGTAAATCCGGAAGCGAAGAAGTACGATGAGATATCTATTCAGGAGATTATCGATAAGAAGCTGATGGCAGTAGATCTTACCGCTTCTATCATGTGTCTGGAGAATAAGATGCCGATGCTGGTATTCGGATTAAATGAGGAGAACAGCATTGTTGAGACAATGAAGGGTACATTTACAGGAACAAAAGTAACTGTATAAAATAAAAATGCAGATAAGCAGATAAAAGGAGATAACACTATGAATGAAAGATTAAAACCATTTGAAGAAAAAATGAAGAAAACAATCGGAAATCTGGACGGAGAACTTTCTGCAATCCGTGCAGGCCGTGCAAATCCGAACGTTCTGAATAAGATCATGGTAGACTATTATGGAACACCGACACCAATCCAGCAGGTAGCAAACGTATCCGTACCGGAAGCACGTATGATTCAGATCCAGCCATGGGAAAAGAAAATGGTAAGAGAGATTGAAAAAGCAATCATGACTTCAGATCTGGGGATTAATCCGACGAATGACGGAACAACTGTACGTCTTCTTTTCCCTGAATTAACAGAAGATCGAAGAAAAGAACTGGTAAAGGATGTTAAGAAAAAGGGCGAAGCAGCCAAAGTTGCGATTCGTAATATCCGTCGTGATGGAATCGATTCTGTTAAGAAACTGAAAGGTTCCGATGTGTCAGAAGATGAAATGAAAGATATGGAAGATGATCTTCAGAAACTGACAGACAAATATGTAAAAGAAGTTGATAAAGCTGTAGAAGCAAAATCAAAAGAGGTTATGACAGTATAAGACCTGTAAGAGATAAAAGCAGTATACAACAGGAGGGGGATAAGATCCAGATGCTCTGGAAACTGTCCCCTCTGTTCTTGTATACCTATTGTTATTAGGAGGAAATAATCATATGAATGTGCCACAACATGTTGCGATCATATTGGATGGAAACGGACGCTGGGCAAAAGCAAAAGGAATGCCGCGCAATTACGGTCATGCACAGGGCAGTAAGAATGTAGAGCGTATCTGCGAAGAAGCGTGGAGAATGGGCATTAAATATCTGACGGTCTACGCATTTTCCACAGAGAACTGGAATCGTCCGGACGATGAAGTCAATGCTCTGATGAAGCTGCTTCGTAATTACATGAAGACCTGTCTGAAAACGGCTGCAAAGAATGATATGAAAGTCCGCGTGATCGGGGATATCACAAGACTGGATGAAGACATTCAGAAGAGAATTCTGGAACTGGAAGAAGCAACAAAGAATAATGGCGGCCTGAATTTCCAGATCGCGATTAATTATGGAAGCCGTGATGAGATGATCCGTGCGATCCGTAAGATTGCAAAAGACTGCGTGGATGGAAAAGTGGATCCGGCTGAGATCAAAGAAGAAACATTTGAGCAATATCTGGATACAAAAGGAATCCCGGATCCGGATTTGATGATCCGTACCAGCGGGGAGCTTAGGCTTTCCAATTATCTGTTATGGCAGCTTGCCTATACAGAATTTTATTTTACAGATGTTCCGTGGCCGGATTTCAGTAAAGAAGAGCTGGAAAAGGCGATTGAAACATACAATCACCGTGACAGACGTTATGGTGGTGTGAAGGAGGAAGAAGAACAGAATGTTTAAGACGAGATTATTAAGTGGGATTGTTCTGGTTATCATCTTAATTGCAACGGTTGGAACCGGCGGTGGTTTACTGTTTGGATTTCTGGCACTGATCAGTCTGATCGGACTGTCAGAGCTTTATAAAGTTGTGGATGTGCAGAACAAGATATTAGGACTTACCGGTTATCTGGGAGCTGTTGTATATTATGGAATTTTATATACCGGACAGATGCAGTATGTGACACTTCTTACGATTGCATTTCTGGTAGTACTGATGGCGGTGTATGTGTTTTCATTCCCGACATTTAAGGCAGAGCAGGTAATGACGGTGTTCTTTGGCGTATTCTATGTTGCAGTGATGTTGTCTTATGTGTACCAGACCAGAATGCTGGAAGACGGAGCCGTTGCAGTATGGCTGATCTTTTTAAGCTCCTGGGGGTGTGATACCTGTGCGTACTGTGTGGGTGTACTGATCGGAAAGCATAAGATGGCACCGAAGCTCAGCCCGAAGAAATCCATAGAGGGCGGAATCGGTGGACTTGCAGGCGCAGCACTTCTCGGCGCGCTTTACGCTCTTGCAATCAATAAATGGGGTGGTGCTTCGGCAGGAGTCGGCGAATATGCGCTGATCTGTTTTGTTGGTGGAATCATTTCCATGATCGGGGATCTTGCAGCATCTGCGATCAAGAGAAATCATGAGATCAAGGATTACGGAAAACTGATTCCGGGACACGGTGGAATCCTGGATCTCATGATTTCTCTT
>OLIX01002719.1_pt1 | contig 12630 bp, 12 predicted proteins | sample 1601331 | NCBI WGS metagenome assembly OLIX01 (sample SAMEA2452120, study PRJEB22498) | human gut metagenome | biome: human feces; feature: human gut; material: feces | place: Australia | collected 2012 | reverse complement strand
ACCCGATGGCATGTCTGTTGCCATTGTATCTCTTTACGCATTTGTCGAACTCATATCTTGGTATGAGCGACATAATCTGAGCGAATACGGTCTTTCCCTGATTCATGATTTCTGCCTCTTGCAATACGATTTGCAAAAGTAAAAAATCAAATCTCGAAAAAATAATATTCGCGTAACTCATTGTAAACGATTAATTTAAATCATGTCTAAGATATTTTCTTTGGACAGCAGTGATCGGTTTTAACAAAATCGCTTCTGTCTTACTCATATAGCAACCGCTGAAAAGTAAAGAAATAAATAATAACAAGACGCAAAGTTTTTTATACAGTATGTTTTTTAATTTGACATGCTCTATCACAAACATAAGTTTTTATTTTTACAACAAGCATATTTCTGAAACGGCAACATGCGACATTTATGATTTTATTTTTCTAATTCACCTTTATTATTTTCTTACGCCTACCCTTCTGTACGATTAAATACAGGTAAATTTAAAGCGACAGAAAGAATGGCTAAAAGGTTCACGCTGATTTCCTAAAAATAACTCTATGACTTACGGATAAAAAGTGGCCCACTTTTGAGTGAAAAGTGGCCGAGTTATGGGTCGTAAACAGGCCACTAACAGTTTGAAAGTGAATGTACGTTGTTTTGTTACACAAGCATTATATAAAAAGAATAAAAATATCAACCTTAAACATAATAAGCCGAAAATGTTACGATTTTTACAAACCTTTTGCCTTATGATGAAATACAGGGCTTGAAATGACGCAAAAATGATAAGGAGAAAGCTGTTAGAAGGAGTATTGACCGACGGCAAAAACTGACATACGGACATTACTTTCGGCAGGAGAAAATCATCTAAATGATAGTTTATTGTTTTGGAAATGCACTACGGCAACTCAAAGGCTGTCTACAGATACTTTTAAAACAGACATCTGTTATCGTCGCCGTATTTTTTCTGAGACTCCGCAACAAAGACTTCACATGTAGCATGCGCCGGAAGTATTATTATAACATAAACGTGAATAAAGCATGATGTACACCACAGCTTTAGCAGCTGTGGTCTAAGAATGTTTTTATCTGTAAACTAATTTAATCTCCTCAAAAAGCAGCACCTGTCAGCTAAAATGCCTATGCCTGGCACTTAGCTTCTTGTATCTTTTGTGGAAAATTGAAGTAAATATTTAGGGCTGAATCCTGCAAAAGGAAACAGCCCTATCTTAAAGATACATAAAATTTTAATATACTGAAATGTTTTCTTATACCAACATTCTGCGCAAAATATTAACGTATTTTTTCGCCCTTGCCATTCAGAATCACACCATCTTCGTTATTATCTTTACAGAGGTAAGTATCATAACCGATGGCCTTTATATCGCAGTATGAAGGCGGCGTGATAACCTTTCCGTCAGCCGTCATCAAGCCATACCATCCGCTTTCAGCTTCATAGCGCTTGCATTTAGCCATCCTTTCTACCGGCTGTGGATCAGTTTCTTCAGTTTCGCTTGCCAATGTACCGTCATCATTATAGGTTTTCGAGGTGATATAGCGCAAGTCGTTTGTTTCGTATGTAAGATAGCTTACATCATTGACATAAAAATCATTGATGAGTTTTCCGCTTAGACTATACCGCTGTATGATGTGGTTGTCTAAGGTCACGCTGATATAATCGTCATTAACCCATATATAACCTTTCAAGTATGGGATGACGGTGTTCAATGCACTATCCAATACACACTTTCCGTCGCCATTATCAACTATCCAATATTTTCCGGAAGGGAAAATTGAAAAGTATTCAGGTTTTAATACCAATTTGCCATGTTTGTCAATCATTCCGAAGCGGTCGAGGCGGTCATTGCTTATTACACAAAGATTGTTATGGAATACATAACCCTCACAGTCTGGAATATAAGGAATCTTAGGGTCGATTACCACTTTGCCTGTAGCATCAATAAACTTAATCCAGCCGTCATCATCAACAGCAGCAAGTCCGTCGGAGAATATCCAGGCATGGTCATACTGAGGCTTGATGACAGGCTGCCCCGTAAACTTATTGAAATAACCTCGTTTTTCACCATCGCTATAACATACAAGTGAGTCCATACCCAAAGGTTTTGCAATCCACTTTATGCCTTTGATCGTTGTCTCCCCATCAACAGTCTTAACGAAACCATCCTCGCCATATTTAATATAAAACATCGCGTTACGTGACAAATATTGCTGGTCATAATATGAGTCGTCTAAATACTTGTCTATTTCCAGTGCATCATACACGGCTTCACATAAAGCAGAACCTGCAGCTGCTGCAAACACAATCATAATAAAAGCGAAACAGCTACCTACAACACGACGGAGGAATTTTCCATATTTGGAGTCGTCCCTCATTCCCAATATTACTGTAAACCAATTGGCGATGCCTGTCAAAAGAGCAGTCAGGCCATGCCAAAACAAAATAAAAGCTCTTTTCATTGATGTTATCTTTGTTTTCATTTTTCTTCCTCCTCATCAAAAGCCTTATCGGCCATATTTGTATATATAGATCGAAGTTCTTCTGTTGACATTGACTCTGCACGCTCTTTCGCCTCATGCTTAAAATTTGAAAGACAGGTAAAAAAGCTCATACGGGTATTGATGTCCTTTTTCATAGATGCACGTGTACCTTCGTTGTCATAATCAAAATTTCTGGAATTACGGATTGACAGTTTCATGGCCACTTCTACAGAGTCCTGATTGGCACCCATGTAAGTGAATGTCCAACCCTCGCCACGTAATCGCTCTACAAGTTCTTTTATTGTCTTGCCGTCATACTCACGTGAGGCATTCTCCATGCCATCGGTAATAATGGTAACAACAACTACATGGTCATCAATGGTCTGAACATATTTGCGGAGAGCTGTCAGTGTTATTCCCATTGCATCATATAACGGTGTGGTGCAGCAGGGCTGAAAGTCCTCTATCTTAAGAGGATGTGATTCTGCCACTGGTGTCTTGTCAAATACATATTTGGTCTCACAACTACAGAACGTCACCAAGGATACAAAATGATCTTGTGTCTCGGCAAACTGCTCCTGAGCCTTCTTGATACCTGCCAGAGTCTCGTTGAAACCATCAACTGCCGCCTGGCGAATACACTCCATCGAACCGCTACGGTCGAGGATAATCACATTGAAGACTTGAGTCTTCTTCATCTTGCTATTGTCTTTTTGTTTCATTCTTATATTCTTGTTTAAATCTACTACATGCCGGATAAATCCGATAATTAAAAACGATTATAAAACATTTAAAACATTATTATTTTTGCTCTTTAGGATAACAGACAAGTCTTAAACCAAGCGAACCCATTTTGACGTTTGCATGGTAAACGTCACATGCATCGACACCAAGTTTCTTTTTCTCTGTCTCAAAACTACCCCCCATAACAAAAAACAAAGGATCAGGACCACTGATTGTCCATTCGGACACATTGCCAATCATATCATATACGCCTAATTTATTGGGCTGTTTCTGCTTGACAGGAAGAGTGGTATTGCCTGAATTTTCTTTATGCCAGCTCATACTATCTTCATAATATGAGGAGGCATCAGAGTCAAAAGAGCCAAGATAGGCAACATACAGCCATTCAGGATAGGATTGGATATAGAAATCAATTCCAGAGATAGAATCCAGTTTTTGAACGAAATCAATACATTCTACCAAATCTACATTCTCAACAGGGCAAATAACACTGTCTTTGTTTACAGAAGGATTGTTCCCCATTACTGCCGTCCACAGTTCCTGAGTAACTTCAGTTTCACCAATATAAAAATCCTTCAGATTTATGGCTTTCTTTAGTCCTTCACATTTAATCTGCCCTCCATTAACACCAATCATTTTAAATTTAACGCCATTCACAATTAATGTGGTATCTGCAGGACATTCTCTGCTATCATCAGGATAAATCGTCGTTTCGTCAAATGGTGAATTCATAAGGTAATGTCCGACGATAATACAGCCTAACAGTAGAATAATGGCAGCAATGACCCAGAAAGTGGTTTTAATGTTTCGTTTCATATTTCTTTTCCTATTTTTATTGTCTGATCTGTAGATAATACCCGAAGGCAACTGCAAAAAACTTCTTCATTGTAATATACCCTGATACGTGTCGGGCGCAACTTCTAAGTTTGTTATTATTGTTTCTTTTGCCTGTTTATGAAAATTATACAGGAATGGTAACCATGCAAGAACATTATTTTATCAGAATTTTTTTGCTCTGATTGCCAATCCGGACAATATACAATCCTTTTGACAGATTCTCCACTCTATCCGTTTTTCCTGAGAAGACAATCATGCCGTTGTCTCTGTAAACCATTATATTTTTCATTTCATCCAGAGTGATGGATCCATTGCCGATATGGATTTTGGGCATTTCTATAACAGCATCTGATATACCGCTCACGTCTTCCTTGTTGGCCGTCATTTTGTAATACAAAGCCTCCAGCTGTCCATTAACCCACTTTTCCTCACTTTCATTCCAAGTAAAGGCAGCCACATAAAAGTCGCCTAAAGCAATTGAACCGTCTCCGTTCATCTTCAATACCCACGAATCAGTCCAGTCGTCAGTATCTTCATCAAATACATATATTGCATACAACGGGCTGTCGTTATCTGTGTATTTCAGAATATTGTAATACGAAACATCTATTTTGGCCGTGCCGTCACCATTGTCATGCAGTTTGAAACCTCCGTCATTGTATTGCGTCAGATCTTCACCAAACATGGATGTGATATAATACATTCCGTCTTTTTCTTCTATTGTCATTTCAAAGTTATCCTGATATTCTTTCGTAGGATTGCTTTCTACATGACTTGATGAAACTCTATAATGCCCAGACCACAACGTAGGTTCTCCTACATTTTTCTCCAATACTGTTATAGTACAGACAGCCGCAAGGTTGTTGGAAGTGGTGGCTATGATATTTGCAGTGCCGGCCCTCATTGCCGTTACAAGTCCATTACCGTTGACCGTGGCAACGCCTGTATTGTCGCTTATCCATGTTATGGTCTTGTCTTCTGCATCAGATGGATTTACAGTGGCTGTCAGCTGCAATGTTTCGCTTTCCGTCAGTGAGGCATTCTTTTTGTTGAGAGTAATCGACTCAGGCTTTACAGGCTCTTTCACAGTGATTGTGCAAGTAGCTTTTTCGCCGCTGCCGTCATTAGCCTTACATGTTATTATGGCATTTCCTGCCGACTTCGCAGTAACGAGACCATTGCCCGAAACTGTTGCTACAGATGTGTTATCAGAAGTCCAACTTACACTCTTATTGGTTGCAGAACTCGGACTGACACTCGCATTAAGCTGAACATTTTCTCCAACATTAAGAGTGGCAGACGTCTTGTTCAATACGATGTCTGATACATATACGGTTGCAGATTCTACCGACACTTTACAAGTAGCATATTTTCCGCTGCCGTCTGCTGCACGACAAGTAATTGTGGCAGTTCCTGCAGACTTTGCCGATACCAGGCCGTTGTTGACTGTTGCCACTGAATTGTTGCTGCTCGACCAATTCACGTTCTTATTCGTGGCATTTGTCGGATAGACAGAGGCATATAACTGATATGTGTTGCCCTCTTTCAAACTTATAGACGATTGATTTAGCGATACACTCGTAACGCTCACAGTTGACGATTTAACGGTGATGGTGTAATAGAAATCCATTGTGCGATAAAAACCGTCAATAAAATAGCTGCATTTAAAATATACCTTGCATGAAGATGTCGCCTTAAGTCCCTTGACAGTAGCATTATAGCGCGTGGAGCTTGTCACTGTTGCATACGAGTTATTCTCGGAATACCATTGGTAAGTGATACCCGTCGACTGCATAAGAGTACGTTTATAAGTATCAGCTAACGCAATGGTCACAGTATAACCCTCATACACCGAAGCCTCTCCGGCTTTTGCTGATGCATTAATCTTTTGCACTGTGGTAAAGAAAAACAAGACCAAAAGAATCATGGTCTGCAGATGTGTGTAAGTTGTTCTCATTGTTGTTGTATTTCGTTTATTGTTTATCATTAAAATTTATTATCTCGCTCTCTTCAATGTGTACTCAGCCTTCCTCATGTAGTCTTGCGCACGCTCTCTTGCAGACCTTGCCCTCCGGGCATAATCTTCTGCTTTTTCTGTAGCATTTTTTGCACGCCGCTGATAAGCATTCACGTTATCATAATTTTTTCGTTTTGAATAGTATTCCGCTTCCCTCAGATAACCTTGTGCCTGACGATTGTAATAGTCTACTTCACGTTCATATCTTAATGCCTGATTTGTATAATATTCAGCTTCGCGTTGATACGATTGTGCCTGTTTTATGTAATATCCGTTTTGTGCATTTAGCGACAAAAGGGCAAACGAAATTAATATTATCGAAATAAACCTTTTCATTTTCTTTTCAATTTATTGAGTAAATAAGCAGATGCAAAATCTAAAGCTGTGATGATATGTGAAACAATATCTGCAGCAGTTTCATCAGGGCTTGTTTTATGATCATAGTTCAAGGAAACGCTACCACAGTCAAGTTTAACGACTTTGATGTATTTTACGCTTCTGTTAGTGTCATTTATAGCCTCTGATAATTGTGCTGCGTCATATTCATCAGCTTTGACAAGGTGAGGAATACAAAAGCGTATCATTCCATCATCATTTCCTGTAATGTAGAAGAAATTCCGTCCGTTGTACATAAAATGCCAACCCATTGAAGGTATTATTTCTGCATTACCACATTTCTTTATAATCTCATTAACTATTTCTTCTTGTCTCATATCCAATTTATTTGTTATTTCTTTATGACATATGAGCATCTTTTGTAACCTATTCTATCAAAAAAAACTGCACCGAATCAATATTTTTGATTCGGTGCAGCGAAATTCATATTTAAATGATTGATATTTCAATAATTACGTTTAAGCCTAAAATAGTGATAATGGCCGTTTCAACACAATAAATTCATATCAGACGCAAATTTTAATTGTTGCTATTACTGTATCTTTGATTGTTTATAAAAAATAGAGTCAATGCAAGTAGTCACTCCATATAAAAGAATCAATCCAACATTATAAATGCCGCCCAATAGAATGGATCGGGATATTTTTCTCGTATGATTGACTTTGCCTGTTCAAATGCCTTACGCTTGTTCCACTGACATTGCCCGGAAACGAGTTGCTCGTAGAATGTTATCATAAACTCTGTTGCCACACTGTCACTGACATTCCATAAAGACATAACCATGGTGCCGACACCGGCTTTCTTGAATGCGCGTTGTAGACCATAAAGTCCTTCAGAAGTTGCCTTGCCTTGACCAGACTGACAGGCAGACAACACAACCATCTCTGTTTTGCCAAGATCAAGACGTGCAATATTGTTGGCTGTAAGAACGCCGCTCAATACGCCATCAGGCAGTTTCTTACCCAACCATGCTGCATTGGCACCAGAGAGTACTATGCCCGACAACGACATAGCATCGGAATATCCCTTCAGATAATCAACCTTTTCAGCCCGGTCGGGGGTATAATAGAATCCATGAGTAGCAATTTGTAACACTTGCGGAGCGTTGCCGTTCATACTGAGGAATGACTCTTCGGTTCCCTCCATTCCCATTCGTGACGTAACATCCCATTGCTTGGCCTTCAACAATGACGCTATCTGTACAACCTCTTGTTTTGAACCTCGCAGTTCACGGAAAATTGAATCACCACGAACAATATCACCACGCATCACCAACAAATCAGATAATTCATATTTTCTCGACTCTTCTACCATCTCAGCAGGTTGCAAATCGTATTGCAATCCGCCATACAATATTGCCGACTGAGGCTTAGCGGACAAAGTTTCCGATTGCGCTTTTACAATTTCACGCGCAGAAGATAATCTCACAAAATGATAATGACTACCCAATAGTGAACCATCAGCAAGAGGTAAAGATTCTAATGAAACCTGAAACAGCAAATGTGACGGAACATAATATACCGTTGCACCTTCTGCCACGTGACTTTTTAATGGCTCCCAAAGCAATTTTAAAACTTCTGGAGCATAATCCTTGTCATAATACATATCAGGGCGACTGATGCCAAGCGAATCTATCTGTCTTTCATCAAAAAGATATTTCAGCAAAGGATATTCGTCTTTTTTATTTATTATATAGGCTGCATATTTACGTCCAGCTGTTTCAGAAACATAATCCGTAAAGTCTAACAGCACATCATTTGGCTTCATTGATTGTTTTACGGCAGAATAGTCTATATCCATAAATCCGGTGATATTACCGAAGCTGCGGCAACGCTCTGCCAAACGAACAGCCAGTCGGTCTGCTCTCTGCGACATACTTAATATGCTGTCTGCATTGTGCAAATAATCTTTCTCCCATTCCTGTATCTGATTCTTCATCAAGCTGAGCCTCATATGGTCCTGCATATCCTCATCTGTGCCTTCCTTCTTCACGACATCAAACAGTGAACGTTCTGATTCAAGCAAGAATGCTTTAGACATGACAAGTGCATCATAGCAACTTTTGGTAAATGGAGTCTGAAATCTTTTTGCCTCAATGGCAAACGGAGTCATATTCGTGAAAAGAGATGAGAGCGGTTTCCAAAAAGCCTCACGTTCCTGTAAGCTCATGTAAGGTAACCGTTTCTTCATTAAATCTTTCAATCTATTTACTGCCATTGCATAATCAGAACATCCCGCATCGGTATGACCGGCAAAGCCTTCTGCGTTGGCAAGATAGATTTGTGCATTGATGCTTTCTATGCTGTTTTCTCCTTGAAGAGCCACAAGTTGCTCTGCATATAACTTATACAACCGCTCTGACTCTGCATAATTATTAAGTCTATGTTCCATTGCTCCCATCAGTGGCAACAAATCAATTCTATCTGCATCTGATTGCGGATACTTTACAGCAAGAATTTCATCTGCTTTCTGATAGTCAGCCAACGCTGCGGAATAATCATTAAATGCCGCATGGCAGCCGGCTCTTGTGATATAAAGCCAACTCAATTCTTTTGGTTCTTCCATACTATGAGCACTTAAAAAAAGCGAATCTATACAAGCGAAGCACTCTTTCTTGTCCCCCTTCAGTTTGTATATTTCTGCTATTGCCATATATGGAAGATAGAAACGATAGTCATTGACAGGAGTCAGTCTTTGATGCTCTCTTAATGCCTTTCTTGCATATATCAACGCATTATCATATTGTTTGATATCGGCATACAAATCTCTCAGATTCGTGTATGACAGATATCTGTTTGGAGATATGGCATCATGAGCTTCACTTTCTGCGATCGCCATTCCCTTCAGAAACCATTGCTCGGCGATATTATATGAGCCATGTTTTCTTGCTTCCTTTCCTTTTTTATTATAATAAGTAAATTTAGCCAAAGAATCCGACGTGATTTCCATAAGCGAATCCATATCTGACGCATATAACCTCGCTTGTTCTAAATCACCAACAACAGTATTCTGAAACCACAAATCTTGCAGTATCTCCATCTGTGTAGATATATCTCCACTCTTTCCAGACAGGATTAAGGCTTCATTATACGCATTGTTAGAGCCATTAATGTCATAAAGATGATATTTGGCTGATGCAATCCCTTTTAAAGCAGAAATAACATCCTTTACTTTTCCCACCTCTTTATAACCAGTCAAAGCCTTATTGTATGCATTCAAAGCATCAGCATACTTCTGCATCATGAAATAATCAGCTCCTTCAAAATACCATGTCAATGGAATTTTTGGCAATACATAACTCCTGACTATACCGTCTGCGTATGGCGCTATTTCCTCCAAAATACTTCTGCCACGACTATAGTCAGCACATCCTCGTTCATCACGTTTGATAAACTCGCTCGCATACATATAGCCATTCAAGGCAAAGAGGTGAGCTAGGTCTTTTCGCTCTTCATCATTCAACTTACCTTGAAGTAAGTTTTTTGCTAAAAGATATCCTTCTCTGTATTTTCCCAACAGCTCATAACACTGACATGCCATTGTCTGACTGCAAACATACATCTGCCGTTCGATTTCATTACTTTGCTGCTTTGTATTCTCTCCTACAATCAGAAACATTTCTAGAGCTTCGGCTTTCTTATCTGCTTTAGTAAGCTCAAAAGCCTGTGTCATTTTAGCAGTCACCTCTGCTTCAGAAAGCTTCTGTGACTTTATTTGAATCGTAATACAGAAAAAAGCAAATACTAAAATAAGAATTCTATTCATCAGGTGTTATTTCTTTTTCTACCTTAAACTTAATCGTATCTTTGTCTGTACTGTCTGCAGGAACAGGACTGAATACATCATCACCACCACGTATGTTCTCCATCGGTGCAGTGTCGTCATTCGGGGAAGTCCCATTGTTGAATAAAAACTTAACAGAAAAGAATCCAACTACAAGCACTGCAGCTATACCAGAAATCCACAACCATATTTTCTTTTTTGACTGTATATTTCTTTCTTCAATCTGTGGAGCAGAACAATAGCATACTTCACTTGTACCTGTAGCACGCATTTCTCTTGCTTTTCGTTCCCTTTCATACTTTTGTTGGAACTGAGCTAATGCCCGTAACTTCTCCTCACGGCTGCAGATTGAGGCTTTAACATTTCGTGTAAACTCAAATTGCTCTTTCTTATCAGCATCTTGTTCTATCTCATGCAAAAAAGACTCCTTTTCATCAACATTCATACGATTAAGTAAGTAATCGTCTATTCTATCTTGAAACTTTTCGTCCATGTCTATAGCCTTTTATGATTTTAATTTTCTGTAATAAATTTCTCTCGCTGACTTTCTCAGCATATTCATGCACTTATTCTTTTTCGTTTTTAAGGCAGCGTATGATTCTATTGTGGGCATCTCCTTTAATATTATTTCCAATTTTTTCTCCTCATAATAGAATTTTGTAAGTATCTGACTGCAACGTGGTGACATATGGGATATGATATCTGCTATTATTTCGAGCATCATATTTTCACCGGAATCATACAGCATGTCTGTATATTCATTTGGATTAAATCCTTCTTTTCTTAACAAACGTCCCAATTCAGTTTCGGGATCTGCATAGACAGGATGTTCTCTTACATATTCCAGATATTTGTTTCGGGCTATGCTCATAAAGTAGGTAAGGATACTACCATTTAGTGGCTTTGCGTCTTTCCCCATTACTATTCCATCATCCACATAGATTTTTTTCCTTTCAATATTCTCCCAAAATGCGATGAACGTATCTTGCAGAATCTCTGCAGCAGCCTTCTCGTCTGCAAAGAACACACCTCTATAGTTGTCCCAAAAATAGTCTGAACAGTATGCGTATAGCTCATATTGCATACTCAAGTCTTTGTCTGCCATACCAGAAACAAGACGTGCTTCATTCTCTTGTTTCGGTGTTCGAAATTGTATATTTTTTGACATTATCGTATGATATCTGTTATTTTGTATCTATCAGTTTCGCCTGTCATTACTGGATATTGCGGCCTGCTGCCAGTATTTGAATTGACAAACATCCTTATTTTTCTAAAAAATTCATCATTGTCATCCTTTGATACTTCTTTTACCTTTTTGTATAATGCGTAAGTCAGTTTGCCTACAACAGGATTTTTCATTTCAATGTTCACTTGGTCACTTCTGCAGGCACTTATGGTTATCCAACGTTCCTTATTCTCTTTTGCTTTAGGATTAACCACTTTCTCATTACCTTTTTCAGATGGTTCCCCCCAGATAAATGATTTGATAGCTTCAAATATATCTTCTACACCACGAACCACATCGTCATCACTTCCACGAGTTGCATCACCACTATGACAAGCGTCTATCACGACAAGCATTTTTCCGACATCCCCAATTTTATTTCGGATAGTATTAAGATAATAATTAACCTCATCGTCCGTAAGATGCTTCTCACCTCTATCTTTTTTACAAGGCTTACGGTATGCATCATATGGAATCCAACACTCATCCAGTCCATCCTTTTCATCATTATGAACGTCCTTCATCTGCTGTCCATGTCCTGAGTAATGCACATATATCACATCTCCACGTCTTGATTGTGCCATCAATGATTTAAAAGCATTCACTATTGCCTTTTTTGTGGCCTGTTTATTAACAAGTTTCCTTATATTTCCAGCCTTGAACTTCGCATCCTTTAGTATTTTATCCACATACAGCACATCCTTGTCACCATTAATCTTTCCCCACGCCTTATCCTCCTGCTGCCCAAGGCCAATAACAAGTGCCCTCCGTGTTTGGGCATGCAATATGGAAGACGAAGAAAACACAAATATAGCACCCATCAATGTTAAGAACAACCTGACACACTTCATCCTATTTTATCCATTTTTGAATATTTGATTAATGTTTCTTACCCAATAAAAAGACATATATTTCTGAATACATTAATGCTATAGTTTGAATTAACAATCTGCAGTTTAGCACCCGTAATACAACTGAATGTTTAATCGTTTTACACCCTTATCCGTATCAGTTGCAACTTCTAATTATTTTGTTATTTATGAATAACTCCAATATAAAGTAACCTTTTATGTACGAGTAATTTACTACGACAACAGTAACCTTATCCAACTCAATTTTCTGTAAACTTCAAATAAAT
>OLIX01002714.1_pt1 | contig 12660 bp, 9 predicted proteins | sample 1601331 | NCBI WGS metagenome assembly OLIX01 (sample SAMEA2452120, study PRJEB22498) | human gut metagenome | biome: human feces; feature: human gut; material: feces | place: Australia | collected 2012 | reverse complement strand
AAGGCCTATGCGATCATCTGCATGACGGACAGCCAACGGGACATTCTGATGGATATGCGGTGGAATATTTTAAGAAGGGCGGGATTTTCGGATATTGAAAACAACGTCTTTTCCTTTTCGGATATAGCGGGCTATGAAATTCCCGATCCTTTCGGAAAGAATCTCGATTGCTATCGCCTGACTTATCAAAAAATCGTCGGGGGCATGTCTGCGCTCATAGAAAAATTGTTCCCCGAATTGCGGGAAGGCGCGACCGAGACAAAGGTCGAGGAGGAAAAGAAGGAAACGGAAAGCAAGAGCGGGAAGAACGGCGCAGAAAAAACGGAAAGAAAAAAGAACGGGGAAAAAGACTCGCATGCCTCTTTTCCTGGTTTCGTAGACCAAACGGTTGCGCAATTGCTTGTTGGCACTCACGCCGCCAGCGACCACCAGAGTTTTCATCTTTTCCTGCTTCATGGCTTTGACCACTTTGGCAGCGAGCACATCAACAACAGCATCCACAAAGGCACGTGCAAGATTGGCTCTGAAAGTCTCGTCAGTAGGATCGGGAGCCGCTTTAACGGCTGTTAAAACAGCAGTTTTGAGTCCCGAAAAACTCATGTCCAGATTAGGCGAGTGAATCATCGGACGAGGTAAATCAATGAGACCGGACGTTCCTTTTTCAGCTAAAGCACTGACGGCGGGACCACCCGGATAACTCATGCCTAAAAGCTGAGCGGTCTTATCGAAAGCTTCTCCAACCGCATCATCTAAAGTGTCTCCCAGTAACTCGTACTGACCGAATCGGGAGACTTTCATAATTTGAGTATGTCCGCCAGAAACCAAAAGGGCAATAAATGGAAACTCCGGCGCAGGGTCAGCCAAAAGATTGGCGAGAAGGTGCCCCTCCATGTGATGCACGCCGATAACAGGAATATCAAGAGCAAAAGCCAGGGCATGGGCGACACTGACTCCGACCAGTAAAGCTCCGGCTAAGCCCGGTCCCTGAGTTACCGCAATTGCATCAAGGTCTTTCTTAGTTTTGCCTGCCTGCTGCAGCACCTGCTCGATTAATGGAATCACGCGGCGGATGTGATCGCGGCTGGCCAATTCGGGTACTACACCGCCATATAATCGGTGCATATCTATTTGAGTGTGAATGGCATGGGCGAGCAACCCCTCTTCGCTGTCAATCAGAGCAACACCAGTTTCGTCACAAGAGGACTCTAAACCAAGAACGAGCATATATCTAATTAAATCAATAGGTTAAAATAATTTCTTCAAGAAAATATGAAAAAAATGAAGGGACTATTTCCTTTTAGGCGTATTTTATGCGAAAATACGGAACTTTCGGAGGTCGTGTGTACGTTTCGAAAGACATTCGTATACTCTGATCAGATCGGTAAAGCATTACCGTAACATTTTTTATTGACAGGTAAGGTGCCTGATGCCCACTATTCGTGTTAAAGAAAACGAACCGTTTGAAACCGCTCTTCGCCGTTTCAAGCGCACTATTGAAAAGAGCGGTCTTTTGACCGAATTGCGTGCTCGTGAGTTCTATGAAAAGCCCACGGCCGAACGTAAGCGTAAGAAGGCTGCTGCCATCAAGCGTCATTACAAGCGCTTGCGCAGCCAAATGTTGCCGAAGAAGCTCTACTAATTCTCGGACCGCATTCATATGACGGTCCGTCATTGCGCAAGGATCGTCAGGGCTTGAGCTTCGTCTTTAAGCCAAAATCACGCGTGCAAAGCTCTGACTGTTGGAGTGGTGCACGCGTTTTTTTTAAAGGAAAATAAAATGACGATTAAAGAACAAATCATGGCCGATATGAAAGCAGCCATGAAGGCGCACGATGCTGCTCGCTTAGGTGCTATTCGATTGCTCATGGCTGCAATTAAACAAAAAGAAGTCGATGAACGTATTCAATGCGCTGATGCTGATATCGTTGCCATTATTGCTAAATTAGTTAAACAACGTCACGATTCCATCGAGCAGTATACGGCGGCTAATCGTCAGGATTTGGCAGAAAAAGAACAGGCTGAAATTGAAGTCTTATCAACTTATCTGCCGAAGCCTTTGAGTGAAGAAGAAATTACGGCTATTGTAGATGAAGCAATTGCTGCGATTGGCGCTACCGGAATGGCTGCTATGGGTAAAGTGATGGGCGCTGTTAAGCCTAAACTTACCGGTCGCGCTGACATGAGCAAAGTTTCTGCTTTAATTAAGCAAAAACTGTCTGCCTAGTGATTTCTCTTGATTATGATCCCTGAAAGTTTTATCGAAGAGGTTCTCTCGCGCACTGACATTGTTCAGGTGATTGGCCGCTATGTGAAGTTGCAGCACAAAGGCAGCAACTGGATGGCTTGTTGTCCTTTTCATAAGGAAAAAACGCCTTCTTTTGCGGTTAATCCCTCGAAGCAGTTTTTCAAATGCTTTGGCTGTGGCGAGCATGGTACAGCGATTACCTTTTTGATGAAATTTAAGGGACTGACATTCCCTGAGGCAATTAAGGAACTTGCAGATAATCTGGGTATGGAAGTTCCGGAAGACCGTCAGGCAAAAGTTCGCCAAGCCAAAGCTAAAACACTGACCGATTATCTGGCTCAGGCGGCTGACTTTTATCACCAAGCTTTATTTCATGATCGTCACGCCATTGAGTATTTGAAAGGTCGTGGCATTACTGAAGAAACGGTTAATAAGTTTCAATTGGGCTTATCGCCGGATACTTGGCAGGGGCTTCAATCGATATTTAAAGCTGAGGGATACGAAGACTCTAAACTTGAAGAATGCGGTCTTGTCATTGCTAAAGATGCGCATCGTTACGATCGTTTCCGCGGCAGGATCATGTATCCGATTCGCAATCCGAGAGGGCAGGTGATCGGGTTCGGTGCTCGCACAATGATCCCTGGTGAGGAGCCAAAATATCTGAATTCCCCAGAAACGCCTGTTTACCACAAAAGTCAAGAACTTTACGGGCTTTACGAAGCCCGTGACGCTATTCACAAAAAGGGTAGGGCTATTGTCTGTGAAGGCTACATGGACGTAATCCAAATGTCCCAGGGTGGATTTTTGGAAACGGTAGCTGCCTTAGGAACTTCGATTACGCCCGAGCACGTTAAAAGACTTTTTCAGCTCTCAGACCACGTCTACTTTTCTTTTGATGGTGATGCTGCGGGTTTTAAGGCTGCCCGTCGAGCAATGGAGTCTACGCTTTCGATTATCAGCGATACTCAAACTGCTCACTTTGTGCTTTTGCCTCAGGATGAAGATCCTGACAGTCTGATTAAATCTCAAGGTCCAGAGGCTTTTGAAGCACAACTACGATCGGCTTTTCCCTTGTCGAAATTTTTCGTAATGGACATTGTCAGGGAGGTTACTCAAGGTCGGGGTTTGCGGACGGCTGAGGAGCGGGCACAAGCCATTGCTATTGCAAAGCCTTTATTGCAGCGTATGAATGCGCATACTCTTCGGCAGCTCTTGCTTCAGGAATTTTCCTCTGTTTTGAGAATGGATCCGGGTGAGGTAGCCACTTTATGCGGTGTGACGCTTTTGGATATTCCTCAGACGGCAAAATCTAGCAAACAGGTGAGTGCCTATGGGCGAGATGCCCAACAGGGGCAGCGTTACAGGCGTCCGGTTCGTCCGGTGACTACAGGTCCCATCTTTGCCAACATCAAGCGTCGGCTTTTGCAGTGTTTTATCACTCATCCACAGTGGTTGTTGAAGTACTCAGATCAAATAGAGTACGAGCTCTTGGATACTGTTGATGAGTGGGAAGAGGCTATCGTGAGATTGTGGCATTTAGCTCAAGATCACTCCAAGGGAGAAAGTTTTGATGTTTCTCAGCTCACGACAGGATACCTTTTGTCATTTCTGCAATCCGATGCACTCTATGATCGTCTGGCAGATTTAGCTTCAGAAGAAGAGGTACTTCAAACGCCTGCGGAAGTGGCGGAGTATGAAATTAAATGTGCTTTCTTAAAATTAGAGAAAGCTCAACTTGATGCCAAAATTGCAGAAATTCTTTCCTTGGAGGAACAGGGGGAAAATGTGGACTCTCAATATTTGGAAAGGTTGTTTAAGCGGCGTCAAGATATCCATCGATCTCTGATTGATGAGAGTACTCAGGCAGTAGATTTTGTTTTGGATAATCGTTTGAGTGGTTAAATTCCAAGCAAAACCCCTTAGTTTTGCAAGCCCAATTCGCTCGCAAAGCTCGTATAATCGCAGAACTGTTCTCATTGTAAAAATTAAAGAGAACCGATTTTGCTATCAGTATGATTTGCAAACGACCCCGACTCTCCCTTAGCTGTTTCCTGTCTACGATTAAAATCGTGGCAAAGGAATAGAGTGTATGTATGGCTACTCGAAAGAAAAAGTCGTCTAAAAGCGAATCTCTGACGGTTGCAGCTGCGCCGTCGGCAGAAACCACTATCAATATTCTTTTCGATCAACCGATCAAAATTCAAGCTCCGGACCTTAAAGCGCTTCCTAAAGCGAGCAATGTCAGTCGCAAGAAACAGCGCTTGAAAAAGTCTTTGGAACAGGTTTATCAAAACGGCGCAAGCGAAATTCGTCTGCAAAAACTTCGCTCTCTGATTGTTCAGGCTAAGCAAAACGGCTACGTCACTTATGAGCAGCTCTCTGAGGTAGTTCCTGAACAGGTTGATGATGAAGATGAAGCTATTGCTAAGCTTGAGCACGCTTTTACCTTCTTGGGTATTCAAGTACTTGATGAACCGCCCGCTGAAGACGAAATTTTGCTCAATGATTCCCCCTTGTCTCTTGTGCAGGATGAAGATGATGAAGATGACGAGGATGTGTTGAGTTTGGTTGAAAGCGATGTAGCTCGAACCTCAGATCCGATGACGATGTACACTCGTGAAATGGGAGCTGTGGCACTTTTAACCCGTGAGGAAGAAATCGCTATTGCAAGGCGCATTGAAAATGGCTTTCAAGCAATGATGGAAGCAATTGCCGACTGTCCTGTGGCGCTCAAAGCTCTGGTGGACATGGCTGATACTCTTCGTGCCGATGAAGTTAGTGTTGAAGCTATTGTTGACGGGGTAACAGATGAAGACTTGTCAGTTACTCAGATGAATGAGGAAGAACTGCCCGAATATAGTGAAGAAGAAGACGATGATGTCCAGGAAGTGGCAATTGGTGCTTCTGGAATGAGTTCCGAGCAACTGAAGGTTCTCAAAGATACAACGCTTGATATTCTTGATACCTGCAAGGGTTACTACGATTGTATGCAGAAAATAGCTGTTGATAGCGATGAATATCGACAGCTTGAAATGGCGGTGAAAGAGCAGTTGATGAAGGTCCGATTTACGGCTTCTACGGTTCGCACGCTTTCAGACCTTCTTCATGATAAGGCTGAGATCTATAAAAGAATAGAACAGGATGCACAGCGTCTGCTTGTTGATGTTGTAGGAATGTCCAGAGCTGAATTCGGGCGTCTTTTTAGAGATGAGGGTTTTAGCAAAGAGGCCATAACCAATCGTCTTTATAAGGATCAGCCTTACAGCTTAGCTCTAGAGAAAAATATTGACTCTATTTTGCAGATTCAGCACCACTACGCAGAATTTAACTCCCAAGTGAGGTTGCCTGCTGCTCGTATGCGTGAGCTCTACAGCCAAATGTGCGAAGCTGAGAAAACCGTGCACGAAGCCAAGCAGGAAATGATTAATGCGAATTTGCGGCTTGTGATCTCTATTGCAAAGCACTACTTGAATCGAGGATTGCAGTTTTTAGATTTGATTCAGGAAGGCAACATGGGGTTGATGAAGGCGGTTGATAAATTTGAGTATCGCCGCGGCTATAAGTTCTCTACGTATGCAACCTGGTGGATCCGCCAGTCCATCACTCGTGCGCTTGCCGATCAGGGACGTACGATTCGTATTCCTGTGCATATGGTTGAAACACTCAACAAAATTACGAGAATTTCTCGCCAATACCAGCAAGAATACGGTCGAGAACCTTCGTATGCCTATCTGGCCGAAAAAGTTGGTCTGTCAGAACAGCGAGTAAGAACTATTATACGTGCAAGGCGAGAACCAGTTTCTATTGATTCTCCTGTGGGTGACGAGGACGATTCTCATTTGGTTGATTTCATTGAGGATAAAGGCTCACAGAGTCCGTTGGAAAAAGCCGAAAGTGACAACCTTAAACAGGTTGTACATGAAGTACTTTCTTCTTTGTCTCCGAGAGAGGCCAAAGTATTGATGCTACGTTATGGTATTGACACTAATACGGAGCACACTTTGGAGGAATTGGGAAGACAGTTCGTGGTGACTCGTGAACGAATTCGTCAGATAGAGGCAAAAGCACTCAGAAAGTTGCGCCATCCCAGCAGAGCAAATAAGTTACGAGGATTCCTGGAAGGGGAAGATCCACATAAAATTTGATTTAAATCAAATAAATGCAAAAGCCTGTGTAAATTGTTGCACAGGCTTTATTTTTCTAGTGTATCTTAGTAGATTCGCAGTGGTTTGGTGGCCCATCGTCTCTGACGAATCTAGCTTTTCTCTTATTTCTAGCCCCGAAACCGACTGCCGCTTATTATACGAGCTTCGTTTGTTTGCTGAGTATGGAGACCGTGCAGACTGATGAAGTAAACAACGGGAACAGGATTCACAGAGATGTGAATCGAACCGGTTTGAGACAAACTCTATTGCGTGGGTCAGAGGCTAGGAGCGCGAAATTCTGTATTGATTATTTGTACGGTGTGTAGTGCAGACATGCCGCATGGACTATTGTCCTATTGAATTTGATGCGCTAAGTCACTATCCGCTATTTAGTGTTTTTCTGTCCGGTTTCATTGACTGAGTATTTGTACGAGATTATGAAAAAAGCGACTGTCGAAAAAGCAACCTCTGCCAAAAAAGCCAACGAGGATATTGAATTGGTTGGCAATTTGGACGTTGAGTCTTCCAATCAGGAAGACTTTGATCAATGGCTGCATTCACATGACAAGTTGAAGATCAACCTCAAAGGCAACTTGACGTTGGATGAGGATGAGTATGCCCAAGAGGAGCTCGACGAAGAAGAGCTTGAAGAGGAAATTGAAGAAGCCGAGGAACTCTCCGAAGACGATTTCGGGGATGATTACGGCGAACTTCCCAAAATCGAAAAGCGCAAAGGCGGACGTAAAAAGAGTGATCCAATTGCTGATTTGCTGCCGACACAAACCGAACAGGAAGAAGGGGCGGAAAACGGATATCGTCAATTGGTCCGCTTCGGTCGCTCTCGCGGTTGGGTAACGATTGCTGAAATCAATGACTTGCTGCCGGAAAGTGCACTTCGTTCCGAAGACGCATTAACTGAAATTACTTTGGGTTTGGGTCGCTTCGGTGTTCAGGTTTTTGACCATACGCCTGACGAAGATACGGTAGCCATGTTAGCCGAGCAACAGGCGACGGTCGATGATGATATCGACGAAGAAGATGCGGCTACTATTTTGACTCCCGAAGAAAGTGCGGGTCTTTCCAAAGATCCGTTAAGAGCTTATCTGCGTGGCGTAGGCAGTCATAAACTTTTGACCCGTGAAGGCGAAATTGAAGTTGCAAAGAGCATTGAGCAGCATCGTGCTCGCTTGGTTCAAGTAGTTTTGATGTCCCCACTGTCTATTCAAGAATTGTTGAATTTGGCAGAAAAAGTTCGTGAAGGAACTGAGACAATCGATAATGTTATCGATGGGTTCACCGATGTGGCCGGAGAAGAAATTCAAGACGACAGTGGTGACCTCAATACCGATATTGGCGCTGCAGCAATGACTGTTGAACAGCTCAATGAGATGAAGGAACGTGCTCTGGAAATGTTCGGACGTCTAAAGGGCTATTTGGACAAGATGCGTGAAAGCTTTGCTGATCCCACAAAGAAAAAAGCTTTTGATCTGGCCAGAAAAAATATCGCCGATGAGTTGTCGATTGTGCGCTTTTCTGTGAAGACGGTTTCACACTTGGCAGATATCTTAGCTGAACATATGTCCAAGGTAACCGATACGATGTACGCTATGCGTGATGTAATGGTCAACAAAGCGCACATGACGCAGGAACACTTTGTACGTGGCTTCAGCGAACGATGCTGTGATCGTCAATGGTTCAATGATGAAGTAGCAAGCGATGAGCCCTGGGCAAAAGCGCTCGAACAGCATCGAGGGGTGTTTGAAGAACTGCAGGCTAGACTTTTGGGTTTGCAGGAAGAAGCAAGTCTTCCTATCTCCGAGCAGCGAGATCTGCATCGCAGCATGACGGTGGCTCAGGCAAGCTTGTCTAAGGCTAAGGCCAAGATGATTGAAGCTAACCTGCGACTGGTTATTTCCATTGCCAAGGGTTATGTCAATCGTGGCTTAGCTATGCCGGATTTGATCCAAGAAGGCAACTTAGGTTTGATGAAAGCGGTGGATAAATTTGAGTATCGCCGTGGCTATAAATTCTCAACTTATGCAACTTGGTGGGTTCGTCAGGCGGTGACGCGCGCCGTGGCTGACTATGGTAATACCATTCGTATTCCGGTTCATATGACTGAGTCTTATAACAAGATTCGTCGCATCAAACAAAAGTATCTGCAAGAGCACGGTAAGCAGCCTTCTGATAATGAGTTGGCTGAATTATCCGGCGTACCGCTTCCTAAAGTGCAACTGCTGATTCAAGCCATGCGTGGGGTCGAATCAATCGATGCACCGATCGGTGATGATGAAGATGCTACAAAGTTGGACTTTGTCCGTGGAGATGAAGAACAAGATCCGCAACGTCGCTTTATGGTGACCGCGATGGAAGAAGAAATCAAGAAGTCTTTAGATCGTTTGACCGATCGTGAGGCGACTGTTCTTCGACTTCGCTATGGTATTGGTACAAGCCATGACCACACGCTTGAAGAAGTTGGCCGTTCAATGGGTCTGACACGTGAACGTGTACGTCAAATTGAAAGTGCGGCTATACGTAAATTGCGTAGCCCCGATTTTGCAGAAAGATTACGCGATTACGTTCAAACACGTTAATGACATCTTTTTAACTTGAGGCCACTCTTATCGAAAGGTACGAGTGGCCTTTTTCGAACAATGACAACAAAAATTAATCCCTGGCGTTTTTGTGTAGCTCCAATGTTGGACTGGACGGATCGACATTGTCGTTATTTTCATAGACAGTTGTCCAGACATGCTCGTCTTTATACTGAAATGGTCACTTGCGGGGCAATAATTTACGGCGATAAAGCTCGGCACTTGGACTTTAATGCCGAGGAGCATCCTGTAGCTTTGCAGTTAGGTGGCAGCGATCCGAAAGATCTAGCCGTTTGCACCAAGATTGCTCAACAGTGGGGCTATGACGAGGTCAATCTCAACTGTGGCTGTCCTAGCGAACGTGTGCAGAGGGGATCCTTCGGAGCCTGTTTGATGGCAGAACCTAAGTTGGTTGCTGATTGCTGTAAGGCTATGATGGATGTGGCCGATATTGATGTTACAGTTAAGCATCGTATCGGTATTGATAAGATTGAAGACTATAGCTTTGTTCGTGATTTTGTCGGAACGCTTTTCGATACAGGCGTGAGAACTTTCATTGTTCATACACGTAATGCATGGTTAAAAGGTTTAAGCCCGAAAGAAAATCGTGAAATACCGCCTCTGAAGAGAGAAGTTGCATTTAAGCTCAAGGAGGATTTTCCTCAGGCAAGTATTGTGATCAACGGTCAAGTGGATACACTTGAGTTAGCCGAAGAGCTTCTTCAGAAGGTCGATGGTGTCATGATGGGGAGGGCCGCTTATAAAACGCCTTGGGTTTTAAGTGATGTTGATGCACGTTTGTTTGCGGATATGCACCCGGTTCCGACTCGTGAAGAACTTATAGAAAGAATGACTCAGTATATTCGGCGAGAAACGCCAAAAGACAGTCATGTTCCCCGTGCTACAGCTAAAGCGATGATTGGGTTATTACAAGGATTAGCTGGTGCCAGATTTTATCGAAGGACTTTGTCCGATCCTGCAGCCTTTGCAGAAACGGGAACTGAGATATTAAAAGCGGCATTTGCGAGTGCCGGTTGGGCGGAAAGACTGACTGAAGATAGGCGAGATGATGACGAATTTTGATGGCTTGCCCGATATAATGAGCCAATCTCAGAATTTTGTTAGAGCCTGAGTATTCAGGCAAAAGGTGATATATGAAAATACTGGTAGCCGTTAAGCGGGTTGTTGATTACAACGTAAAGGTTCGACTCAATGATGCAGGGGAACCTGATACTGCCACGGTCAAAATGTCTATCAATCCTTTTGATGAAATCGCTACAGAGTGTGCAGTTCAATTAAAGGAAAAAGGTATTGCCACCGAAGTAGTTGCTGTGACCATTGGCGCAGAAAAAAGCTTGGATACTTTGCGGGTGGCTATGGCTATGGGAGCCGACCGTGGTATCCATGTAGTTAGCGAGGCCATCATTCAGCCATTGCAAGTTGCCAAAATTCTTCAAAAGATTGTTGAGAAAGAACAACCGGACATGATCATTGTTGGTAAGCAGGCTATTGATAACGATGCTAACCAAGTCGGCCAAATGCTTGCGACTTATTGTGACATTCCTCAAGCCAGTTTTGCTTCTAAATTAGAGATAGCCAACAATAGCGAAGCGTTAGTGACTCGAGAAGTCGATGGCGGAGTACAGACTGTTGCGGTTAAACTACCTGCGGTGATTACAGCTGATTTGCGTTTGGCTGAACCTCGGTACGTTACGTTGCCCAACATGATGAAGGCAAAGAGAAAACCAGTTGAAACGATTAATGTCGAAACCTTGGGAGTGGATATTGCTCCTAGGTTAAAGCCTGTGAGCTACAGCATGCCGAAAAAAGAAAAAAACGGACAAATGTTGAGTTCTGTTTCTGAACTCGTTAATAAGCTTCAAACTGAAGCCAAGGTGCTTTAATGAGGAGATTTTCATGCGTGCTTTAGTGATTGGTGAAGTTAATGCAAACGGTTTGAAGCCGACGGCCTGTTCTTTGGTGACTGCAGCATTAAAGGCAGCCGGCGCGGTTGATATGCTTTTACTGGGTAGACAGCAAATCGCGCAGGATGCGGCAAAGAGTTTATCGGGTGTCGATACTGTATTTGTTAATCCTGAAGAGGGAGATAATATTCTGACAGAGTCTTTGTCCAAAGCTGTTGTTGGCTTAGCAAAAGAACATGGTTATAGCCATATCTTTTTTGAAGCAAGCTCAATGGGTAAAAGCGTGATGCCTCGGGTGGCCGCTTTGTTGGATGTTGCTCCATTATCTGATGTGACGGCTATTGTAGACGCCAAAACATTTGTGCGCCCAATTTTTGCCGGTAGCATTGAAGTAACGCTTCGAAATGAAGAGCCGGTAGTTGTGGCCAGTATTCGTGCAACTGCTTTTGATCCATGTGAAAGAAATGGAGAGGCAAAAGTTGTCACTGCGGCTACTTTCCCAGAGACAATGAAAACTCGGAAGGTCAGCTTTGAGGCAGTTAAGACCGATCGTCCTGCCTTACAAGGAGCAAGAATAGTGGTTGCTGGCGGCCGCGGATTGGAAGACGAAGAGGGTTTCAAAAAGTTGGGGCTGCTTGCCGATCGTTTGGGAGCTGCAATTGGAGCAACCCGAGCCGTGGTAGATATGGGGTTCTGCCCCAATGATTGGCAAATCGGTCAAACTGGAAAAATCATTGCACCTGATCTGTATATTGCAATCGGTATTTCGGGTGCTATGCAACACATTGCAGGAATCAAAGATGCAAAGGTAGTGGTAGCGATTAATAATGATCCTGAAGCGGCAATTTTTGAAGTAGCTGATTACGGGTTAGTCATGGACGCTAAGCAGGGAATCGATGAGTTACTCAAAGAATTAAATTAATTTTTTAAGATAGGGGCGCAAGCCCCTATTAATTTTTCTAAACTAGGAAATTGAGAGTAAAGAAAATAGATAAATCAGATCGAAAAAATATTTAAAGAAAGACTTGACAAAGCTAGAAAAGGGGTTAAAATACGCAATCCGTTGCTTCTGAGGGAGCAAAAGTCCAGATCTAGTGGTTGAGAAAAAATCATCACATGACTCTTGACAGTGGAAAAAACCAAGTGTAAGATTCCACACCCTGCTTGAACGAAAGCTCAAGCACTCAAGTGAAAAAGAAAATAAAAATAAATTTTCGAAAACACTTGACAAAACGAATTTGAGTCTTATAATTCTCAAACTCGTCAGCTCGAAAGAGCAACGAAATGTTCTTTAAAAATTGATCAACGAACCGATAAGCGTGAGTATCCGGTTGAAGTGAGAAGACTCAAGAAGCTTACGAGCTTCTAGAAAACTTTGAAAACTGGGTACTCAAGTTTGAAGTAAAGACGAAAACATTTTCTTCTTTAATTCTGAATGAGTGCGACGCTGATGAAAAATCAGCAACAGAGATTGAACTTAAGAGTTTGATCCTGGCTCAGATTGAACGCTGGCGGCATGCTTTACACATGCAAGTCGAACGGCAGCATAGAGAGCTTGCTCTCTGATGGCGAGTGGCGAACGGGTGAGTAATACATCGGAACGTGTCCTGTTGTGGGGGATAACTACTCGAAAGAGTAGCTAATACCGCATAAGACCTAAGGGTGAAAGCGGGGGACCGAAAGGCCTCGCGCAGTTGGAGCGGCCGATGACTGATTAGCTAGTTGGTGGGGTAAAGGCCTACCAAGGCGAC
>OLIX01002703.1_pt1 | contig 12697 bp, 9 predicted proteins | sample 1601331 | NCBI WGS metagenome assembly OLIX01 (sample SAMEA2452120, study PRJEB22498) | human gut metagenome | biome: human feces; feature: human gut; material: feces | place: Australia | collected 2012 | reverse complement strand
CGCGCTCCTCCCTCCGGCATCCCGTCCGGCCACTCCATCAGGGAAGGATCATCCCGCAGAGCCTCCAGCTCACCGGCTCCCATACCATCCAGCCTCTCCCAATCCACCCGGGCCAAAACCCTCTCTTCCAGCCCCTCTTCCCCGGCCAGCCGGGAACCGGGACCGCACAGCAGCAGGCTGCGCCTGTTCCGGTTATAGGCTTCCGCGTTCTTCAGCGGATAAAGCATGTCCGCGTACCTCCCTCCAAACCCCGGATGAAGCAGGCGGTGATAGGCATACACGAAATCATGGGCCGTCACAGGAACGCCGTCGCTCCACACGACGTCCTTCCGGAGGGAAAAACGCCACTTGTCCGCCTCCGGACTATGCGTCCACGACTCCGCCACAGCGGGATGAAAAACGGCGTCATCCCTGGAATCCCCGCGCAGCAGCCCCTCCATGACGGCATTGATCATCTTGAAATCGGAAACGGAAGTGGCGATGTGGGGGTCAAAGCTCTGGGGCTCCGCATTATTGCCCACGATGAGCACCCCTGCCTCCTGCGCCCGTTCCACGCTCGTGCGCGTATCGCATCCGGCGAGCAAAAGCATCACACAGAACATCATGAACAGGCGCATGGCGGGATTCTGTCAGGTTTCCTTCCCGTACGCAAGGCTTCACGTCAAGAAATACGGCGGCAGAACCACAACGACCTGAGCGCCCGCCCAGAAGCGGAAGGCTCCTCCCAGAACCTTTATCCCACCCGGCTCCCAGTTCTGCGGCTTAACAATATATTTTCCTTCGTACGCTCATGATACATATAAAATTTCATAGAAAGAAAAACGCCCCTCTTCCTTACTGGTCTTTTATAAAACGGAGGGGGTTTATCCTGTTCTCCCGGTTATTCCTCCTCTAAATTTTTCCCATGTTTAAATTCAAACACCGGACATCCTGTATCTTGACCGTACTCGCGGGGATAATCTCCATTCAGGTAGGGAATGCCATCACCGTCCCGTGGCTCAGACCTTATATTAACGGTGAAGAAGTGGTCGGAACTACGCTGGAAAGCCGTTACAGCACACCTGACGGAGAATCCGCCAATCCTGTGATCCGGTGGGAAAAAGCAGATGTCCGAAACGGAAAAACCGTAGTGGTTCAGCAGAGCCGTGATGCGGAATCCTACACCCTGACGGACAAGGATGCAGGAAAATATTTCCGGATTATTGTAGGCTGCGGAACCAAAGACGAAGCTACCAGCCAGTGGATCGGCCCGGTCATCACGGAAAAACAGGCGGAAAGCATCAATAACCGTTTCCATCCCGGCAGGAGCTACCAGGAAAATGTGAACGAACTTCAAAAGGAACTATCTGAAAAACTTCGAAACGCCGTGTACTTTACCGTAGATACGGACAAGCTGCATGGCGCACCCTGCGTGATGGCCAGAAATAAACGAATCCCTCTGCCCGAAGATATCAGACCTTTCCGGGAAAACGGAAAAATCTATATCAGCCAACCCTTTGTACAGGCCATTTTCAACAGGGAACTGCCTGATGAAATCATGGAGGAAGCAGCCGGACAGAAAGCTTATGAAATAAGCAATGTGGCCAGGGTTCTGCAACTCAACCTCTGGCAGGGAGACAAGGAAAAATCTCCCGTACCGAACTTTCGCATGCAACCCATGGCGGAAGGACTGGTGATTCTCTCTCCTGAAAAAGACATCTTCTCTCCAGTAGAAGACCGTGACCTGATTAATGAAGCCGTCAACGGGCTCTTCGATTTCAAGGCCGATAATAAACAGTTAAAATGGTTTCGGGATGCCAAATTCGGCTTGTTTGTTCACTGGAACCCTTCTTCCCTGCTGGAACGGGAAATAAGCTGGGAACGCAATGCGGCGCGTCCCAAAGACAGCGCGAGCGGTCATAAGAATACCGTAGACTTTGAGTACGACTCCGCCCACCGCCGCTTCAACCCCAAGCAATATGACCCCAGAAAATGGATGTCCGTCGCCAAAAAAAGCGGTATGAAATACGCCGTGCTGACCACTAAGCATCACGACGGCTTCTCTAACTTCCCCTCCAACTACGACACCTTCACCATTGCTGCCACCCCCTACGGCAAAGACATCGTGGAACAATTCGCGGCGGCAGTTCATGCGGCCGGGCTCAGACTGGGATTTTATTATTCTGGAAGAGACTGGTACAACCCCTACTACCTGACCGACCAGCACTACCGTTATCTGGAATACTACTTCGGCCAAGTCAGCGAACTGCTCACCCGCTACGGCCAAGTGGATGTGCTCTGGTTCGACAGCCTGGGCAATAGCTCCCTCAACCAGTGGGATCCCCGCACCATGATACGCCGCATCAAGCAGTACCAGCCGGACATTCTGATCAACAACCGCATGAACAGCACCCGCGGAGGCAATAAGGAACCGCTGCCCGATGATTTGAAAGGGGATTTCCTGACGCCGGAATGCAAGCTAGGCCCCTTCAACACTCAAACGCCCTGGGAAAGCTGCATGACCGTGGCGGATATCCCCGGCACCCGCTGGACGGGCAACTGGTCCTACACATCCAACGCAACAACCAAACCCGTCGAAACCTCCATTAGATTCCTGATCAATAACATTGTCAAGGACGGCAACCTGCTTTACAACATCGGTCCCACTCCACTGGGAACATTTGATCCGAAACAGGCTGAAACTTTTCTGTCCATGGGAAAATGGATTGCTTTCTACAAGGAGGCCATTTACAACACTCGCGGAGGCCCCTACAGGGACCAGCCATGGGGCGGCAGTTGCTACAGAGCGGATCACAACGGCAAAAAAACCGTTTACCTGCACGTCAGCCCGCTGATTGCCCGACAGGGAAAAGAGCTGAAAGGAAATACCCCCCTGTTCATCAAAGATATCGGGGAAAAATTCACGAGAGCGACCCTCATTGTGAACGGTACCGGGAACGGAAAATTCGTCAGGCTTGAAAAGGAAGGAGACCAGTACAAAATCACTTTGCCCGAGGGTGTCACCTGGGACAGGCTGGATACCGTCATCAAACTTCAATAACCCGTTCTTCCAAGAAAACAGCATGCCTTTCCCGCACTCTCTCCTAGACCGGATTTTTATTACCGGAGAATAGTGTTGCCGCCACACGGTACTCTTGCCTATCCCATATACCCGGCCTGACGGAACCGGCATCAAATCCTGCCTTTCGCCACTCCCGCAGCAGAACGCGCCGAAAACACGCCCCGCAGTAGAACAGCGCCCCTCATAAGCCACAGTGCCTCCTTTCCATCATCCCTTTTAAGTAACCGGAGAAACAGGGGGAAAGCAAAACCCCGCAACGGCAGAAAACCGTTGCGGGGCTGTTTTCCCAAATCAAGGGAAAAGAAAAGCTGTTTTAATTATTTGCCCTGCGCCTTTTTGGCAGCGTCAATCTGGGCCTTGATCTTATCCTTGTTGGCAAGAATGCCGGCCTTGATGCGGGGGGCCTGCATTCCGGCTTCCGTTCCCGGCTTCAACTCGGCCACCTTATCCAGAATCAGAACGGCGCCGTCCACGTCACCGGTGGAATTCAGGTAGGTCCCGAACTCCATCATCAGCAACTCCTGCTGTGTTTCCGGCAGAAGCTTGTCGCGGTCGGGATATGCCTTAACCACCTGAAGGGCTTCCGCAGGCGTAGTCTTGTCCGTCAGCTTGCCGGCAAGATAATTTTGAACATCTTTCCGTTCCTTTTTAAGCTGGTCGGAGAGGGCGTCTGCAGCTTTCAGGCCGGACTTGTCATCCTTGTCCAGCTTCTTGATTTCCGCTTTCACGTCACCATAAAAATTGTCCACATATTCCTGAGGAGCCAGCTTGAGCACTTCCATCAGAGCGGCAACTTTCGCTTCATCCGTAGCAGCCTTGGCGACATTCGCTTCCGCGGCATTAAGAGCTTCCTTGTTCTTCAGGGCATCCTGCATGGCTTTCATGACATCATCCCCGGAGCGCCCTCCAACAAATCCCCCAAAAGGCTTGCCAGAAGCGTCCGCAAACACAACGGTCGGGAATCCCCGCACGCCGTACTGCTGGGCAAGCTTTTCATTGGCGGCTTTCATTTCCTTGGACTGTTCCTTGCCGCGCGGATAATCCAGCTCCACCAGCACGAAATTTTTCTGCGCTTCCTTCTGGAAGTCAGGCTTGCTGAATACGTTGGCGCGGAGCTGCATGCAAGGAGGGCACCAGTCGGAACCGGTGAACTCAATCATTAAATCCTTTTTCTGTTCGGCAGCCTGTTTTTTGGCGGCATCCATATCGGTAATCCACCCTTCCGCGGCAAAGCAGGGAGCGACGCAGGCGGCAACAACAATTGGCAGAATTTGTTTAATCATATCTACAATTCAATATTGTAGAATCGGACAGCCCGCGTCAATCCCCTGTTCAATCATTTTTAGAAAATCTCCAAAAGGGTGCGTCTTCCGCAAGGAAGCCCGCATACGGTCGATGCCGGAAAAACTGATGCCCCATGGGAAGACGGTGTCATTATTGAAGCAAATCGGGAGTTGCCTTTCAGCCTGTTTTCACTTATGTACAGAACCTATCATGAACACGGTTTTAATCATTGGAGCAGGCGGCGTTGGGCATGTGGTAGCCAACAAATGCGCCCAGCTGCCGGATATTTTTCAAAACATTCATCTGGCCTCCCGCACGAAGAGCAAATGCGATGCCATTGCGGAGGACGTACGCTCCAGAACGGGCGTCAGCATCACTACCCATTCCGCAGATGCGGACGACGTGCCCGCCACCGTAGCCCTCATCCGGGAAATCAAGCCGCAGCTGCTGATCAACGTAGCCCTGCCCTACCAGGATCTCACCCTGATGGAAGCCTGCCTGGAAACCGGAGTCAACTACCTGGATACCGCCAACTATGAACCCCGTGACGTAGCCAAATTCGAATACTCCTGGCAATGGGCGTATCAGGAGCAATTCCGCAAAGCCGGGCTTTTTGCCCTGCTGGGTTCCGGCTTTGACCCAGGCGTCACCAATGTATTCACGGCATGGGCTCTCAAGCATCACTTTGACGAAATCCATACGCTGGACATCATTGACGTCAATGGCGGCAATCATGGCAAGGCCTTCGCCACCAACTTCAACCCGGAAATTAACATCCGGGAAGTAACGGCGCCCTGCCGCCACTGGGAAGACGGAGCCTTCCGGGAAACCGCTCCCATGAGCATGCACCAAAGTTTCACCTGCCCGCAGGAAGTGGGCACCTATGAAATCTACCGCATGTACCATGAAGAAATGGAAAGCCTGGTCAAGCACATCCCCACCATCCGCCAAGCTCAATTCTGGATGTCCTTCTCACCGAACTACCTCAAGCACCTGGAAGTGCTTCAGAACGTGGGTATGACCCGCATTGACCCGGTCATGTACAACGGAGTTGAAATCATCCCGCTGCAATTCCTCAAGGCCGTTCTGCCGGACCCCGGGGACCTGGGCAAGACGACCAGGGGAAAAACCTGCATCGGCAACGTCATCACCGGAATCAAGGACGGCCAATTCAAGGCTGTGTACATTTACAACATTTGCGACCATGAACAATGCTTTAAAGAAGTAGGTTCCCAGGCCATTTCCTATACCACAGGGGTTCCGGCCATGATCGGCGCGGAAATGATCCTTACGGGCAAATGGACTGGCGCAGGAGTCTTCAATATGGAACAAAATGATCCGGATCCCTTCATGGACGAGCTCAACAGGCGCGGCCTACCCTGGCACTGCGTGGAACTCACGGAAGAACAGGCCAAAACCCTGAAGGTCAACCAGCAATAAATTTCAGCAAGCGCTGTCGGCATCATCAAAGCCGGACATTGAATTTCCAATGTCCGGCTTTTCCGTTTTCAGCGGGGAACAGAATTCCCCAGGACAGCACGTCAACGCCTGCCTCCGGGAAAAAGAAAAAACCCCGGACGGCTTCTTTCCGCCTCAGTCATAATTTTCTGGCGGGAAGAGCAGGCAGGTTGTAAAAAACCAGTGCCATGAAATATCTTGCGTTATTTCTCATGTTCCTGCTTCAGCCGGCACTGGCGGAAGATACAGCCCCATGGAAAATAGCGATCATCGGCGATACGCACGACTCCCCCAAGCGTATGGAAGGAAGCGAGGGAGTAGCAGTCAACTTCATCAAAACCCTCTATGGGGAAATCCTGAAACACAACGTGGACATGGTCGTCCAGGTAGGGGACATGGCGGATATTGAAGGAAGCGCCCCCGTCAAGGGACTCGCCAAACGCAAGGAACTCAACAAAATTCTGAGAGAAAAAGGCATCCCCTTTTATGCCGTGCGCGGCAATCATGAATCCCTTCCTTTCCGGGCGGAACAATTCCGGGAACTCTTCCTGCCTACGCGGAAGCAGGGCGCCAAAGGGCTGGCTACCAGAAAGTTGAACTACGGAATCCGCCATAAAAACGCTTCCCTGTATTTCATGGATATTGACCTCACCCCTGACCAGCTCGTGGACTTCAGTGCGTGGGTCAAACGCAACAGAAGCAAGGCCAACACCGTTCCGAGGCACTGCCTGGTCTTCACCCACCGCACCCTGCAGACGCCCATGCAATTCCGGGAATGCCTGTGGGGCCGTTACAACGACAGCGCGGCGGAACAGCAAAACATCTTTTACCGCAACCTCCGGGACGCCGGAGTGCGCTTCGTCGTCACCGGACACCTGCACGCCCATGACCTGTATATGATTACCTCCCCGGACGGACAAAACACCCTTACCTCCCTGATCTGCGCCCCTGCGGGGAACAAGGTTCTTCCCATCCCTTTTCTGCTGCCTGCAAAATCCCGGGTAAAAACCCTGCAATACCGCTCCGGCATTACGGCCTACTATATCCTGACCATTTACCCGGATTCCATGACCCTGGATACCTACGCCGCCCCCAATAACGGCACTACTGACGAAGGTCCCCAAAGCGGAGAGTTCAACAAATTGAACTCCTACGCAATTCCGATGGATTAGAACATACTGCGGCCCCCGTTTCTTCCATAACGCAGCATCCCGGAATCTGCCTGCTCCCGTCCGCTATGCACCCTGGCGTCCCTGGCGAAACAATGGAATTTTCCGAAAATTTCCCAATCCCCCATGTTATTTCATATGCCCGGAGCCACGGGACTTTATCTTTCTATCGTGCTGGCGCCCCCGGTCGCCCTTATATAAAAACTCCGTTCTTCCATCGCGGCCTACAGTACGGTCAATCAGGTCTCCGATTTCCTGGTCAGCGTACCCGGCCTTCTTAAGATACTTAATCACTTCACCAGCCTGCCCCGGATAAAAACGGACCAGCATCTCCACAAACGCAGGTTCCAATCTCTTTTCCAAATGATACTTACAATTGTTATTTCCGTCTTCATTAGACAGCAGCTTATTGTTGTAATAAATTGATCGGGGATCAGCCCCGCGAAATAAACTCAGTTTTCGTTCCTGAACCAGTCTCAAGGTTCTTTCGGCACTCATTTTATCGTATTCCTCCTTCATCCTGGCCTGTTTCTGCTTTAATTCCGGATCATACTGAGTCCTGAATGTTTTCAATACGGCCGCTCCATATTCTGCCCAGATTCTGCACAGCTCCTTTCTTTTTACGCCGCATCGGGAAACGATTCCGGATATATCCCAGGATAAACTGCTCATCCACCTCACAACTCCGGTCTTCAATTCATAATCCATGTTTCCATAGAGGCCGTCTTTGGGGGTATTTTCATCGTAATCCCATGAAAATGCATCCGCCGAAACTACAACATAAAAAATCCAGGACAACACCCTGACGTCTTCTGCGTTCACATCTCCAGCTCCCTTGGAACTAAAGGCGCCAAGTTTCTTCCGCGCCTCCCGGTAACAATCCGGCAGCTCTTTTTCATGCAACAGGGAAAGAAACTCCTTCTTTTCCTGAGGAGACGTTTTGAATGCGGAGATGCTGTCGGGCAACGGAAACCGGAGCTGGGCAGGCTTTCCTTCAGCAGTATTTCCCAAATATATATCAGCGGAATATGCCTCTGTTTCCGTTTCAATCCTCAACGCGCCGAAATCCTCTTCCTCCACGTCCGCAAAGGAAAAACCGCACAGGGAAACCGCACAACCTATTAAAAGAATTCTTATATTTTTAACAACAACCGCCATCAGACGCAGATGATACCTTATTGCCATTTCCCATTATTCCATAGCAAAAAATTCTAACATTCCGCAGTTTTTTCCTGCTAAAAGATTCTGATGCTCTTCACGCCATAATACATCGCCGCGCCTCTGTTGACGTAGTCTTCCGGGTTTTGCGACAGGTCTACCCAGAAAATGAAAGAACACCAGGGGGAGGGAGGAGAGAGGGGAGGAACAACGATTTCCTGAATACCGGCCTTTTTCTGCTCCAGAACCAGGCGGACGCGCTTTTCATGCTGCCGGAACAGAAGCAGATGATCATGAAGGGTTGAAAAAACGCATATTCCGGACAACACCAGAAAAACAGCCACAGTTATCTGCGGACGGGGCATGGCACTGGGGATGCCGTACCACATACGAAGAAGAACCAGCACGCCGACGCCGAACAGCAGGGTGGCGGAGAACATGGCATGGTCCGCCGGAATGACGGCGGCGGCGAAAGAAAGAGCCATGGCATAAGACGCCAGAATATATGCCGCCGCTATTCCAAGGGAAATTTTCCATGCCCGGAAATAGTTCCGGTCCTTGCGAAAACTTTTCCAGAGAACCCAGGCAGCCGCCACGCCCAGCAACACCGGAAGAGCCAGGTATTCATGCATCCGGAACAGGAGCGAAGGGAGAGCTTCCCATCTGCTCCAAAAACCGGAAAGGGGTTCCGCGCAGCCGGGAGTGGCGGAATGCATCCGCGCGGAAATGCCGGGCGCAAGCAGCATGCACAGGGAACCTGCCACCTGGAACACAAGGCCCGCATAAAACCACAGGGGAAGTTTTTCCTTCCGCACCAGGCGGACAAAAACAAACAAGGCTCCCAGCAAAAGCCAGGTTCCCGGAATATTGTTTTCATTGGTCATGCCTGCCGGAAATCCCAGAACAGCCGCAGCGGCAAACTTTCCCCAGCCACTGTTTCTTCCGGAATCTCCCTTTCTCCCGGATTCCGCGTCGTCCAGCAAACCGCGGTACAGACACAGAAAGCCCAGCCAGACGGAGGCGCCCCAGGAATAGTTGGTGGCGCCGGAGAGCCAGTAAATCGTGACGCCGGGCCTGGCCGTGCACGTGAACAGCAGGAGAAGCCCCAATCCGAACAGACGCACGTCCGGCCAGGAACGGGGATCCACCCTGCGCCCGGAAGCCAGATAAAACATCATCAGCGCAAGACCGACCTGTACAAAGGGGTTGAGCAGCATGAAGAGCCATTTTCCCGCCGTCGCTACGGCAAAGGCCAGGTATTCCCCGATTCTGGGATTCCAGGTCATGTAGGAGGCTACGCAACGCTCCCAGACCAGGCTGAAAGAGAAGCAGTGCTCCATGCCCGTCAGGGCATGATGGTACGCATCGGAAGTGAGAGGACTCCACCAGCTGAGCAGCGCCGTATACAATAAGGCGGCTGCGGTCAGCGCCCAAAACCACACCCTGGACGTGCGGGGGGACATCATCAGCTCGGATCCGGTTTCCTTTTCCGCAGTGCGGGAGGCAGATCCAGGTCTTCCCCATCCAGAATGAGGGGGCGCACACGGGCAAAAAGGCCGTGGCCCGCACGCTCTTCCTCTCCTTCCTCCGGAGGCAAGCCTTCCTCCAGCTCCTTGATGTCAGGCATCGGGACTGACTCCAATTCCGGCTCCGCCTCCGTTTCGGAAATTTGCGCAACAGACGCGGACTCCCGGAGCGTCTCCTCTTCATCCGGAATCCCGGGAACAGGCCTTACGGGCACCAGTTCCTCTTCCAATTCACGTTCATCCCTCCTGGGAACGGGAACAGGGGCAGAAAGATCCGGCTCCGGATGCCGTTCCGGTTCGTCAACCGGGGCAGGAGGTGCAGGCTGAATAATGGTTTTCCCCTCTCCGAGGAAAGATTTTTCCTCCGGTACAAGCACTGTCTACGACGCCACTTCCCGCTGAAGCACAACAGACGGGGAACCAAATGTCTCTACCACAGGCACGGCGCCCAGCACGGTCAGGGACAGGCGGTCTTCCGTCTGCTGCTCCACGGAAGCGCCGATGTGAAGGCGCACCCCCTTCCCCAGGATTTCCGCCACCCCGTCCACCAGGGCTTCCAGGCGCTGCAGTGTCAGGGAAGCTCCGCCGCGCACCAGAACCAGGACATCATCCACTTCCCCCAAACGTTTTTCCAGAAAGAGAGGGGAATGCCGGACCTGATCCAATATGTCCGCCACGGAAGCATCCGCAGACGCTTCACCCACGCCAAAGGAGCAAATTCCTTTTCCCGTTCCGGCTACGCTGAGCAGGTCGTCCAATCCCACCCGGAGCAGGTTTCCGGAAGAATTCAACAGAGACGGCACAATAAGCACGGCACGGGCTATAAGGGCGTTAACTACGGAAAAGGCTTCCAGCACTCCCCTGTCGGGGTCTATGAGACCTTCCATGGCGTCATTGTCAAACCGCAGCACCATGTCGGAATACAGGGCAAGGCGGGACAGCGCTTCATCCGCCTGGACAGCGCGCCGTTCCCCTTCAAACCTGAAGGGACGGATGACAACGCTGACGACATAAGCCCCCTGTTCCTTGGCCAGACGGGCCGCTTCCGGAGCCACGCCGGACCCTGTTCCCCCGCCCAGCCCGGCGACAAGAACAGCCAGGGCGCTGCCTTCCAGAGCACGGAGAATGGAAGACTCGCTTTCACAGGCCGCCTGGGCTCCTACGGAGGCGTCTCCGCCGGAGCCGAGCCCTCTGGTAAGCCTGGCGCCCAGATGGACCTTGCACGGAACGGCTGAAGCGTTCAAGAGCCGGGCATCAAGATTCATGGCACAAACGGAAGCTGGCTGAGGGGACAGCAACAACACTTCTTCCATTACCTTGGTGCCTGCGGCCCCTATGCCGCACAGGCAGATTTTTCCGGGCAGGCCGGACGGCCCCTGGGGAGAAATTTCCAGCATGGTTGTTAATTTGGATAAAGGTTGATCAGGAGTTCTTCTTTCCGAAGAAACCCAGCATCCGGCCCAGCCAGCTGCGCTGCTGCGGCAGCTCGGCATCCAGAATCTGGGCATACCGTATCAGGCCTATGGCCGTGCAGTAGCGCGGATCGTCCAGGTAGGAAGGCGCTCCGTTTTTGACCAGCGTAGGCCGGCTGATGGCCACGCCGAACACGTGGGAGGCCAGTTCCCCCACACCGCGCATCAGGCTGGCGCCCCCGCACAGGTACACGCCGTGGCAGCGGTTGCCCTTGAAAGTATCCTTGGGCAGGGAGGATTTGACCAGATTGAAGATTTCCAACAGACGGGAACGGATGATTTCATTCAGCACGTTGCGTTCGATGGCGGCATCCTTCATATGCCCCTCTCCGCGCACGCGCACCATCTCGTTGGTTTTCCCGGAAAAGCTGTTGGCGTCCCCTTCCGTTTTCTTGAGCAGCTCCGCCTGGGCCAGCGGAATGCCGGTCATCAGCGTGATGTCATTGGAAATGTGGTCGCCGCCCAGCGGCACGCATCCGGAGGCCACAAGCTGGCCGTCCAGGTAAAGCACATAGTCTGTCGTGCCCGCTCCCATGTCAATAAGCAGAGCGCCCGCCTGCTTGACCTGCCTGTTGAGTACAAACTGGGCCGTGGCAATGGGGGCAAAAACCACATCCGCAATATCCAGCGGAACTTCCCGCACGCAACGGAAGGAGTTGGTGATGCGGGATTTGATTCCGTGGATGATATGGCAGTCGATGTCCAGGGTTCTTCCGGTCAATCCGGCGGGATTGGTCAGGTTCTCCTGCCCGTCCACGGAAAAGAGGCCGGGCACGCGGTGCAGGACGAATTGTTCCGGCCCCAGGGCGACGTCCCGGGCAATTTCCGTCACCTCGTCCATATGCTCCTGGGAAATAATGCTTTCGTCCGGGGGGAGACGGAACGTCCCCCGGTTGTTCTGCCCCACAATATGGGCTCCCGTCACGGACAGATAGACGGTCATGATATCCACGTCCGCATGGTCCTGGGCCATGTTCCACGCATCGTAAATGCACTGGATGACCTTGGAAGTGTCTTCAATCTCTCCGCGAACCACGCCCTCGCTAGGAACCTCACCCACGCCGATGATTGTCACGGTCGCATCCGGCTTCACTTCGCCTACAACCATGCAAGTCTTGCTTGTCCCTATCTCAAGCCCTACGTGAATTTTTGTCTTAGCCATGAAAGTCAAGGAACTATCAACGTCCTCGCACCTGATAGCACATTACTTTCCATTATTCAAGAAAGCCTGCGCGAACATACGCAGAAAACGCGGTTTTCCTCCGCGCAGCCCCGGTTCAAAGGCCTGTAGGATGGCGCACCAGGAAGTTTCTGGTATTGCGGCCGTCCACTCTCCAGCGGGGACCTTCGCCGCGGCGCCCGCTTCCCGTGGTGTCAAACCGGAGGCCGCATATGACCATGAAGACGTGTCCGTTTTTGGCATAAATGGAAATCCAGTCCCCGGCGCCTTTCTGCCCGTAATTCAGGAAAAGCCTGGAATGGCGGGTGGACGTGAGCAAACCGGCTTCCTTCAGCACAAAGGAAGTGCTGCCGGAGCAGTCATAATGGGTATCATAATGCCTCCTGTGC
>OLIX01002696.1_pt1 | contig 12740 bp, 11 predicted proteins | sample 1601331 | NCBI WGS metagenome assembly OLIX01 (sample SAMEA2452120, study PRJEB22498) | human gut metagenome | biome: human feces; feature: human gut; material: feces | place: Australia | collected 2012 | reverse complement strand
AACATATCTCAAGGATGCTCTGTCTATTAATTTCCTACAGTAAATTTACCCGAACATTCTGTCCCGGAAAATTGACATTCCGGGGAAAAATTATTATAATTGAAATAAGTAGGATTTACGAAAGCACCTGATGATTTTCAGGTTACCGAAAGGCACAAGGATTACGGTCTATGAAGAGATTATCCATCACACAATTGATTCCCGGAATGATTGTTGCAGAAGATGTCTACAATCTGGATCATGAACTTCTGATTCCGAAGGGCACGGTTCTCACGGACAAGCTCATCACGAAGCTGGATCTGTACGGTATTCTCACAATCTTCGCCGAAGATGTACTCCCGGCAGCGGATCTTTCCGAAACGGAATCCTCCTACTATGAACGGATCAAAAGTTCTCCGGAATTTCATCTGTTTAAAGAAGATTTTGAGAATGAAGTCGAACTTTTCCGGGAAAATATGAATCTGGTCGTTCAGAAGAATACAGCCCTGGATGTGAAAACTCTGCTGAAAAGCACACTTTCCATTGTTTCGAATCATTCCGGCAGCATCAGTATTCTGGATATGCTTCAAAATATGCGGGAATACGATGATTCCACCTATACCCACAGTCTGAATGTTGCACTGATCTGTAATATTCTGGCGGGATGGCTGAAGCTTCCGAAAGAAGACGTGGAACTGGCTACTGCCTGCGGTCTGTTCCATGACATCGGCAAAATGCTGATTCCCTATTCCATCATCGCCAAGCCCGGCAGACTGTCCGAGGAAGAGTTTGCCACGGTAAAAAAACATCCTGCTCTGGGATATGAATTACTGCAGTCTCAGGATGTGGACGTGCATGTGAAAAATGCAGCTCTGATGCACCACGAACGTAGTGACGGCAGCGGTTACCCCTCGAAATTAAAAGGGAACCAGATCGATCCTTATGCACGGATGGTAGCCATTGCGGATGTCTACGATGCCATGACGGCAGCCCGCTGTTACAGAGGACCTTTGTGTCCGTTCTGTGTGATTGAAATGTTCGAAACGGAAGGCTTCCAGAAATACGATGTTTCCATTCTGCTTCCTTTCCTGGAAAACGTGGTAAATTCCTGCCTGCAAAACCGTTGTCTGTTGAACGATGGACGAAAAGTCACAATCATTTACATCAATAAGGAAAAATTGTCCCGCCCTGTAGTACAGTACGGCGAGGAATATATCAATCTGGCAGACCAGCCGGATCTGAAAATTGAAAAGCTGTTGTAAGTTATCATTTGAAAATTATTTTTTACGCACAATTTTGTACCTCACATTGTACTATAATACAAAGCACTAAAGCATATATTATGTGCCAGTGGCACATGTTTAGCACGGACCGAAGCAAAGCGGAGAAATGGACTTGAAAATGCGAAGAAATATCAATACAATTATAACAAAGTATTCTATTATTTTCACGAAAGGAAGTATTATATTATGGCAAAGACAATTATCACGATTGGTAGACAGTTTGGCAGTAATGGTCGTAACATTGGTAGAAAGCTTGCTGAAAAGATTTCCGCGAACTTCTATGACAAGGAACTGATCAATGAGACGGCTAAGGAAAGCGGGTTGAGCGAGGAATTCCTGAAATCGCTGGATGAGAAACCAACGAGAAGTTTTCTGTATTCGCTTGTTTCAGATCCATATAGCTATGGATTTACAAGTGCAGGCTATCAGACAAATCTGAACCAACAGGCATTTCAGGCAACATATGATACGATTAAGAAACTTGCAGATAAAGGACCATCAGTATTTGTAGGTCGTTGTGCGGACTACGCATTGCGTCACAATACGAATCTGGTTCGCATCTTTATACATGCGCCATTGGAGGAACGTATTAAGAATGTTTCCGAGCGTTTTAATCTGACTCCGGATAAAGCAAAGGCGCAGATTGTAAAGGAAGATAAGGCGCGTGCATCGTATTATAACTATTACACTTCAAAAAAATGGGGTGCACTGGAAAGCTATGATATATTTATCAATAGTAGTCTGATGAGTGAAGACGATACTGTCGATTTCATCATTGATTACATAGATAAGATAAAGTAGAAAAGGCTTGAAATATCTTGAAAAAATATCCTTTATCAGATATGATGATAAAGGATATTTTTTTGTAAAATAATGTAAATAATCACGACAAGAGGAACGACAAACATGGCGCTGAATGATAAAACGCGGAAACACAACGATATGGATTTCCAGAAGGATCTGTCCGAAATCTTGACCAATGCGAAAATTGGACTCTGGGCGATCGAAATGGATGAGGGCAAAGAGCCGAGAATGTATTTCGATGACGTGGCAAGAGAGATCACTGGATTTTACGAGGATATGACACCGGAGGAATGTTACGAACGCTGGTACAAGCGAATTGTGGATTCTGCCATTGATTCCGTGCAGGCAAGTGTCAAGGAGATGATCGAACAGGGCAAATCAGAGAATACCTATGCATGGATTCATCCGAAGAAGGGACGTATCTACACACGATGTGGCGGTTCTCTGGATGAGAATTATACGGCAGGAACCCGTCTGTGGGGGTATCATCAGGATGTCACAGAGAATATGCAGGCGGCTGAGATTGCTCTGCAGGAGGCAAAACGTGCGAATGCAGCGAAGACGACCTTCCTGTCGCGCATGTCCCACGATATCCGGACTCCATTAAATGGTATTATCGGGTTGCTGGAGATTGGTGAGCGTCATCCGGACGATGTGGAGCTGTTGCGCCAAAACCGTGCGAAGGAAAAGATTGCAGCGTTTGCAAGTCATAATGCGACGATGGTACTTTTCTTAAGTACAGGACTTCTGGAAAAGCTGGAAGGCCAGTTGATAGAAGGCGGTTATAAAGAAGACACGCCGGCAGCAATTGTATACAAGGCAACATGGCCGGAGGAAGAAAGTTACATCTGTACTGTCAGTACACTGGCAGAGACTGCGAAAGCACATGGAATTACAAAGACAGCATTGATCATCGTTGGAGATGTGGTGACACATCATGCGTATGAACGTTCGAAACTGTATGATCCGGAATTCACCACCGAGTTCCGTCAGGGAGTAAAATAAGATGAAGATTGCAATGATCAGTTTTACCGGAAATGGAAGAAGACTGGAGAGATCTTTAGCACATGAACTGGAAAAAGAAGGACACCAGGTGCTGCAGGCGGTAAAATGCAAAGAACTGGAATCGGACAAGGATGCGGTAAAATGCAGTGCCAGAGAATGGACAGGTGAACAGTTCCGGACGCGGGATGTACTGATCTTTATTGGAGCAGTACAGATTGCCGTGCGCTTGATCGCATCTTTTATAGGATCAAAGACAACAGATCCGGCGGTACTGGTACTGGATGAGAAAGGACAATATTGTATCCCAATCCTGTCCGGGCACATTGGCGGAGCAAATGAGATGGCTGAAAGAATTGCAGAGATGGCAGGAGCACTGCCTGTGATCACAACAGCTACAGATATCCGGGGAAAATGGGCAATAGATGTATTTGCCAGAAAGAATCATCTTTATATAGAAGATATGCAGAAGGCAAAGCAAATTTCGGCAAAGATTCTGGAAGGAAAGACAGTCGTGGCCGCGATTGAGAGCGGAAGAGATTCGATAGAGGGTACTGTGCCGGAAGAAGTGAAGATCGTACCGGAAACCTATGAGAATCCAGATATCTATATCGGGATATATGAACGAAAATTAAGCAGTCATGTATTAAGGCTGATACCACAACGGATCACGGTGGGAATCGGCTGCAGACGGGGGACATCCGCAGAGCAGATAGAACAGCTGGTGGATAAGATACTGAAAGAATCACATATTAATAAGAAAAGTATTGGCAGGATCGCAAGCATTGATCTAAAAAAAGACGAAGAGGGATTGCTTACATTTTGCAACAAATATAACATAGAGCCGGAATTTTATCCGGCAGAAGAATTAAAAAAAGTAGAAGGAGAATTCAGTGTTTCTACATTTGTAAAAAAGGTTACCGGAGTGGATAATGTATGTGAAAGAAGTGCTGTATATACAGGTGGTACACTGCGGATCAGAAAACAGGCAGAAAATGGTGTGACAGCAGCATTTGCCTGGGATAATTGGAGGGTGAAGTTTGAATAAGGTATATGTGATAGGAATGGGACCGGGGGCATATGAACAGATGACGTTGAAAGCAGTCCGGACGCTGGAAAAATGTGATGTGATCGTCGGATATACCGTATATATCGAATTATTAAAAGAATATTTTCCGGATAAGAGATATTTGACAACGTCCATGAGACAGGAGGCAGCACGGTGCAGGATGGCATTCGAAGAGGCAGCAAAAGGAGCTGTAACGGCAATGGTATGCAGCGGAGATGCCGGGATATACGGAATGGCAGGACTGATGTATGAAATCGGTGAGGAATATCCGGAAGTCGTGATCGAAGTAATCCCGGGAGTGACAGCGGCACTGGGAGGTTCTGCGGTACTTGGAGCAGCAGTCGGACATGATGTCAGTCTGATCAGTTTAAGTGATCTTCTGACACCGTGGGAATTGATCGAAGAAAGGCTTCGCTGTGCGGCAAAAGCTGATTTTGTGATCTGCCTTTATAATCCGTCCAGCAGGAAACGCAGTACCTATCTTGCAAAAGCATGTGAGATCATGCTGGAATATAAGGCGGAAGATACCGTCTGCGGAATAGTGAAAAACATTGCCCGCGAGGGAGAAACAATGCAGACACTGACACTGAAAGAATTAAAAGAGACAACAGTAGATATGTTCTCTACTGTATTTATCGGAAATAAACAGACAAAAGTAATTCGGGAAAAAATGGTTACACCAAGGGGATATCGTATATGAAAGACAAAAAGATTCTACTATATGCAGGGACAACAGAAGGAAGAAAATTAGCATCTTATCTCGGAAGAAGAGGCGTAAGACTGCACGTCTGTGTGGCAACCGCTTATGGGGAGAGTCTGCTTCCGGAAGAGAAGAATATAACGGTGACACACGACCGGATGGACAGTGGGCAGATGGGCGAGTTTATGAGGGTGTTTGAGCCGGATTATGTGATCGATGCAACACATCCATATGCCAAAGAAGTGACCAAAAACTTGAAAAGTGCCTGTGAGGTTATGCAGGTTCCGTATTTAAGACTGGTCAGGGGAAGTGAAGAGACCAAAGAAAGCATCTGTGTGGAAAATATGGATGAAGCGATAAAGTATCTGGAAAAAACAGAAGGAAATATTCTGGTAACAACAGGAAGCAAGGAGCTGGAATCCTATACAAGACTGACGGATTACGAAAGCCGGGTATATGCGCGCGTTCTGTCTATTGGCCAGGTGGCAGTTAATTGTGAAGAACTTGGATTCTCCGGACGTCATCTCATCTGTATGCAGGGACCGTTTTCTACGGAAATGAATCGTGCCATGTTAAAGGAATATGATATTGCTTATATGGTAACGAAAGAATCAGGACTTGCAGGCGGATACCCGCAGAAATGTCAGGCTGCACTAGAAGCCGGTGTGAAAATGGTTGTGATCGGAAGGCCGGAAGAAGAAGAGGGAATGAATTTTGAAGAAATGTCCAAATTCCTTCAGAAAGAACTGGAACTGGATAATCACTGGAAAGTTACATTGGTGGGAATCGGTGCAGGTGCCAGAGACCAGGTTACACTGGAAGCAAAAAGATGCTGTCAGGAAGCAGAACTTCTGATCGGAGCAGGCAGGATGATCGAGGCAGTGGCAGAAGTCGGACAGACCATATATGAAGCATACCGCCCGGATGAGATCATTTCTTATATCAAAGAAAATCCGGAATATGAAAATGTAACGATTGCGTTGTCCGGTGATACAGGATTTTACAGCGGTGCGAAGAAGATTCTGGAATTGACGAAAGATGACCCACAGATTGAGACAAAAGTGGTGCCTGGAGTATCATCCATCATATATTTTGCATCAAAGCTTGGCGTAACATGGGAGGATGCGGCACTAGTAAGCCTGCATGGAAGAAAAGAAAATCTGATGGCGGTCATTAAGGAGAATAAAAAGGTATTCGCCCTTGTAAGTAATGCAGAAGAGATCCGTCAGATCCTGACAAAAATGACGGAATATGGAATGGGCGAAGTAACAGTCAGGATCGGGACAGAACTTTCTTATAAGAATGAAGAGATTCAGACAGGAACAGCAAGATCACTGCTTCATTACAAAGGAGAGAATCTGGCGGTCCTTTATATTGAAAATGAATCCGGCGGCGAAAGCCCGGTGATTCCGGCAATTCCGGATGATACATTTGTACGTGGCGATGTACCGATGACCAAGGAAGAAGTAAGAAGCATTTCGATTGCTAAACTTAAGATTAAGAAGGATGCAGTTGTATATGATGTCGGAGCAGGAACAGGCTCTATTTCCGTAGAGGCCGCCATGGTTGCAACGCAAGGTAACGTCTATGCAATCGAACAGAAAGTGGAGGCGCAGGAACTGATCCGTGAAAATGCAAGGCGGATGCACGTGGATAATCTGCATGTGATAGAAGGTATGGCGCCGGAGGCACTGGAAGAACTGCCGGCACCTGATTGCGTATTTATCGGGGGCAGTAAAGGAAAGTTGTATGAAATCCTGGATGCTATCCGGAAGAAGAACCCATTTGTACGGGTGGTGCTCAATGCAATCTCACTCGAGACGATGATGCAGGTGTTAAAATATACGGAAGAGAATGAGATAGAAGAGGCAGAAGTCATTCAGGTAGCGGTAAGCCGTGCGAAAAAAGTGGGCAGTTATCATATGATGAATGGACAGAATCCGATCTATGTGATCAGCTTTACGAGCAGACCGGCAAAAAAGGAAGCAGATCCGGAAAATGAAGACGATTTCGTTCTGGAAGAAATCAATCTGGACGAGGTGGAACCGGAAGATATGACCGGAGATATTGTGGAGGATATTACGAAAGTGATCTCTGTAGGGGATCTGACACCGGAGAAAATCCGGGAAGAAATGGAGGAATCTGAGTAATGAAACTTCCTAGAATTCTGATTACTGCGATGAGAAGTGGCGCAGGTAAAACCATGCTGACCTGCGGAATATTGAAAGCAATGAAGATGCAGGAGATAAATCCTGCGTCTTTTAAGTGCGGGCCGGATTACATTGATCCAATGTTCCACAAGACTGTGATCGGCATCAGCAGCTATAATCTGGATTCCTTTTTGTGTGGAGAAAATGGAGTCAGAGAGATCCTGAAAAAAAATGGTGCCGGAGCAGATATTTCCGTAATGGAAGGTGTTATGGGATACTATGATGGGATCGCAGGGATCTCTTCAGAGGCGAGTGCTTATGACATTGCCAGAATTACCGATACCCCGGCTGTGATGATCCTGGACTGTAAAGGACTAAGCGTGTCTGCAGTGCCGTGTATCCAGGGGTTTTTGCAATATAAAGAAGACAGCCGTATCAAAGGCGTAATTCTGAACCGTTTGTCTCCGATGATGTATGGAAGAATGAAAGAGATGATCGAGGTGCAGACAGGAATCAAAGTCTACGGCTATGTTCCGGTTATGAAAGATTGTGCACTGGAGAGCCGTTATCTGGGACTGAAGCTTCCAAAAGAACGAAAAGATACGGAAGACAAACTCACAAGACTGGGAGAACAGATTCTGAAAAGTGTAGATATCGCAGGCCTTCTGGAACTGGCAGAAAATGCACCGGAGCTGCAGGAAAAGAAAACGCAAGGATATACATCAGAAATGGTAGAAAATTTGGCAGAAAATGCACAGTATAGTACAGAATCGGTTAGAACAAAAGATACGGTACGGATCGGGCTTGCAAGTGACGATGCATTCTGTTTTTTCTATCAGGATAATCTGGAACTGCTGCAGGAGATGGGAGCGGAACTGATTCCTTTTTCTCCTCTTTACGATAAGCAGATTCCGGAAAATCTGTCGGGACTTTTGTTCTATGGCGGTTATCCGGAACTATATGCAGAAGAACTAAGTAAAAATGAGTCAATGAAGACGAGTATAAAAAAAGCATTGAACGGCGGAATGCCATGTATCGCGGAGTGTGGAGGATTCATGTACCTGCAGGAATATATCAGAGATGAAAGCGGCACAGAATTTCCAATGGTTGGATTTTTAGAAGGGAAAAGTTATCCGACAGGTTCCTTAAAGCGATTCGGCTATGTTACCCTGACAGGGGGAAGAATATTCGGTAAAGAAGCAGGAGGTATCCCGGCACATGAATTTCATTATTATGATTCAGAAGTATGCGGGGAAGCATTTCTGGCGGAAAAACCAATGTCAAACCGTTCGTGGAAATGCATGATCAGTACCGATACGGTACTGGCAGGATATCCGCATATTCATTATTATGGAAATGAAAAGATTCCGGAGAACTTTCTGGAACAATGCAGAAGATGCAGGGAACAAGAGAAAAGAGCTAGGGAAAGAGATAGAACATAGAGAACAGAGAGGATAAAAGCATGGCAGAGCAAAGTTTAGAACAACTGGAACAGGAATTCCATCAGATCGTATCGGGCATTCATCCGGCAGATGTAGTAACGAAAGGAAATGCGCAGAAAAAGTGGAACTCCATTGCGAAACCGTTACACAGTCTGGGAAAACTAGAAGATCATATTATGCAGATTGCGGCACTGACCGGCGATACAGACGTGAATCTGAACCGGAAGGCGCTGATCGTGATGTGTGCGGATAACGGAGTGGTAGAAGAAGGTGTAACGCAGACAGGACAGGAAGTAACTGCAATTGTTGCAGAGAATTTTCTGACATGTAATACCAGTGCGGCGATCATGTGTAAAAAAGCCGGTGTAGACATCTTTCCCATCGATATCGGTATGGCAGCGGATACAAAAGTCCCAAGATATAAAACGGCAAATGGAACCGCAAATATGACCAAAGGTCCGGCTATGACAAGAATGCAGGCGTTACAGGCAATCTTAACCGGGATCCATCAGGTGAAGGAAAAGAAGGAAGCCGGATATAAGATCATTGCTACCGGAGAGATGGGAATCGGAAATACGACGACCAGCAGTGCTGTGGCTTCCGTACTGGGAGACGAACCGGCAGAGATAACGGGACGGGGAGCAGGACTGACGAACGAAGGATTGGAAAGAAAAATACACGCGATCGAGAAGGCGATAGCGGTCAATCGTCCGAAATGGGATGATCCGGTGGATGTACTGGCAAAAGTAGGCGGATTCGATCTGGCGGGAATCACCGGACTCTATCTGGGAGGTGCTGTATATCGAATCCCGATTGTAGTTGATGGATTTATCTCAGCGGTTGCGGCACTTGCGGCCGTCAGAATCTGTGAGTGGGTCAAAGATGCGATGATTGTGTCACATGTCTCGAAAGAACCTGGAATGCAAAAGATCCTGAAAGAGTTACACATGGATGCACCATTGCATGCAGATATGTGCCTGGGTGAGGGAACCGGAGCTGTGGCATATCTTCCGGTGCTGGATCTTGCGGCAGAAGTGTATGGACGGATGAGTACATTTTCAGAAAATGACATCGAAGATTATAAAGAATTAGGTGAGAAAGAATGATACATCTGGTGACAGGCGGAAGCGGAAGCGGTAAATCTGAGTATGCGGAGAACTGGCTGACAGGCAGAAATAAGAAGGATGGTACTTACATATATATTGCAACCATGCAGCCATACACAGAAGAAACGATGAAAAAGATTGAAAGACATCACAGGCTGAGAGCCGGAAAAGGATTCCGGACATTGGAAAAATATACAGATCTATCAGAACTTGAGATACCAAAGAATCAGGGAATCCTTCTGGAGTGCATATCGAATCTGGTGGCCAATGAGCTTTACAGAGAAGATGGGACATTGAATGATTTAAAAGAAACAAAAGAAAAAGTATTGGCAGGAGTACGCAGACTGAGCAATTCTACGACACGTCTTGTAATTGTTACAAATGAAGTGAACGCAGATATAAACAGCTATAGCGAAGAGACGGAAAAATATCGGGAATGCATCGGAATGGTGAATCAAAGTCTTGCAGAGCTTGCAGATATAGTAACGGAAGTTGTGTATGGAATTCCGGTATGCATTCGTAAGGAGCAAAAGAAGTATGAAGAGTATAAAAAGAATATGGAATAGTTTCAAAATTGCGTTTTCTATGTACAGCAGGATTCCGATGCCGCGCAGCGAATGGACAGATGAAAATAAATCGTATGCAATGTGTTTTTTTCCATGGATCGGTGCAGTGATCGGACTTTTGTCTTATGGAGTGTTTCGGTTTTCAAAATGGTTTGATGGGAATGGAGGAGGAAATTATTCCTTATTTTTTGTAATATTTCTGATCCTGATCCCGGTATTTATTACGGGAGGAATTCATCTGGACGGATTTCTGGATACACAGGATGCGCTGAGTTCCTGGCAGACGAAAGAGCGTCGTCTGGAAATACTGAAAGATTCCCACGCAGGAGCATTTGCTATCATTTCATGTACCGTCTATTTTCTGATGTATATTGGCGTGTATTCTTGTCTGAGTGTACGGAGTATGGAAGTGATCGCATATAGCTTCATGTTATCGAGAACATTGAGTGGACTGTCTGTAGTTACATTTCCACAGGCAAGGAAGAAAGGTATGGTGGCAGATTTTTCGGAAAGAAATATTGAAGAAATATTTGATATGTTCGGAAATGTGGAAAAGAAAGCATTAAAAGACCTTGCAGAGATGTCCTTTGAATGGGTGTACTCAGCAGAGGGCGAAGATGCAGAAGAGAAGTTCCATGAATTTGTCTATGGAACGATCACAAACGGACTTTTCCGCAGGCTTTTAGAGACATCGGCAGACTGTTATATCCGTTTTGCATCGGAAGAGACAGAAATGGGAAAAGATCCGGAGCAGAAACAGCTCAGACGGAATAAACTTGAAACTGTTCACAGTGCATATTGCAGAAAAGATACCGTCGTGATGGAAGTCGCACTGGAGGAATATTATAGATTACTGACAGAAAATGTGAAAAAAGAAAGAGGTTTTGAGAAATGAATGGTTTGAAACCGATAAAAATACCATCTGCTAAGGAAAAGGTAGCATCGGAGCTGCGGAAAGCAATTTTGTCAAGAAAGATGAAAGAGGGAGAAATCCTTTCTTTAGACAGTGTGGCAACTCAGCTGAATGTCTCGATTACACCTGTAAGAGAAGCATTTCAGATTCTTGCGAGAGATGGACTGATTAAGCTGCGGCAGAACAAGGGCGCAATTGTTTTAGGGATTACAGACACTTATATCAGGGAACATTATCAGCTGCGGGCGATTTTGGAGAGTGCGTGTGCCGGGCTTGCAGCAGAAGAAGGTGTGGATATCAGCGGTATCAGAGATTCTTATGAGGAATCCAAAGCTGCTTTGGAAAATGGAGATTACAGTCAGTATGCGAGCCAGAACCGGGAGTTTCACAGTGAAATCTGGGCAGCAGCCGGAAATAAAAAGATGGAAAATATGATCGCAGAACTATGGAATGGGTTGTCTATGGGAAATATGGTGACGGAACAAGAGTATGCAAAGATTTCCATCGAGGAACATGGCAGGATCATGGACGCAATTGCAGCAGGAGATGGTGAGCGCGCCAAAAAAGAAATGTACGCACATATTATGCGAAGCCGGGACGATATGCTGACTTACTATCAGTGATGTGAAAAAAATATTTTTCGTGCAAAACCGGAATCGAGGTTATTGATAAATAATGCACAAAAAAGAAAATATAAAATTATAGAAAATGCCGAAGTTGTCAAAAACAGTTGACGACTTCGGTTTTTTGTTATATTGTGTAATCAACAAATGGATACATTATCACATATCAAATATCAAAAAGATGAAGGGAGAAGGAATGATATGAGTCCAGCAACAATAACGTTATTATTTTTATTGTTTGCCATTGTAATGTTTGTGTGGGAAAAGATTCCACTTGGGGTAACATCCATGATCATCTGTGTCGGTCTTGTCGTAACAGGGGTGTTAGACTGGAAAACAGCATTTGCAGGGTTTATCGACAGCAATGTCATTTTGTTCGTGGCAATGTTTATTGTCGGGGGAGCATTGTTTGAAACAGGTATGGCAAATAAGATTGGCGGAGTGGTTACACATTTTGCCAAGACAGAGAGACAGCTTATCATTGCGATCATGATTATTGTAGGATTGATGAGCGGTGTGCTTTCCAACACAGGAACAGCAGCAGTTTTAATTCCGGTAGTTATCGGAATTGCAGCAAAGTCAGGATATTCAAGATCAAGGCCTTCATGGCTTAAGTGCCAAAGGTTTTTATCTTTACTATAGTTTGTTTCATAAGTAATTTTTAGCGGAATATTATGGTCTTCGGCGTATTTAATTTCTTCTTCTGTTGGGTCTGGATTCTGATCAATAAGTGCTTTTCCTGCCATAACCATTCCCGGAATGCAGAAACCACACTGTACAGAACCTTTCGAACCAAATGCATAGACAAATGCATCCTGCTCTCTTTCTGTCAGTCCCTCTACCGTTACAATGTTTCTTCCCACAGATTTATCTGTCGTTAAAACGCAGGCTTTTACTGCAACCCCGTCAACAATAATCGTACAGGTTCCGCAGGCACCTTCACTACATCCATCTTTTACGGAAAATAAATGAAGGTCATCTCTAAGATAGCGAAGAAGAGACTTTTTTTCTGTTGTTGTCCGGCGCATTCCATTGACAGTAAAACAATATTCTGTTGCCATAGTTCTCCTCCTCTCTTATCTTATGGATAAAATACCATTTTT
>OLIX01002668.1_pt1 | contig 12854 bp, 7 predicted proteins | sample 1601331 | NCBI WGS metagenome assembly OLIX01 (sample SAMEA2452120, study PRJEB22498) | human gut metagenome | biome: human feces; feature: human gut; material: feces | place: Australia | collected 2012 | reverse complement strand
CTTCTGATTCGGATCCCCTACAATCACTGCATTTTTGCCTCTTGCAAGGGTACCGACTGCTTTACAGGTCGGAAGCTGCGATGCTTCGTCAAATACCACAATATCAAACAGATCATTTTCTGCCTTTAAATACTGAGCCGCCGAAATCGGACTCATCAGCATACACGGACAGAGTCTCTGCAAAATATGCGGGATCTGTTCAAACAGTAGACGGATGGAAATACCTCTGCCGTTGCTGCTGATCGCCCTTCTTAAATAATTCAGTTCTCTGCTGACTTCCACCGAATCACCGACCGACAGAAGCTGCGATGACAGCCGGTAAAACATTTCTTCTTTCGTCAGCTGCATACATTCCTGATCCAGCTTTTTAAACTGCCCGATCTGAACCTGAAAACCGGTTCCGGTAAATCCGTTCAGCACCGGTTCGGATTCGATCACGCCAAGAATGATCGCCCGGTAAATGGAACGCAGATATACATTCAATACCACTTCATGCGGAAGGCCTTTTTCATAGGCATCACAGATCGGAGCAAGCCCGTTTTTCCGGCACAAATCTACATTCTGCTGATAAACAATCCAGTCTTTTAATGCGGCTGCATTTTCCAGAATACAGCTACAAAGTGCCTTTCTGTTCTCAATCCAGTCTGCTTTCTCATCGCAAAATTTCAGTTCCAGCAACTCTGCAACCTTTCGCTCTGCAGCATCCATGCTATTCCAGATAGAAAAGAGTGCTTTTCCCTTTCGGACAAGTGTACTTAAAATGCCCATCGCCTCGATTTCCTGAAGCACTCCGGCAAAACGTGCCATACTCTTTCTCTGATTTTGGATCTGTGCTTTATAAGACTGCAATTCTTCATTTGTCAGATGTTCTTTCAAGATCTGTTTCCAGTCATAAGACAGTTCTGCTTCTGCCGCTTCCATTTTCTGCTCTTCCTGCTGATAAGCAGTGATCTCCGTCAGATACAGCGGAATCTGCTCGACCTCCACCGGAAATACGGCAAACAGCTGCATTTCTGCCACAAGTGCCGCCTGTGCTTTTCCTTTTAAGAAAAATACCTTTTTGTTTGCTTCTTCGTACTTCACATGATAAGAACTCATGTCCTGACTCAAGAAATTTTCGTTCCATTTTGAAAGCATTTCTGCCTTTTTCTGTTCAAATTTCTCCTGTTTTTCCAGATATTCTTCCGGAACGGAAAATTCACGTTCAACAGAATCTGTTGTCCTCAAAAAGGCAGGCATTTTTTCCGTACTTTCCATACACCTGATCAGTTCGGATACCTGATTCCATTCTGCCTTTGTGACCGGGTTTTTGATTCCGGAAGAGGCGGCAAAATCCGCCATCTGAGCCTGGATGTTATCAAGTACAGACAGATAGTTTTGCATCGCCGGCTCCAGTTCCGTTTTCAGATGCTGACTGTATTGTGCCCTTTTCACTGCCGCAAGCGGATGCTGATACGGATGACCGATGGATCTTCCGGCTGAGATCAGACGTTCCAGATGGTTTTTCTGACTGCTCAGATCACCTTCTGTTATATTTTTGATATCCGATACCGGAAATTTTACCTGTTCTTTTGTTTCCGGAATACTTTCGTAAAGATCGATCAGCTGACGCAGACTCTTTCCGAAATTTCTTTTTTTATGTAGTGCTTTTGCGTAAGCATCCAGTTCGGTACGCATCGCATGGATGTCCGCAATTCTCTGCTAATCTGTTTTTGTGCCTTCCATGTCAATCTCAAGACCACGCCGCAGCTGATTTAAAACTGCCTTTTTCGTAGCTTTGTTCGAATGTAATTTCAGGCAGAAATCATCGATTCCAAGTGCCGCCAGACGTTTCTGTACCACTTCCAGTGCAGCTCTTTTTTCTGCCACAAAAAGAACTGTCTTTCCTTTTGTCAGTGCATTTGCAATCAATGCTGTAATGGTCTGCGATTTACCGGTTCCCGGCGGTCCGTGCAGTACAAAACTCACCCCTGCGGCAGCCATATTGATGGCATGCAGCTGAGAAGCATCCGCCGTTACCGGTAAATAAGCCTCCTCCTGATCCACTTCTTCCGGGATCGTGCAGTCCCAGTCCACAGCTCCTTCGATCAGACTGTGGACGATCTTGTTTCCCTCCAGGAAATCACGGTTGTTATGAATATCATTCCACATCACAAACTGCGAAAAAGAAAAGTTTCCGATCACGGCAACTTCCAGCACATCCCACATTTCCATGCTCATCACCGCTTTTCGGATCATTGCAAAAATCTTCGGCATATCCATTCCATGCTCATCCTGCGGCGGCGGATTCATGCCAGGAATCGTGATCTCATAATTCTGCTTCAGAAACTCCAGAAGCGTAATGTTGATCTGTGAATCCTCATCCCGCATCTGCATCGCATAGCCTCTGCCCGCAGACTTTCGCACAATGTCGATCGGTACCAGAACGATCGGCGCGTATCTTGCCTGTGCGTTCTTTTTCTGTTCAAACCAACGAAGCATACCAAGTGCCAGATATAACGTGCTCGCTCCATTTTCTTCCAGAGATGCTTTTGCAGAACGGTACATTTTCGTCAGAGAAGTGCTTAAATCTTTCTCGCTGTAAATGGAATGCAGTCTTTTATGTTTGCTCTCAAAAGAAATAAATTCTGATAATTCTCCCAGTTTGTTGAGAAGTTCGATCTGACTTTCTGCTGCCGGATTCACACCTACATCAGCCGGCCGCGGCATCACCTGAAACGCTTCCCCGTCAAACAGTGCATCCTCAAGACTTCCGATATCCGCGGACAAAACCGGCACAACACTCTTTGTGACACGCATATTGATCAGCATATTCCGAAGGCTCAGATCCAGAAGTTTGCGCTCCCACTGCGTCAGTTTTGTGACCTGTGCCTTTTCCGTACAGTCCGAAAAATCAAAGATCTCGATTTTGCTGTCTGATCCACCTGTGACCTCTTTTTCTTTTCGGTCCTCGTGCAGAACCTCAAACCCGTTTGCCGTCTGAACCCGGATTGGAAGTGGACGGATTCCCCTGCTTCTGGCACGCTTCACATCGATTGCAAAATAAAACTTCCCATAATTGGAAACACGCCGTTTTGCCATGGCTGCTGCTTCGTCAAAACTTACATTCTGCCCGGAACACATCGCCGTACATTCCACGACCGTAAGCTCCTGAATGCCTTTTGCCATACGTTTCTCAAGCTGTGACGGATCATCCACCAGAATATCTGCAAACGCTCCGTCCACCAGCCAGACACCGGCAAAAATATGACCTTCTACAACCACCATGAACGGATTTAAATCCATCGCTTCCAGACATGCCGTATAAAGCAGCGTCAGATCCATGCAGTTTCCAAAATGCTGCTCCAGCACCGCATCCGCCAGGCGGACTCTCTGCCCGCATGCCTCAAAGCTCGCTGTCGATGCATATGTAATATTTTTCTGCTGGATCGCCGCATAAGCTGCTGCCGCCATGTTTTTGACACGCTCCTGATCACCGGACTGATAACCGTCCAAAGAAGGATCGCCCGTCCATTTCTCCAGATATTTCGATGCCAGCTGGATCAGACTGACCACCGCCGGATGATTCGGCATTGCAAAAGATGTCAGAAGCTCCGGCGTATACTGAAATCCCGGGAACTCATCAAACGCCATAACCGTGATATTGATCTTTTCCGATGCCAGCACAGTTTCCCCATCCAGAACCGTAACCGTCAGCTGACCGGAAAACTTCTCCGTGATCGATGCCAGATATCCGACATGGAATGTCAGATCCAGATTTCGAAAATGCAGCTCCTCACCTGTCTGCAGTGCCTCGATCCCGCACACAAAATCCTCCATCAGCTCACCGTCCGAAGCGATTTTTAAAAGCAGAGCATTCCGTTCCGTTTCGGATGTGTTTTTGATGCAGATATCACGCACGACAGAAGCACCATTGTGAACCAGTGCATAGTTGATCACCTCATCGATCTCACATGCTAAGACGATGCTGTTTTCTGGTTTATTCACTGCCTCTGCTATTTCAGGCTGCTTCGTTTGCAGATGTTCTGTGGCTGCTGTATTTACTGCATTTTCTATATTTTTGTTTGCTGCGTTTACAGCTTCTGCTATATTTTCATTTGCTGTTTTTTCTGTCTTTGCTATATCTGCCGTTTTTGTTTCCCTCTGCAATCCAGCCAGCATCCGCTGTGTGGCTGACTCACGCTCCGGTATGATCAGCTTCTCCCTGGATATCCGAACCATCTGACGATTCGGCCGGATAAACTTCTGACGATCCATCTTTATCAACTTGTAGTCCCCCAGTCTTGTTTGTTGATTTTCCCGTTTGCTCAGGATAAAACAAATAAAAATGCCCCAAACATCAGGAAAATACTTTGTAGATATACTACCATTTATCTCCCTTTGGTTCAAGGCATCTATTGTATTATGATTGTGTAACTTTGCTTTCGGGAATAAGGTACTCAAAACACGTCCGGTTTTCTTTCTAGACACATCCCACTTTACTCTGCTTCATCGCAGTTTCTATTCATTTCCTGCAACCCTCAGATATGCAATTGAAGTAGATTCACATTTTATTTAATATTTTCCGTGCACTCTCATTTCATTTTTTACCTGAAGAATCCGATACAAGGATTCATTTAAACGTTCCTCTGAAATTTCTCCGTTATAAACTGCATTCAGAACCCCCTGATAAGCACCTGAAAAATCAGACGGCATCAAAAGCAGATCCACACCTGCCTGAACTGCTTTGACAGCTGCCTGGGCAGACGTATAATAATTGGCAATCGCTCCCATATTCAGAGCATCCGTAACAACAAGTCCCTGAAATCCCATTTTCTGTCTCAGAATTTCTGTTACCATATAATAAGACAACGAAGAAGGATCTTCTGTTCCGGTTATTTCAGAACAAACAATATGGCCGACCATAATCATCTTCGCCCCTTCTTCAATTCCTTTTTTAAAAGGAATCCATTCGTTATTCACCAGTTCTTCCTCTGTCTTCTGGATATAGGCAAATCCCTGATGAGAATCCTCACTTGTCGCACCATGTCCCGGAAAATGCTTTAATGCCCCTATAATTCCTTCCTGCTCCATTGCTTTTCTTTGCAAATCCGTCATTTCAGCCACAAGAGCTGCAACTACGGTATTTGCCGGATTTGTCAACACATCTGCACATGGTGCAAAGTCAACATTAAAGCCCAGATCACTAAGATAACTTCCTATGTAAGTACCAATTTCCTGAGCTCTTTCGTAATCTCCTGATGCTCCCACTGCTGCCATATCTTCAATCGGTTCTATACCATATCCCTGCCCACTGATCCGTGCTACCGTTCCTCCTTCTTCATCTACAGCCAGAAACAATGGCAATCCTGAGATTTCCATACTGTACTGCTGTACATTATGGAGCATTTCTGAAATTTGCTCATATGACTGCAGATTATTTTCAAAATAAACCAGACCTCCTACCGGATACTGCTGTAATGCAGCATAAGTGGCATCACCCGCTGCTGATACACCGGTAATACCTGTCAGTGCATCAGGAGTAATAATAAATAATTGTGCCACTTTTTGCTCTACTGTCATTTTTTCCAGTGCATAGTCTATCTGATTTACCAAATCTGTTTGCTGTGATTCTGCTGTCTCCGTTTGCGGCGATTCTGATGTTGTTTCCTTTTCTAATATTATTTCCTGCTCTTCTGCTGTCTTTTGCGTACTTCTTTCCGTTTCTTCTTCAACAAAATTTGATTCGCTATCCTTTAAATTATCTGTTTCTGAAACCAACGAAGATGGCTGTTGTTTTTCTGTTCCCGAAAACTTTATTTTTCCAATCACAATTGCACATATGCAGATCAGTGTAAACATCAATGCGTACATTATCTTTTTTTTCATCTTATTTCCTCAAAACTCATTCTTCTATTTCGCAAATATAACCGATTCTCTCTTTAAACTGTGGAACTGCATCCAAAATATCATTTGGTACAGCATTGAATACCCATTTATCTTCCTGCGAATAGTAGAAAATATTCAGACGATCTTCATCTTTTTTGACACTGGAATCATAATAGCTTGGCTCACCTTTCAGCCATACATCTTTACACCACTGCTCATCATTATTATCCAGTCGATCCCCTGTAAATTCATTGTCCTCATCTACCCAATAGTATTCTTTTTCACCGCTGTTTCTTCTTGCACCAAGGAAAAACTGGATTTTTTCTTTTCCTTCTTCTTTGATTTGCTTCTTAATCTGATTCCATTCTTCTTCTGTATTAATTCTTGCCAGATAACCACCCATTCTTTTACATTCTTCAAATGCTTCATCCCAGGTACAATCTTTCTGAAGCAAAATGTAAGTATGGACCTTTTGCTCTTCCGAAACAGCTTCTTCCAGTACTACAGCATCATTCGCATACATTACAACAGAATCGCCCATAAAGAATACCGCTCCATTAATTCTGACTTTTGCTCCTTTCATTGTTTCCGGGTCTGCTTTTGCCTCACCGATCTCCGGCTCGTCTGAAAATATCTTTACACTTTTAATATTATCTTTACGCTTCTTCTCATTTTTTTCATCTTCTGCACAGATATTGACACTCTTCTCTAACATTAACGTTTCTCCGTCCTCTGCCACAGTACCTTGCAGCCATACCGAATCATTGATCGAATCCAGTGCATCTTTATAGAATTCTGCATCATATTCGCTTTCTGTTTCGATTTCTATTTCACTTTCTGCTTTTCTTTCTGTCTCCTTCACAATATTTTTAGCTGTTTCTTTTGCAATATTTTCTATGAGACTTTCTGTGTTTTTCGTTTCTTTCACAGTCTCTGCCATTTTGGACTGAAAATCCTTATCCTCTCCTGCCGTCTGCTTATTTTCTTTAAACACAACACTCTTTAATATAATTACGATCAATATGGCTATCACAATTTTGAGTAAAGTATTTCCTCTTTTTGTCTGTTTTGGAATATCAGCCGTTGTACCACTGTTTACATTATCCCTCACAATATCACCGGAATTGTTTTCCACCAGTCTTTCAACTCTCGTCCCACATTCCGGACAAAAAACAGAATCCGAATCCAGTTCACTTCCACATTTTCTGCATTTCACTCCTTCTTCTCTCCTCTCGTATCTTTCATACATTTCATCTTCACGTATATAAACACTGCCGATACTATTTCAAAACTTCATACACATATGATGAAATATTTCTAATCCGCTCAATGGCACTTTCATTCCTTCCGCCAAGATCATTTGACAAAATACAGATCACGTAATCCTGCTGTTCACCAAAAACAATGGCAATATCATTTTCGATACAGCCAAATCCATATCCTTCCGGCATCTCTCCTGTTTTATTGGCACTTTGAATTCCAGATGGAATACCAGATGGGATTTTCCCTTTTCTGGTTTGAGCACTTAAAAATTGCAGCATCTTTTCAGAAGCTTCGCTGTTTACACATACACCATTATAGATATCACTCAAAATTTTTCTACAATCCGAAGAGCTGGTATAATTGTCATCTGCCGGATTCGTATCCATAAATCGCCTTCCGAGATGCGTATTACTGTATCCGTTCGCACTGCAAAATGCATTGACAACCTCTTTCCCGACATTAAAATCACCGTTTCCCAGCAATTCAACCAGACGATTTGCTGCATCATTATCACTGACCGTTATCATATTGCTTAAAAGATCTCGTAATTCCCCATCATACTGCTCCGAAATATAAATCGCTGTCTGTTTATTCTGCGGATAGCAAATTCGATCATATACAGTTGCCATAATAAACACTTTGATCACACTGGCTGACTGCATGGAAACTTTCCCATTTTTTTCACAAACGGAACCATCACTCAAATTTTGAACACTGACTGCCCATTTTTCACCGTTCGCTTCTGCATCACTTACCAGGGAATCCAGATCCAGATTCCACATCTCCGCTGCTGTTTCCGAATCACTTCCTTGTTCACTGTTACTTTCTGAGTCTGTTTCACCTTCCGTCTCTTCTTCCGTTTTACTTTCTTCTGATGGAACGGTAAGCTCTTTTGATGTTTCTTTCACCAGAATTTCCGTTTGTTTTTCTGTTTGCTTTTCCGTTTCCTGATCGATGACAGCTATTTGCTGATTTAACTGCTGAATATTTTCTTCTGCTGCTTCTGCCCCTTTCAGATTAATAACGGTTGTTCCAATCAATACACCCGCAACGCAAAAATTGATCACACTCATCAGGATCGTTAAAAAAACATATTGCTTTACTTTTTCTTTACTCATTGACTATCTCCAAAATACAAATCAATACCATCTGCAATTCCTGAAACCATTTTTGCCTGCATATCTGTATCCTGCATTGCAGTATCGTCATGTTCATTTGTCATAAATCCCATTTCAAGAATCATAACCGGGATTTTGCTCCAGTTAATGCCGGTCATATCATCGTGATATTGAATTCCAAGATTATTAAATCCTGTTTCATTACAATACGTATTCAAAATACACTCTGTCAGTCGATAACTTTCCTCTGCCAGATTTGCCACATATGGATTCTCATAAGATGGTGTCATTCCAAGTGCTCCATTCACACTGCTATCATCGCTTCCATTTGCATGAATTCTCACATAAATTTCTCCCCCTTCTTCATATGCCTTCAGAGCTCTTTCTGAATTGCTGATCGCCGTGTCGTTGTCCGTTCTTGCCATTACAACTCTGTACCCACGATTTTCCAGCTCTTTCTGCAGTGCCAATGAGATGTCAAGATTAAGCTGATACTCCGGAACCCCTGTATATCTTCCCTGCGTTCCTGTCGTTGCTTTTGCTTTCATCTCCGAAGAACCAGGACCACTTGGCTCCTGTTCGCTCATATTCACCCAGCTTCCCTGATGTCCCGGATCAATGGCAACCACATGTCCATTCTGTGCTTCTGTACTTTTTTCCGTCTGCACATCACTTTCCGTATCTGTCCCCGTTTCGGTTGCCTCTGTTTCGGTTTCTGTATTTGTTTCTTTTTTCGCTTTCTTAGACTTTTTCTTCTTTGTTTTTTTTACTTCTTTTATTTCTTCCGTTTCAGTCAGTGTCTCTGTCTGTTTTTCATTTTGTTCTGACATTAATCTGGCAACTTCGGTTTCCAGATCTCTTGCCTGTTTCTGGAGACGGTTCATTTTCACAATACTGACGGCACAAAAAGCAACAGCCAGAATGATACATACAACGCTGATGATCCATACCATTCGCCTTTTATCTTTCATAAGTTTTCTCCTCTTATTTATCTAACTGATAAACCCCACGCTCGTTTTCTTTCTGATTCAGAAAAGCTGCATTCGCATTTTCATACTGATTAAAACAGCTTACCGAAAAATCTTCCGGATCTACCGTTCCTCTGTACCATGACTTACTTTCAAAATAAGTTCGCAGTTCATTTGAATCAAATTTTCTTCCATGTCTTGCATATAACTCGTTTTTCGCATAATTGATCTCGCGTAATGTCAGATTTTCCACATCTGCATCTGTCAGATATTTCTTGTCACTGTCAGGGATTATATAATCATTTTTCGTCAGATCTTCTGAAGTGCTTTCCTTTTTATCGGTTTTCTTTTCCGTTGCTTTTTCCGTTTTTTTCTGTGTTTCCTTTTCCGTTTCTTCTTCCCTTGCTTCTCCGTAAATATTTTCTACATCCATATAAATTGTGTCATCTTCTGCCCATAAACTGCCTTCCAGTGCTACTTCGACATTATTATATTGCTGCATCATCTTCTCCTTCACCGGATAAGAAGAGATTGAAATACTGGAAACTGCATTATAAAGGATTCTTTCGCCGGATGTACTGTTTAAATAGACCGACTTTGTATCTTTTAAGACCAGCACCGGATCTTCCATTTTACTTGTATAATAAAGCGTTCCCTGAAGTGTACATGTTTCACTGTCAACTGCACTAATATCCGCATCAATCTTCTGAGTTGTTTCTTCTGTTTCCTGTGTTTCTGTCATCTGGTCTTCAAAATCCACATCGGAAACCAGACTTTCTGTCTGGACATCCGTGTCTGTATCTGCTTCTTTTGCATTTTTTTTGAATGCATTTCCACCAAACACTGCTACAATCACCAAAGCAGCTGCAACACCGGCAATCATACCATTTCCATGCGGTTTCTTTAATGGAGCACCACATTCCATACAATATCTGGAGCCCGGTTCAATTTCAGCTCCACAGCGATAACATTTGTTTGTCTTTCTCAAATTAGCAGCCATGTCATTTCTCCTCCATCATTTTCTATACAAACTTTTTCCGCAAAGCGGACAGAATTTTTCCGTTCCCTTTTTTAACTGAGCACCGCAGAATTTACAGAATCTTGGATTCAGCCGTACTGGTTCCGATGCCGTTTTCTCCGCATTTTCTGATGCCCTTCTAAAAGATTGTGATACATTCTGATCAGAAGATTCTGCTGCCTTTCTATTTGTCTGGATATTTTTTGCACTCTGCTCATTTGCCCTGGTTTGCACATTCTGTTTTGTCTGCTCTGCTGTTTTCGAAACAGCAGACCTCTCTAAAGTTATATTTTTCAACTCTGGCTGCATCTTTTTCCAGTCGTATACAGAATTTGCCAAACTTGTCTGAATACAGCTTATTTTTTCTGTGTTTTTTGTTTTTTCTACCTGAATATGAATCTGAGGAAACCATGGTCTGCAGGTCTCCAGTATTTCTGTCCATTTTTCTTTTCTTGCCAGTTCTTCCGGCAGGAAAATATATGCACAACGATTTTTATCTCGTGTATCCATATTTAACATTGGCCTGCTCTGTTCCAGCAATTTTTTCACAATTGCCACACCACACGCCTGATTCGTCTCTTCAATGCTGCTTTTTTTGTAACATTTCCTTCGATTTCCGATGCTGCTGTTTTTTCAACATCTATCGGGCCGCTCAGAATAATATTTACAATCTTTTGTCTTATCCTCTCACAGATCTGATCTTTCCGCATCCATACTGTGATCCGATTATCTGCCCATTTTTCGATTTCAGCATCCTGAACTCCTTCTATCACTTCATACCGGCCATTATTTGGATTTTCTTCCTGTTTCTTAGCATTTTCCAGATATTCTGCAAGCTCAGATACTCGCTTTCCATACTTCTGAATTTCTGAAAAAACCGTTCCGTCATCTCCCTGTTCCAGAAAATGTTTTACAATCTCAACCGCAATCTCTGATTCCAGTGCTCTGCGAAAATCTTCTTTCCACAATGCGATTTTCTTTTGTTCTTCCGCTTCTGTCATCAGCCCCACAATCTGACGAACCGGTCTTCTTTTTCTTTCTGGAATATTTTCTTCTGTTTGCTTTTTCAGTTCTGTTTTAATCCGTTCCAGCAAACCAGAAGTATTCCTGTCTCCATACAGAAAGCGTTTGGCAACAACAGGACCATAGTCCAGAAGATATTTCTGTGTTTTTTCTCTTATCCACTGAAAATACCCCCGAAAACTACTCTCTAATTCCAGCAGCCCCTGTTCCACTTTTTCTGCTTTTATAAAAGACTGTTCAAAATTTTTGATTTTCCTTGCATTGATTTCTGCTCTTGTAATATCCACACTGCTTTCCGGCAAAACAGTATATTCTTTTATGATTTCAAAAACAGAAATCTCCTTTTGCTTTTCCAGAATTGTTACTCTTCCTTCTTCAAGGACTTCGTCTGTTGTACTGCTCTCTTCTGTATTCATCCATCTTTTTTCCGAAAGCAGATTCTGAATGGCTTTTTTTACGATTCTGTCTCGATCCCGGTATTCCGCTATCATCTTATGGTAGCCAAAACCATTGTAACAATAAAATGCTCTCTCTGTTCTGGACTCCTGTTTTAAAAGCCTCCATTTACCAAACAAAAAATCCTGACTGTTTTTAATTTCCTGATTTTGCGTAATATCAAGCAGCATTTCCAGCAACCGCTCCGGAGCATCTTTGTACTTTTCCGAAACCAGAACCACATGATTCAATGCAGCATGTGCATTTTTCATACCTGCTTCAATTTTGCAGAGCTGATTACATACTTCCTGCTTTTTTTCATCCTCTTCCGGGAAAAATAAATATCCATAAATCCCTGTGAGTTTTCCGCCATATGCTTTTATAAATTCTGATGTATTCTTCGCTCTTTCCAGAAAGCTTTCCGTTTTTATATCTTCATGAAAATTTCCGATCAGATAAACTTCTATTTCCTGATTTTCAAGATTCATTGCCCTGTCCGGTCGGCCAAAAAAGCACTTCCATTGCTGATCTCCCAGGCTTTCTATTCTCTTTTTAAATGCTTCCAGCATACTTTTCTGAGGAAGCAATAACCACATTTGCCTCATATGTAAATCCCTTCCTTTGCTTTCATGCCACATTAAATTTTATGCTTGCATTCATCATTCAAAGAATGCAAGCATATTCTTTCTGTTTCTTAATAGTTCGATTGCGGCGATTGACCCCTAAGATCTACTCCATAATTCGGATCCCCGTTATCTTCCGATGAATTTCCTGTTGTTTCTGACGTCTCCTGTCCGTCCTGGCTAAGGCTTCCTTCTTCTGTCTGCACTCCTTCCGGATTTTCCGTTTCGTCTCCGGTCTGGTATTCTGTTTCGGTTTGAGTTTCAGATTCGCTCTCCGTTTCCATCTCTGTTTCCATTGCTTTTCGACGTTCCAGTTCAGACTCCTTTTCATTCATCAGACTCTCCAACTGTACTTTTTCACTTTCCAGCTGTTCATTCTGGCTTTCTATCTGCACTTTTTCGCTCTCAAGCCTCCCGACTTTACCGGATTTCATTCCAAAAACAATTGCCGCAATCAAAGCACCGGCTGCCAGAACGCCAACTCCTATGCTGACTCCCATAAAAATATTTTTCTGTTGTTGATACTTTTCTGCATTCT
>OLIX01002661.1_pt1 | contig 12874 bp, 9 predicted proteins | sample 1601331 | NCBI WGS metagenome assembly OLIX01 (sample SAMEA2452120, study PRJEB22498) | human gut metagenome | biome: human feces; feature: human gut; material: feces | place: Australia | collected 2012 | reverse complement strand
ATAGTGGGAGCCAAAGCTTGGACACCATAATCATTTCTTACTGAACTGTAACAATGTGAATTGTAACTTGGTAAAATAAATTTTTGATTTATTGACTAAAAAAAATGCAAATGATATAATGCAGTTGAAGAAAATAAAAAACAAATGAAAATTGGAGGAAAGCAATGAAAAAATCAAACAAAAAAATATTAACAGTAATAATATGTACTATAATAATGTTTAATTTCTGTGGTATTTTAAATAAATATTCTTATGCAGAAAACAAAACAAATAATAATACTACAAATTCAAGTAACTCTACTAAAAGCAATACATCTAGTTCAAATAAAACAACTAATAGCTCTAGTACAAATAGTTCTAATAAAAAATCAAGTAATGCAAATTTAAGTAATTTAGGAATAAGACCAAATGATTTTTCTGGATTTAAAGCAGGGACAACTTCATATGATGTAACAGTTCCAGCAGACACAGATACAATAGAAATATATGCAACTGCACAAGACTCTAATGCAAAAATAAGTGGAACAGGAAGTAAAAAATTAGAAGCAGGAAAAAATACATTTTCAGTTGTAGTAACTGCTGAAGATGGAACGAAAAAAACATATACAATTAATATAACTAAATCAGAAGGAAAAGGAGAAAATACTGAAAGTGTTCAAGAACAATATTCAGGAGACGGTTTAGCAAGTTTAGAAATAGAAAAATTAGAATTATCTCCTAAATTTGATACTACAATACATGAATATACAGTAAAATATATTGGAGAAAAGGATAAATTAGATATAAATGTTACAACTACAGATCCATATTATACAACAGAGATAACTGGAAATGAAGAGTTAAAAGAAGGAGAAAACATAATAAATATATTAGTGTCAGATCCTGACGGAAAAAATGTTGCTACTTATCAAATAACAGTTAATAAAAGTTTAGTAGACGAAAAAGCTTTGGCAGATGAAAAACAAAAAGAGAAACAAAAAAATCAAAAAATAATAATAGGATCAATAATAGGTATAGTAGTTATATTAATAATTATTATTGTCATTGTTGTAAAACGTAGAAGAAATAGACAATGGGAAGAAGAATATACAGTACCATTTTCAGGAATAAATGAAAGCAAAGAAGAAGAAAATTCTATTGACGAAATTGAAGAAAATGAAGATATAGGATTTACTAAAGAACAAGCAAGAGAAAAGTTTTTAAGTAATTATAACAAGAATTATGATGAAGACGGATTAGAGAGTTATGAAGAAATAGAAGAACCAACTAAAAAGAAAAAACATAAGGGAAAAAGATTTAAATAAAATGAATAAAATTGTGTAAATAAAAGAAGTTCCTTAAATTAGGAACTTCTTTTAACAGTTTAGGAAAGGATTAGCAACATCCTCCTCTATTACCACCACAGCAGCAACAAATTAATAATATAAGGATTATAATCCAGCAACAGTCATCACCAAATCCGAATCCACCGCATCCTCTATTTTCTGGCATAGTCTAGACCCCCTTCCGATTAAAGAAATATGTTTTCTTTTGTTGTTTCCTTTGTATGATATATAATATGAGAAATATAAAAATGTGTTACAGAAATAAAAAAATAAAAATACGCTTTAATATTTTTGAAAAATATGATACAATTCAATAAGTCAAAAGGAGAGAAAAAGGATGTCAGAAAAATCAAAAAAAGTAGGAGAAATATTTAGTGATTATAATACAAATTCAAATATAAAATATGCAGAAGTAATAGGATTGAATGTTGTAAAAAAAATAAATACATTAGAAGTAATCCTTTATTTTGATGAATATATAGAAATAAAAGAAATATGGTATTTTGAAAAATTTTTAAGAGAAAGATTTCAATTTCAAAATGTAGATATAAAAATAAAATATCATGATAAAGTAGAAAAAAAATCAATAAAAAATGAATGGAAAAATATCATAGCATATATGGCACATAAATATCCACTAACTAAACCAATGCTATTATTAAAAAGTGATTTAGAAGTAGAAAATCAAGAAATTACAATAAAGATGCATATAAAAGGAGCAGACTTTCTAAAGGCAAAAAAAACAGATAAAGAATTAATAAAAGTTTTAAAAAACTTATTTGGAATAGATTACAAAATAGAACTAATAGAAGAATTATCAAAAGAAGAGATAATGACGATAAAGGAAAAAGTAAGACAAGAAGAAGCAGAGATTGTAGCACATATTGAAGAAGCTAATAGACAACATGCAATGCAAAAAGAAGAAAATCCAACAGTACCAGAATACAATGACGTAGATTATCAAATGCCAACAGATATAAAAGGATATATTCCAAATGAAGATGAACCTAATATACAAGAAAATGAAAGTTATTCTGAGACACAAGAATATATTATGGGAAAATCATCAAAAACAAAAGAAAAACATGTTAATATAAAAGACATTACGGCAAATGATGGAAAAGTAACATTAGAAGGAAGAATTTTGACAAGTGAAGTTCGTGAAACAAGATCAGGTAAAGGAATGCTTATTTTTGATTTGTATGATGGCACAGGAACAATTACAATAAAATCTTTTGCAAAAGACCTAAAAGAAGGACAAGAAATGATTGAAAAGATAAAAAATGCAAAAGCTATAAAAGTAATTGGAAAAGCAGGATTAGACACATATGCAGGTGATGTAACTGTTATTGCTAATACAATAATGGAAACAAATTCAGAGGTTCCAGAATTACCAGATGAAGAAGAGCAGGAAGAAACACCTCTTATATTAGGAACTTCGCAAAATATAACAGAACCATTGGTAAAAGTTGAAGATTTGGGTGTGGATGATGGAAAAATTGCGTTACAAGGTGAAGTAATTTATACAGAAGATAGAACTTTAAAATCAGGAAAGACTTTATTTAGTTTTGATTTATATGATGGAACTAGTACTATTACATGTAAAGCATTTTTAAATAAAGAAACAGCTAAGAAAACAATGAAAAGAATACAAAATGCACCAGGATTAAAAATATCAGGTACAGCTCAAATGGATACGTTTTCAAATGAATTAACTGTAATGGCAAATACAATTGTTGAAGCAGAAGGATTAAAAAAAGTTACAAGGCAAGATAATAGTGAGGTAAAAAGAGTAGAACTACATATGCATACTCAAATGAGTCAAATGGATGCAATGACATCAGCAAAAGACTTAATAAAAAGAGCTATGAAATGGGGAATGAAGTCAATTGCAATTACTGACCATGGTGTTGTGCAAGCTTTCCCAGAGGCACATAAATTGCTTGGATATGATAATCCAGACATGAAAATAATATATGGTGTAGAAGCTTATTTAGCACCAGATAAAAATCCAGTAGTAGCTAATGGAAAAGGGCAAAGTATAGATACAACTTATTGTGTATTAGATTTGGAAACTACAGGTTTTTCAGCAACGACAGAGAAAATTACAGAAGTAGGAATTATGAAGTTAAAAGATGGAGAAGTAATTGATGAGTTTTCATGTTTTGTTAATCCTGAAAAACATATTCCTCAAAGAGTATCAGAAGTAACTAATATAACGGATGAAATGGTTGCAGATGCAGAAACTATAGACAAGGTATTTCCAAAAATTCTAGATTTTATTAAAGATTCTGTAATAGTTGCTCATAATGCAGGTTTTGATGTAGGCTTTTTAAGACAAAATGCTAAGTCATTAGGATATGATTTTGATTATACTTATTTAGATACTTTAAGTTTAGCAAAAGATTTATTTCCAGATTATAAAAAATACAAATTAGGTAAAATTGCAGATAATTTAGGAATAAAAGTAGAAGTAGCACATAGAGCTTTAGATGATGTTGATACAACAGTAAAAGTATTTAAAGTAATGCTAGATATGTTAAAAAAACGTGGAGTAGAAAAAGTAGAAGATATTGATAAAGTTAGTAGAACAGAAGAAGCAAAAAAAGAAGAATATAAAAAATTAAAAACTTATCATGCTATTATTTTAGCAAAAGATTATGTAGGGTTACGAAATCTATATAAGTTAGTATCTTTATCACATATAAAATATTTCTATCGTAGACCACGTATATTAAAAAGTTTATTAAAAAAATATAGAGAAGGATTAATAATTCGGAAGTGCTTGTGAAGCAGGAGAATTATATCAAGCAATAGAATTACGGCAAAACAGATGAAGAAATAGAAGAAATAGCAAACTTTTATGATTATTTAGAAATCCAACCAATTGGAAATAATAATTTTTTAATTAGAAATGAAGTTGTAAAAGATGAAGAAGGACTAAAAGATATAAATAGAAAAATAGTAGAATTAGGAGAAAAGCTAAATAAGCCAGTTGTAGCAACATGTGATGTACATTTTATGGATCCACAAGATGAAGTGTATAGACGTATATTAGAAGCGGGACAAGGATATGATGATGCAGATAACCAAGCACCGTTATACTTAAGAACAACAGAAGAAATGTTAGAAGAATTTAGTTATTTAGGAAAAGAAAAAGCATATGAAGTAGTAGTAACAAATACGAATAAAATATCAGATATGTGTGATCAAATAAGCCCAATTTCACCAGAAAAATGTCCACCTCATATACCAGGATGTGAGCAAACAATTAAAGACATAGCATACTCAAAGGCACATAAATTATATGGAGAGCAATTACCAGAAATAGTACAAACTAGATTAGATAAAGAATTGGATTCTATTATAAAAAATGGATTTTCAGTTATGTATATTATTGCTCAAAAATTAGTATGGAAATCAAATGAGGATGGATACATAGTAGGTTCAAGAGGTTCTGTAGGTTCTTCATTTGTTGCAAATATGACAGGAATTACAGAAGTAAATTCTTTGCCACCACATTATCGTTGTCCTAATTGTAAATATTCAGATTTTACAGATTATGGATATAAAAATGGTTTTGACTTACCAGATAAGCAATGTCCAAAATGTGGACATAAATTAGACAAAGATGGAATGGATATACCATTTGAGACTTTTCTAGGATTTAATGGAGACAAAGAGCCAGATATAGATTTAAACTTTTCAGGAGAATATCAAGCAAAAGCTCATAAATATACTGAAGTAATATTTGGAAAAGGAACAACTTTTAAAGCTGGAACAATAGGTACTATTGCTGATAAAACAGCATTTGGATATGTTAAAAAATATTTTGAAGAAAGAAACATACCAATAAATAGGGCTGAAACACAAAGATTAGCACAAGGTTGTACAGGAATAAAAAGGACAACAGGGCAACATCCAGGAGGAATAATTGTTGTACCAAAAGGAAGAGAAATTTATGAATTCTGCCCAGTACAACATCCAGCAGATGATCCAAACTCAGATATTATTACAACACACTTTGATTATCACTCAATTGATCAGAATCTATTAAAATTAGATATTTTAGGTCATGATGATCCAACTGTAATAAGAATGCTTCAAGATATTACAGGAATAGACCCAACTAAAGTACCATTAGATGACAAAGAAACAATGTCAATTTTTAGTTCAACAAAAGCTTTAGGAGTAACACCAGAACAAATACATTCTCAAGTTGGAAGTTTTGGAATACCTGAATTTGGAACAAAATTTGTAAGGCGGAATGCTAGTAGACACAAAACCAACAACATTTGATGAATTGATTCGTATTTCTGGACTATCACATGGTACAGACGTGTGGCTTGGAAATGCACAAAGCTTAATAGAAGCAGGAACAGTAACATTACAAGATTCTATTTGTTGTCGTGATGACATAATGATATATTTAATAAAACAAGGTTTACCACCAAACCCAGCTTTTAAAATAATGGAAACAGTACGTAAAGGAAAAGCATTAAAAGATCCTGCAAAATGGGAAGAATATAAAACATTAATGAAAGAGCACAACGTACCAGAATGGTATATAAAATCATGTGAAAAAATAAAATACATGTTCCCAAAAGCACATGCGGCAGCATATGTAACAAACGCATTTAGAATAGCATGGTTTAAAGTACACCAACCATTAGCATATTATGCAGCATATTTTTCAATCAGAGCAGATGAATTTGATAGTGACTGCATGATATTTGGAAAAGAAAAAGTAAAAAATAAAATGAAAGAAATAGACTTACAAGGAAATAATGCAACAGTAAAAGACAAAAACATGTATTCAATACTAGAACTAGTATTAGAAATGTATGAAAGAGGATATGAATTTTTGCCGATGGATTTATATAAATCACATGCAAGCAAATTTTTAGTAGAAGAAGGAAAAATAAGACCCCCATTAAATAGTATACCAGGACTAGGAACAGTAGCAGCAGAAGGAATTGCCAAAGCCAGAGAAGAAGGAAAATTCATGTCAATAGATGATTTAAAAATACGTTCTAAAGTAGGAAACTCAGTAACAGACCTATTAAAAAAATATGGTTGCTTAGAAGGAATGAGCCAAAGTAATCAAATGAGTTTATTTGGATGACACATGGGGGACAGGTCTTAAATGTCTCATAATTATGTCGAAATTTGTAGAAATATAATAAACGAGAGAGGAAAAGTATGATGTTTAACACTCAAACCATTAGTTTTCAAGAATTATTTAGTATGAGAAATATAATCTTATATTTTATATGTATAAATATATTTGGATTCTTTATAATGTGGCTAGATAAAAGAAAAGCTAAAAAAGGAGCATGGAGAATTCCAGAAAAAACATTGTTTATCATAACTGCGTTAGGAGGAGGAATTGGAACAATTGCAGGGATGTATACCTTTAAACATAAAACAAAAAAAATTCAATTTGTAATAGGTTTTCCGTTTATTACAATACTTGAAATTGTGACAATTATATATTTTGCGTTCTATAATAAATAATTTTAATAAAAAGAATTGGAGATTCCGATTCTTTTTATTTTGTAGAAAAATATTTCGAGTAATACAAATCCTTTGTACAGAAAAATTCTTTAAGAAACCTTGATAACAAGTGAAATACGTATAATTTTATAGTACGTACAACTATTATTGATGTATATTACAAAATTCATAAAATGTGGGGTTGTGTTTTAAAAAAAGATAAACATAAAAATAAATAAAATAAAATTTACATAAAAAATTCATTAAAAATAAATTGATATGTGAATAACTTGAAAACTGAAAAAGCCTATTTTGAGTTATTCACAAAGTTATCCACAGTTTCCACAAAAACAATATTAAATATTAGCAGTGAAAAATAAGTAACATAATGCAAAAAGAATTACATAATTGTAATTGAAATGAAATATATTTGAAATAAATAAATGAAAAAAATGGAGAAATTTATAATATATTGAATAAAAATCATGAAAACTGTTTTAAAAAATAATAATTAAATATGGGGTTTGAAACATATCTGTTATAAATTTGTAATATAAAAACTTTGCAATCAAAATATCAATTGTGGATAATTATAAAATAACTAAAATAGAAAAATATCATATAATAATATAAAAGAATAAAAAAAGTCGAATGGAGAGATAAGTATGTGGAATAGATTAAGATGTATGTTGACACAGAGGTTAAATCGAACAATGGGAAAAAATGATATTAATATAGAAGAAATGCAAAAAATGATTAGACAAGGAGCGACTTTAGTAGACGTAAGAAGTCCTCAAGAATACAAAGAGGGGCATTTGAAAAAAGCAAATTTAATACCAGAGTATGAGATTATAAAGACATGTAAATATGAATTAAAAGATAAAAGTGCAGTAATTATAGTATATTGCTCAACTGGATCAAGGAGTAAAAAAGCACAAAGAAAGTTAGAAAAAATGGGATACAAGAATGTATATAATGTATACAATGGAATTCAAAATTTTAATTTAGATGTTTTATAAACATGTATTTAAGTTCATATATCATGGTAACTATAACCTTCAAAATATTATAGGTAACTTTTGTTAGATATTAACAAAAAGCTTAAAATATAGAGAGTTAAAATTAAAACTATTGAGATTTTAAAATTTATGTGTTAGAATAAATCTGTGAATAAAAGAAAAATATAAAGAGAGATAAATATTTAAAATTTGGGACAAAATTCGACATAATTATGAGACATTTAAGACCTGTCCCCAATGTGTCATGGAGGTAAGATGAACGGAAATAGACAAGATAGAATTAGAAATTTTAGTATTATAGCACATATAGATCATGGAAAGTCAACTTTAGCAGATAGATTGATTGAGATGACGGGTGTTTTGTCTAAAAGAGAAATGGAAAGTCAAGTTTTAGATAATATGGAAATTGAGAAGGAAAGAGGAATAACTATAAAGTCTCAAGCTGTTAGAATGATTTATAAGGCTAAAGATGGACAAGAATATACTTTTAATTTAATAGATACACCAGGTCATGTTGATTTTAATTATGAGGTTTCTAGAAGTTTAGCAGCATGTGATGGAGCGATTTTGGTGGTGGATTCGAGTCAAGGTGTTGAGGCACAAACTTTAGCAAATGTATATTTAGCTATAGATAATAATTTGGAGATTTTACCAGTGTTAAATAAAATTGATTTGCCTAATGCTAGAGTAGATGAAGTGAAAAAAGAAATTGAAGATATTATTGGAATTCCTGCTGAAGATGCACCATGTATTTCTGCTAAATCAGGACTTAATGTAGAACAAGTGTTAGAGAGGATTGTAACAGATTTACCTGCACCAAATGGCAATGAAAATGCAAAGGCAAAATGCTTAATATTTGATTCTTATTATGATAATTATAAAGGTGCTGTAGCATATGTTAGAGTGGTTGACGGAAAAATAAAAGTTGGAGACGAAATTAAATTAATGGCGGCAAATAAGGAATTTGTTGTTGCAGAAGTTGGGTACTTTTTGCCAGGTAATTATATGCCAACACAAGAAATAAAAGCAGGAGAAGTTGGATATATTGCAGCAAGTATAAAAAATTTATCAGACATTCATGTTGGAGACACAATTACATTAAAGGAAAATCCAGCAGATGAACCGCTAAAAGGATATAAAAAGGTCACACCTATGGTATATTGCGGGCTATATCCAATTGATGGTAGTCAGTATGAAGATTTAAAAGAAGCATTGGAAAAATTGAAATTAAATGATGCAGCTTTAGAATATGAGGCAGAATCGTCAGCAGCATTAGGATTTGGATTTAGATGTGGTTTTTTAGGATTATTACATTTAGAAATTATTGAAGAAAGATTGGATAGAGAATTTGATTTAGGCTTAATTACAACAGCGCCATCTGTTATCTATAAAGTATATAAAACAGATGGAACAATTATAGAATTGTATAATCCAGAGGATTTACCGACTAGCCAGGAGATTTCTTATATTGAAGAACCATTTGTAACAGCAAATATATTAACACCAAAAGATTATGTTGGAAACATTATGGAATTATGCCAAAGAAGAAGAGGCATATATATTGATATGAAATATTTAGATGAAAACAGAGTAACTTTAATTTATGAAATGCCTTTGAATGAAATAATATATGATTTTTTTGATAATCTAAAATCAAAAACAAAAGGATATGCATCTTTAGATTATGAATTTAAGGAATATAAAAAATCAAATTTAGTAAAATTAGATATTTATATAAATGGAGAAAAAGTAGATGCATTAAGTTTTATTGTTCATAAAGATAGTAGTTATGAAAGAGGAAAGAAAATGGTAGAAAAATTAAAAACAGTTATACCAAGAAAATTATTCAAAATACCTATTCAAGCAGCTATTGGAGGACAAGTTATAGCAAGAGAAACAATTTCAGCAATGAGAAAAGATGTGTTAGCTAAATGCTATGGTGGAGATATTACAAGAAAGAAAAAATTATTAGAAAAACAAAAAAGAGGAAAGAAAAAAATGCGTGAAATAGGAAATGTAGAGATACCACAAGAAGCATTTTTATCTGTTCTAAAATTAGATGATGAATAAAAATAAGGAGGAAATAATGCAAGAAAAAGGAAAAGAAAAAACAATATATGCAGATCAAATAGAAGGTAGAAATTCAGTATTGGAATTATTAGAAAGTGGTAAAGATATAAATAAAATATTTGTAACAAAGGGAGAAAAACATGGCTCAATACATAAAATTACAGCTAAAGCAAGAGAAAGAAAGATAATTATAGTAGAAAAAGATAAAAGACAAATGGAAGAAATGGCTCAAACTCAAAACTACCAAGGAGTTATTGCTATAGTCCCACCTTTTGAATATTGTGAAATAGAAGATATTTTAAATGAAGCTAAAAAAAGAAAAGAAGAACCATTTGTATTAATTTTAGATGGAATAGAAGATCCACATAATTTAGGTTCTATAATAAGAACTGCTGAGACAGCAGGAGTTCATGGGATCATAATTCCAAAAAGAAGAGCGGCTTTAGTGAATGCTACAGTAAATAAAGCTTCAGCAGGTGCAGTAGAACACATGAAAATTGCTAGAGTCACAAACATAACAGATAGTATTGAAAAACTAAAAAATGAAGGATTGTGGATTTGCGGTACAGATATTAATGCAAATAAATACTATTATGAGCAAGACTTAACAGGAGCTTTAGGAATTGTCATTGGTAATGAAGGGAACGGGATAAGTGAAAAAGTGAAAAAAAATTGTGACTTTTTAGTAAAAATACCTATGAAGGGAAAAATAACATCATTAAATGCTTCTGTATCAGCTGGAATTATTATATATGAATCAGTAGAACAAAGATTAAAATAATTTAAAAGGAGAAAAAATTATGATGCCTAGAAAAAAAAGAATAGCATTAGCAATAGCTATACCGTCTATTATAGTGATTATTATTATAATAACAGGAATATTATTATATTTAAATACAGATATGTTTAAATCTAATAAAACGTTATTTTTTAAATATTTTGGAAAAAATTCTGAAAACATAAAAGAAATAGAAGAAATATTTGAAAGTACTGAATATGAGAAAAATTTGCAAAATAATAAATATACAGATGACATAAATATAAAAGTTAATTACACAAATAATTTACAAACTACATCAGAAGATAATAGTAATACAATCAATAATGTAAAACTTCTTATAAAAGGAGAAGAAGATAAAAATAATAAATATAGTTATAAAGATTTTAAATTAGAAAAAGACAAAAATATTGCGACAAATACAGAAAATCAGAGTAGCAGTGAAAATTCAAATGAATCAAACAATAAAGAACAAAATATCATGGAAGTAGAATATATAAAAAATGATAATAATTACGGAATTAGATTTTCAGATTTATTTAAACAATATTTATTAGTAGAAAACAACAATTTAAAAGATTTATTTAGAAAAATAGGATATTCTGAACAAGAATTAGAAAATGTACCAGATAGCATAGAAATAAATGATATAACATTAAGTGATATTAAATTTACTGAAGACGAAATAAAACAATTAAGTGAAAAATACTCAGAGATAATTAATAAAAAAGTATCAAAAGAAAAATTCGAAAAAAATTCAAAACAAGTAATTACAATTAATGAAAAAAACATAACGACAAATGCTTATATTTTAAAATTAACAAATGAAGAGCTAAATAATCTGTATGTAGATTTATTAGAAAGTTTAAAACAAGATGAAATTATTTTAAATAAGATAGAAAGTATACAAAATAAAATAAATTCAATAAACATTAATTCTTCAGAAAGTAAAGACTTGAAAGAAAGTTTTGCAGAAGAAATTGACTTACAAATAGAAAAAATTAATAAGACTAATATTGGAAATCAAGAAACCAAAATTATTGTATATGAAAATTCAGGAAAAACAATAAGAACTGCAATACAAGGAAAAGATTATGAAATAAATTTTGATTATATTAATACTCAAGATGAAAAGAATATTGAATTAATAGTAAAAAAAGATGAAATAGAAACTTATAATATTAAATTAAAAAAAGATAAAGATGGAATAAAATTAGAGATATATTCAAATGATGAAACTAATCCTATAAAGATTAGTTTAGAACAAAATAAAAATGAATCTGATAAAAAATTTTCTAATAATATTAATTTAAAATATGAAAATGCAAATAGTAAATTAGAAGTAAGTGCTGAACAAGAAATTAATATAGTAGATAATTTTGAAAATGAAAATACATTAAATGATCAAAATAGTATATTATTAAATGGCTTGGAAAAAGAACAATTACAAGCTGTATTAAATCAAGTATCAGAAGAAGTTCAACAAAAGATAAATTCTATTTCTGAAGAGGTAAAAATAAACGATATACAAGAAATATTAGAGACACTTGGAATTATTAATAAGCAACAAAACATAGAGGCTGGAGGAATAACAGAAACTGAAAAAAATAGATTTAATTCTAAATTTGAGATCTTAAAAGGAGAAGAGTTAGATAATGAAAATGTCTTAAAAGTAGTCGAAGCTGTTAAGGACAATATTATTAATGCACAGGTTGATACAAACGAAGAAATAAAAATAGAAATCAGTAGAAATGAAAGCAATCAAGATATAGAAAAATCTTTAGAAGAATATATAAAAAAGGAAAAAGATAAAAAATATGACATAAAAATAGAATATGATGAAGATACAGAACTTGTAAAATATATTATAATGACACCTGCTAAAAAAAGATAAAAACTATTGTAGAACCAAAATTTATTTTTATAATTTTGGTTCTTATGATTTTTTATGGTTGAATTAATATAAAGAGCATAAGAAGAGATATTAACACAAATCTCAAAAAGCTTGAAAAATCAACAAAATTCGACATGACAAAAAATGCATAGAAAATTTTTTTAAAAAAAACAAAAAAAGTGTTGACAAAGAAATAAAGTTAATGTATAATAAAAATCGTTCCGCAAGAGCGAAACAAAAAAGTACATTGAAAAGTAAACAATAAAATCCTTTAGAGAATAAACCGAAGCGG
>OLIX01002652.1_pt1 | contig 12904 bp, 8 predicted proteins | sample 1601331 | NCBI WGS metagenome assembly OLIX01 (sample SAMEA2452120, study PRJEB22498) | human gut metagenome | biome: human feces; feature: human gut; material: feces | place: Australia | collected 2012 | reverse complement strand
GTTTCGGGAGACGATCCGAAGATGCGAAAGCCTCCGAAGTCGATATAAAAAAGATAAGGCGACGGATTGATGCTGCGCAGGGCGCGGTAAAGTTTGAAATCGTCGCCGGTATAAGATTGTACAAATCGACGGGAGAGGACTATCTGGAAGACGTCTCCTCGTAGGCAGTGTGCGATGCCGCGCCGTATATTTTCCCTATGTTGGTCGTCGGTAAGCGGACTTGTTGTCGGGCCGACCGCATGGAAATCGTATGTCGTATAATTGCGGTTTCCGATGGCTTTTTCAAGAAAATCCATTGAGCTTGTTTCGTTATCGCCAACCAGTTCGAGCAATACCATTTCGTGCTTGAAGTCATTGAATACGATAATGTATTTGTAGAGTATGTAAAGCAGGTCGGGAGCGTCGTTACGTTCATCGCGACTGTCGGCGACAGGAATGTTTTCGAAATAGCGTACGGCATTGAAGGAGGTATATCCGTACAGGCCACAGTAATCCTTGAACTCACCTTTTACATCGAAAGACCGGATAAATTCGTTGATGACGTCCTCGCATCGGTAAGAGTCGTTAATTGTGTGCTCAACTGTATAATTGTCGGGGTATCGGAGTATTGCTTTCCCATGATTGATTCCGATACTGGCAATCGGGTGTAAACCGATGAACGAGCGGGAATTTTCACCTCCGTGGTAATCCGAACTTTCCATCAAAGCACTTTGGGAAAAGAAATCTCTTACTTTAAGATATGTACTCACCGGTGTATGCAGGTCGCCGAGTATGAGTTTGTGGCAGGTTTTATAACGATAGGTTTTCATTTTACTTAGGCATGTGTTTTAAGTAGGTTTCTATATCTTTATCTCCGCGCCCCGATACGGTAAGGACAACAATATCTGTCGGCTTGAATGCTATTTTGGACAATGCACCTAAGGCATGTGCCGATTCGAGAGCCGGAATGATACCTTCTAAGCGGGTCAGTTCATAGGCGGCAGCCAACGCTTCGTCATCGTTGATAGCCAATACGGTGGCGCGTTTTTGTCGGGAGAGATTGGCATGTAGAGGTCCTATTCCCGGATAGTCGAGTCCGGCCGATATGGAGTAGGGTTCTTGTATCTGTCCGTCTTCGTTTTGCATGACGAGAGTGCGGGCTCCGTGTATGATTCCTTCGCGGCCCAGTTGTATGGTCGCTGCCGACATGGGTGTGTCGATACCCAAGCCTCCTGCTTCGGCCAGTACGATTTTTACTCTTTCGTCATCGATGTAATGATATATCGTTCCGGCGGCGTTGCTTCCGCCTCCTACGCAAGCCATCAGGTAGTCGGGGTAATCGCGGCCTTCTTGTTCGAGCAGTTGTTTGCGTATTTCTTCGCTGATGACCGATTGCAGCCGGGCAACCATGTCGGGGTAGGGATGTGGTCCTACGGTCGAGCCTATGATATAATAGGTGTCGGCCGGGTGGCAACACCAGTCGCGTATCGCTTCATTGGTTGCGTCTTTCAGTGTCATGTTACCCGATGTTACGGGTTGTACTTTCGCTCCCAGCATTTTCATTTTTTCAACGTTAATGTGTTGTCTTTCCACATCGGTTTTTCCCATGTATACGATACATTCCATATTCATTAGTGCACATACGGTAGCGGTAGCCACTCCATGTTGGCCGGCGCCGGTTTCGGCGATGATGCGCTTTTTTCCCATGCGGCGTGCCAATAGAATCTGTCCGATAGTGTTGTTGATTTTATGGGCACCTGTATGGTTCAAGTCTTCCCGTTTCAGATATAATTTGCAACCATATTTTTTCGAAAGGCGCCTTGCCGGATAGAGTGGGGAAGGACGTCCTACGTAATCACGTAACAACTGTTCGAATTCTTTCTTGAATTCCTCACTCTCAAGTACTTCGAGGTACTTATTCTTCAGTTCCTCTACACATTTGTGGAGAATTTCCGGTACATAAGCACCGCCGAACTCTCCGTAATAGCCATCCTGGTCAACTAAAAAACTTTTCATAATCCTATCTATTTTTATATGTTATTTTTTTCGATGTTTAGAAACGGACAAATAAAAAAGCCCTGCCGCAAGTTGCGACAGGGCTCTTTCAAATCTGTTATATCTTTAATGAGGTATATACATACGAGCGCTGCTCCCTTACGACTGTCGGAGTTGTAACGGACGCCACCACCAATATGTATTTACTAATATAGTTCTCATTGTCATTTGTTATTTAACGGGAGCAAATATAGACACTTTGTTTGAAACAACAAACAAAAAATGACTTTTTTTCATTTTCCCCTTCATTTTTCTGATATAGAACAATTTTCCCCCTGATCTGTTCTTATAAATACTGAATATTTAAACAGAAAACAATTATGAAACAGAGAAAAGTATTAGTAGGTATCGCTATTGCCATTTTCGTTATATTATTACTTTATTGGTTGTTGGTAGCAGAAGATATGAAACCTTGGTTGTCGGCTATGGTTCCTTCTCTTACGCAGCAATTCATAGCCTGATTCCGACAAGGTTTCAGATAATTCGTGTATATTTGCATGAAACATGAAAAGTGAATAATAACCGAAATAATAACAATAGACAAGATATGGAAAATTTTATCTTTCAAAATCCCGTCAAACTGATAATGGGGCGCGGGATGATTGCCCGATTGGCGAAAGAAATTCCGTCCGACAAACGTATCATGATTACTTTTGGCGGTGGAAGTGTAAAGAAAAACGGGGTATACGATCAGGTGAAGGAAGCACTGAAGAATCATTATACCGTTGAATTTTGGGGGATTGAACCCAATCCTGCTATCGAAACTCTCCGCAAAGCGATTGCTTTGGGAAAAGAAGAGAAGGTAGATTATTTATTAGCTGTTGGTGGTGGTTCCGTGATTGACGGTACAAAATTAATCTCTGCCGGGTTATTGTATGATGGTGATGCTTGGGACTTGGTGCTTGCCGGACGTCCCGCTACCCACACTGTACCTCTTTCCACTGTGTTGACGCTTCCCGCTACCGGTTCGGAAATGAACAATGGAGCAGTGATCTCACGTCGTGAAACCAAAGAAAAATATCCTTTTTATTCCAACTATCCGTTATTCTCTATTCTTGATCCGGAAGTAACATTTACTTTACCTCCTCATCAAGTGGCTTGTGGATTGGCGGACACATTTGTACATGTCATGGAACAGTATATGACTACTCCCAGACAAAGCCGTGTCATGGACCGTTGGGCAGAAGGACTCCTGCAAACTCTTATAGAAATAGCTCCGAAAATCCGTGAGAACCAGCATGATTATCAACTTATGGCTGACTTTATGCTTTCGGCTACAATGGCATTGAATGGATTTATAGCTATGGGAGTATCGCAGGACTGGGCAACTCACATGATAGGACATGAAATCACTGCATTGCACGGGTTGACACACGGACATACGCTGGCGATTGTACTTCCCGCTACATTGCAAGTGCTTCGGGAAGCCAAAGGAGATAAACTTGTGCAATATGGTGAGCGCGTATGGGGAATAACTTCGGGTACAAAAGAGGAACGAATAGATGAGGCAATCCGCTGTACGGAACAATTCTTCCGTTCATTGGGGTTGACTACACGCCTGCACGAAGAAAACATCGGCCAGGAGACGATTCTTGAAATTGAACGCCGCTTCAATGAGCGAGGAGTAAAATATGGAGAAAATGGAAATGTGACAGGTGCTGTGGCTCGTAAGATATTGGAAACTGCACTATAATTTCTTTTCCTATAAGAAATAATAACTGCCTTGTGACTTTTATCAGAAAAGTATACAGGGCAGTTTTTTATTGTTCAATCGTATCGTGTATTGGCACCCCAAAGCAATACGGGAATATCTTGTTTGATATTAAAATGACGTCATTTAAACCAAAAATAATTTTAATTTGTTTTCTATAAGGGGGAAGAAATATCTATATTTGTTCACTCAAGTTTTTGATATCATCGAAATAAAACATTCATTTTATTTTATTACTTATGTTGATAACCATTATTATTCTCGTTCTTTCGGCTATCTTTTTTGTAAATGGTAAAATCCGTTCGGATATTGTAGCGTTATGTGCGCTGGTTGCTTTACTTGTCTTTCAGATATTAACTCCTGATGAAGCCCTTTCGGGTTTCTCCAATTCGGTAGTTATTATGATGATCGGACTGTTTGTGGTAGGAGGTGCTATTTTTCAAACAGGGTTGGCAAAGATGATAAGTTCGCGTATTCTTAAACTTGCGGGAACGAGTGAAATTCGTCTGTTTCTATTGGTGATGTTGGTGACTTCAGCTATCGGTGCATTTGTCAGCAATACCGGAACAGTAGCGTTAATGCTTCCTATTGTGGTTAGTCTGGCGATGAGTGCCGGGATGAATCCGAGCCGCTTGCTGATGCCGTTGGCATTTGCAAGTAGTATGGGAGGCATGATGACATTGATTGGTACTCCGCCGAACCTTGTGATACAGAACACATTAACTTCGGCAGGACTCGAACCGCTTTCTTTCTTCTCTTTTCTGCCTGTTGGCATTGTTTGTGTGATTGTCGGTACATTGGTATTGATGCCGCTTAGTAAATGGTTTCTGTCTAAAAAAGGACAGAAGAATGACAGTAACCGTTCAGGAAAATCGTTAAAGCAGTTGGTCAATGAATACGGGCTTTCCAGTAACCTGTTTCGTTTGCAGGTGATAGGGGATTCCCGACTCTTGGGAAAAACGATTATTGATTTGGATATACGACGCAAATATGGATTGAATATAATGGAAGTCCGTCGTGGGGATGCATCGCAACATCGTTTCCTGAAAACTATCACGCAGAAATTTGCGGCACCGGATACGGTTTTGCAAGTAGAAGATATTCTGTATGTGACAGGAGATTTTGAGAAAGTACAACTGTTTGCTGAAGATTATCTGCTCGATATATTAGGTGACCATGCTACCGAGGAAACGAAAAATACAACTAGTTCTCTTGATTTTTATGATATAGGTATTGCTGAAATAGTATTGATGCCTGCGTCTAATTTGGTAAACCAGACAATTAAAGAAGCCGGATTCCGTGATAAATATAATGTGAACGTTTTAGGTATCCGTCGTAAAAAGGAATATCTGTTACAGGATTTGGGAAATGAGCATATTCATAGTGGCGACGTGCTTTTGGTACAAGGCACTTGGGGAAATATCGCCCGTCTTAGTAAGGAAGACTCTGATTGGGTGGTATTAGGTCAGCCTTTAGCCGAAGCTGCTAAAGTAACTTTAGACTATAAAGCTCCGGTGGCTGCTGCTATCATGGTGTTAATGGTGGTAATGATGGTATTTGATTTTATCCCGGTTGCTCCGGTTACGGCTGTTATGATTGCGGGTATATTAATGGTACTGACAGGGTGTTTCCGTAATGTAGAGGCCGCATACAAAACGATAAATTGGGAAAGTATTGTACTCATTGCAGCAATGTTGCCTATGTCGTTGGCATTGGAGAAAACAGGAGCGTCGGAGTATATATCCAATACATTGGTGAGCGGATTGGGTTCCTATGGACCATTGGCTCTGATGGCGGGTATCTATTTTACTACTTCATTGATGACTATGTTTATCAGTAATACGGCTACTGCGGTACTGCTGGCACCTATTGCTTTGCAAAGTGCTATACAAATCGGGGTTAGCCCGATTCCTTTCCTATTTGCTGTGACAGTGGGGGCAAGTATGTGTTTTGCTTCTCCATTCTCTACGCCGCCTAATGCATTGGTAATGCCTGCCGGACAATATACTTTTATGGATTATGTGAAAGTAGGATTACCGTTACAGATTATCATGGGAATTGTGATGATATTTGTTTTGCCTTTGATCTTCCCTTTTTGATTGAAAAAGAAAAAAACAGGAAGGCTGTATTGAAAAATGCAGCCTTTTTTTATTTAATATCTGCAAATACAGTTATCTTTGCACCGTCCATGACCGATGATTGAGAGGGTTGTGGATGTTTTTGCGCATAAATAAAACGAACTAAAGCATTAAGGGATTATGAAACAAAACATTGCAAAAGTATTAACCTTTTCTTTATTGGCAACTTCTGCCGTTTTTATCAGTTGTGTGGATAATGAGAAAAATCTGTTTGATGCAGAACAACTGAGACAGATTTATGAAGAAACTTTTCCGGTAAAGAATATCGATCCTGACGGAGACTGGACTATGTCCCGTAGTGTAACTGCACACGTGACGGTTAATGGAGATTTAGGAGAGGATTATCCGATACGGATATTTGATGCGAATCCTTTAAGTCCGGAAAGTAATGCCAAACTTTTAGCAGAAGGTGTTGCAAATAGAAGTACATCTTTTAATGTTGTAATGGATTGTGCTACTGCACTCGATAGAGTATTTGTCGCGCGTGTAGACAGAAAAGGACATTATCTTGTGCAACCGATCGCTATTGAAAATGAAGAGGTGAAGGCCTGTTTCGGAAATAAAGAAGGTAGTACTACTTGTTCTATCACGAGAACTATAACAGATATACCTGCTATGGCAGCTCCTTATACAGATGAGTATATTAGTAATAAAAAGGCCTATGCTACTATTATTAAGTCCGGCTGGGATCTTGGCTCTGGATTTGACCAGTATTCTGCCTATAATCTTCCTGTTTTCAAGGAAAAGGAACGTTGGTTTAAGATTCAGGAAGGGGGCTTTAGGGCAAGATTTACTACAGGAGGAACTTGGGGTGGAGCTAATGCCGTGAAAGTGATTGTTCCTGAAGGAAGTACATGGGTGATTGAAAACGAAAATCAATTCAGTGATATAACGGAGGTAATAGTTGAAAATGGCGGAAAAATAGAAATAACTAGAAATGCCAGTTTGATATTGACTCGGGCTTCTTATATAACTGTAATGCCGGGTGGTAGTATTATAGGTGAGGGAGATATTTCAATAACAAATAGTTCTGCCGGGTTTAGTAATTATAATGCTGGTATGATTGATTGTTCCCGTTTAAATATTGATGGCGGTGGAAGTGGGGTTGATTTCATGAATTATGGAACGCTTAAATTGAATTCTTACAATGCATCTACAAGCGGTACAACACTGATAAATCACGGTGTTATTGAGGCTGGTAGTATTAATGGTAATAACAATACCAATGTTAAGAACGGCTGTTATATGAATGTGGCAGGAATGTTTCAGTTCGGTACACTTATAATGGGGCATACTTCTGAAGCTATTTGTGGGGAGTTGGGTTATAACGGAAATAACAATGATATTGTGATGGAGGCACAATCAATACTGACCTGTACAGGTAAAGCTAGTCTATATAGGCATGTAGTCGGTCCCACAACGGGAACGGCTTTGTTGAGAATTCATACGATTGCTAATATTTCAGGGCTCATTGAATCAAATTCGAAAGTCACGAATAACATTATTTGTGAGATAACAGATCAGACCTCTTCTAATGAAAAAGAGCAATCACTGTGGACTCCTTTCGACTGGTTAGTATATAAAGGCTTACAGAATTCCGCCACTTATTGCAATCCGGGAAAAGCAGATTTTTTGCTTCCTGCTGATGAAGATGGGTGTATAAAAGAAGGATATGGTTCTGATGATACCCCCGATGACGTGGAGATTCGGAAAGCCGTTTATTCCTATGCTTTCGAAGATAATTATCCCAAAGCAGGCGATTATGATTTCAATGATATTGTATTGAACGTGACTTTACCCGTTGCCGGTAATGAAGTGAAAGAATTGAAATACGTGGTTGACCTTCAGGCTGTGGGTGCCATGAAGCAATTAGGTGTCGGATTAAGAATACTGGGAATAAATAAAAGTAATGTGGAAACGGTTGACTTTGGAGCCGGCGCCGCTCAACGTGACGGTTCTTTGTCTGCTTCCCGTATATTTGAAGATGCATCTTATGAGACGACTGGCAGTGAACTTGTCATTCCTTTGTTTGGAGATGCACATTCTGTATATGGATATACCGGAACACAACGTCCTATGCTGAATACTGGAAATGCAAGTACATCTCTAACAGATATATATACTCTTGAAGTGATAATCAAACTTAAAAATGCCGTATCCATTCCCAGTGTAACAAACTGTTTAGACTTCTTTATAGCATATCAGGGTACTGGTGAAAAGAGAACGGAGATTCATTTGAATCAATTTAATTCGGCAACGGCGAATGGTCAGTTGGCAGATAATAACGTGCTTGAGGTTATCAAGGTAGTCAATAATACATGGGCTCTTTGCGTTCCTGATAAATTCGCATATCCGACAGAAAGAACTGTGATAACAGAGGCGTATGCTAAGTTTGCGGACTGGGCACATGACCAGAGTACTAATACCGATTGGTATAATATGCCTTCAAGTAGTGATAAAGTGATAGAATACTAACCTTTTCTTTTAAATATAAGTCAACCGCCGGAGAAGTTTTTGTTTTCCGGTGGTTTTTGCTGCGAATTAATGCTTTGATTGTAAGGTAGTAGTATTTGTTTTGCATGATTTTATTCGTCTGACAGTTGTTGAACATTCGTTTGACAACTGTTGTCTTTTCGTCTAACAACTGTCAGACGAAAAGAAGACAGCTGTCAGACGAATAAATTGTTGCAAACTGAGGTATAAATTCTTTAACTTGGAGAAGTAGAATTATGCGAAACAGGTGGTACATTCATATTCTGTGTGTACAGACTATCAATGATACCATCGGACAATCCGATAGTAGGTACAATAATACCGGTAGCTTTTACATAAGTCGCCACCTCAAGAAATATCTCTGCTGCCGGAACAATTACATCTGCCCGATCCGGTTTTAGCTTGTATTGTTTGATGCGCTGTTCGGCGGGAAGTACCTGTAATGCTAAATAAATCTCACGTAGTGACTCAACTGGTAGGAGAGAAGCCTTTTTATCCTTTTTATCCGCGAGACGGAAGAGTTTGTTGATATTTCCCCCCGAACCGATAATGCTGACAGGCGCATATTCTGTGGCAATACCAATCAGGTCAGTACGTAACGCTTCTTTTTCCTCCTCTTTCACCATGCCGCTAAGCATACGGACTGTACCTATATTATATGAACGGGAGTTTTTCAGTTCTCCGTTACTGATAAGATTGATTTCCGTACTACCACCGCCAACATCTACATATAGATAATTCTGTCCGGAAGCAAACAGTTGCTCGATATGATTGTCATATACGATATGCGCTTCTTCCTGTCCGTCGATAATATCTACACGAATACCCGTTTTCTTGGCTATTTGCCGGACGATAGCTTTACCGTTCCGGGCATCACGCATAGCGGACGTGGCACAGGCGCGATAATCCACTACATCATATATTTTCATTAACTGCTTGTAAGCTTTCATCAGCCGGATCAGTTTCTTTTCTTTTTCTGCTGAAATAATACCTGCTGTGAAAGCGTCTTCTCCTAGCCGTAACGGGATACGGATGAGTTGCACCTTACTCATAAGTTCGGGCGCATTTTCTTCGTTTACGCATTTTATCAGTAGTCGTACGGCATTGGAACCGATGTCGATTGCTGCATAATTAACTTTCTTCATATTTATCATCATGTGTTCTTGTATTCGTTATATAATTTTTCTTGTGAACGGAAAAGCGATGCCATTTCTTCACTAAGCGGGGGAGTAAACGGAAAATTCCATATTCGGTTGGTTCCCATTCCGTCTACTATGCGTCCTTTGGCTGTATCCTGAAACCCGTAACAAACAATCCGTTTTAAATCCGCCTGTATCTCTTTGTCATAAACAGGAGCCAGTACTTCGATGCGGTTGTCCAGATTGCGTGGCATCCAATCTGCTGAACCGATATAATACCTTTCTTCTCCGGCATTAGCGAAAATGAAAATACGTGAGTGTTCAAGATAACGGTCGATAATTCCATTGATATGTATATTTTCACTGACACCCGGAACGCCCGGTACTAAAGAACAGTTGCCGCGTACAACTAGTTCTATCTTGACTCCTGCTGCTGAGGCTTCGTATAGCTTTTCGATAAGTGCGCGGTCTGTTATGTGATTTACTTTGGCAAGGATATAGGCGTCTTTTCCTTGTTCCTTGTTCTTTATCTCCTTATTGATAAGGGCAATCAACCGTTTACGCATATCATTGGGAGAAACGAGCAATTCTTTGAAATTGACGGGAGTGTATGGCTTCTCGATAAAGTCAAATACTGCATTTACTTCCCGGACAATGGGACGGTGAGTTGTCATAATGGTATAGTCGGTATACATACGTGCATTTCCTTCGTGGAAGTTGCCTGTACTGATACAGACAATATCTCCATGTCTTGTCCCGATGTGCACCAGTTTGGAGTGAATCTTCAGCCCTTCCACCCCGAAGATTACACGGATTCCTGCATCCTGCATTCTTTTGCTCCAGTTGATATTTGAGGCTTCGTCAAAACGTGCCAGTAGTTCGATGACTACCGTCACTTTCTTACCGTTCTTTGCTGCGCAAATCAATGCTTTAACCACTTTGGAGTCTTTAGCCAGTCGGTAAAGCGTCATCTTGATGCTTTTCACTTCTTTGCTGATAGCAGCTTCACGCAGTACGCGGATGAACGTATCAAAACTATGATAAGGATAATGTAGCGAACGGTCTTTCTGGCGAATCAAGGTCAGCAGGCTTTCTATACCATTTAGTTCGGGTTTGAAAATCGGTTCCCAAACCGGATATTTCAGATGACTGTGTCCGCAGACAGGAAATTTCATCAGGTCTTTGAAATTATGATAACGTCCGCCGGCTACGCGGGTGTCGTTCTTGTCTATATTCAGCCGGTCGGTCAGTCTTTTTAGCAAGTCCCTGGGGATTTGCTCGTCATATACAAAACGGAGAGGTTCGCCTTTCTTGCGGCTTTTCACTCCTTTGGAGATTTTCTGAAGTACGCCGGTCCGCAAATCACTGTCTATTTCCATTTCAGCGTCTTTGGTAAATTTGAAGGTATATGCTTCATAATCCGTATATTTCATTCCGACAAAAATCATTGGCAGGCAGTAACGGATAACATCATCAAGAAACATTAGATAGGTCTTTCCTTCCGATTCGGGTAGTTGGATGAAGCGTCCGAATTCCCCAACGGGCAGTTGGATAACCGCGTAATCCTTCTCTTTTATTTTTCCTGCTTCATCTTTGCGGAGCAAGCGGATAGCCAGGTAAATATCTTCATCTGTCTGGTCGTCCAGCTGTCGGGGACCGTTAAGGAAAAGAGGGTTGGTGGAACCGTTCAGCTTATTACGATAGAAAGAAGTGATGAACGCTTTCTGCTCATCGTTCATTTCCGTTTCTTTGATAACGTAGATATTCTCTTTTTTCAGTTCTTCCATGATAGAAGCGAACGTTTCTTCAAACTGTTCATAGTAACGGTTGTGCAGTTTACCTATCTGTTTCAGTGTGTGCGCAGCGATTTCCTGTTCTTTCTGTATATTCTTGTCGTCATACTCTATAATCCGGTTTAAGGTAGCGACACGGACGCGGAAGAACTCGTCAAGATTGTTCGAATAGATGCCAAGAAAAGTCAGCCGTTCCAGTAAAGGAACTTCCGGGCGGGCAGCTTCGAGTAAGATACGTTGGTTGAAATACATCCAACTGATGTCACGCTCAACATAAGGGCACTTCTTTCTTGTTTCGCTTGGTTTCATGATGAAGAATCTATTTTTAATTTTCTGCAAAAGTATCTAAGTGAGATGTAATAGCTATAACGATTTTGTTACGAACTTATTACAATGTTTATTTGTTATTTTTATATATCAGTAGAAACACTTATATTCGCAAAAGTATTGAAACAGACTTGGTTAAAAAATATAGAATTTATGAAAACAATGAATTATTCCCTTATTCGTATTCTCTTTGCATTAGTGATTGGTCTGGTGTTGGTGCTATGGCCTAATACAGCTGCCAGTTATATCGTTATTACGGTTGGAGTTGCCTTTTTGATTCCCGGTGTTATCAGCCTTTTCGGCTATTTCGGACGTAAGAAATCCGAAGACGGAGTTTCGCCCCGTTTTCCGATAGAAGGAGTCGGCAGTCTGCTTTTCGGACTTTGGCTGATTGTAATGCCCGAATTTTTTGCAGATGTCCTGATGTTCTTGTTAGGTTTTATCCTGATAATGGGAGGGGTGCAGCAGATAGCTTCCTTGTCAATGGCTCGTCGTTGGACACCTGTTCCGGGAGCATTTTATCTGGTTCCCGCTTTGATTTTAATTGCGGGCATCGTTGCTTTATTCAATCCGACAGGAGCACGTAATACAGCGTTTATAATTATTGGTATCAGTAGCTTGGTATATTCGCTTTCTGAATTGATAAACTGGTTTAAGTTTGTACGTTGCCGTCCGAAGAACCCGATATCACATCACGATGAGGATATTGAGGATGCGAAGATTATTGAATAAAATAAGAAAAAGAAGAGGGCTACCTCACGGTACCCCTCCACTGCAAACTTAAAACAACCAACAAAAGAAATAGATCATTTCTACTTTATGTCCGATGAAAACTTCTTCATCGGACATTCTCTTTTTCTATCTTACAAATAATAGTTCTCTGTATTTCGGAAGTGTCCACATCTGGTTGTCAACGATAAGTTCCAACTTGTCGATGTGATAACGAATTTCTTCCAGTGCCGGAACAATCGTGTCGTGATAAGCAATGGCTTTTTCACGTTCGCTTTCAATCTTGTTCGCCACTTTACGCGCTTCTACCATTGCGTCTACATGCTCTTTGATGAAGGCTGTACGGTCAGCAATTTCTTCGATAAGTTCCAGATTCTTTGCTGATAGTTTCGCCGCTTTTTCTGCCGGAAACAGGGATTGCATTTTATAGACGTTATTAATCAAATCCGTCTGATACTGGGTTGCAACCGGTATAATGTGGTTCATAGCCAAGTCACCCAATACACGGGCTTCAATCTGGATCTTCTTCGTGTAGGTTTC
>OLIX01002650.1_pt1 | contig 12907 bp, 10 predicted proteins | sample 1601331 | NCBI WGS metagenome assembly OLIX01 (sample SAMEA2452120, study PRJEB22498) | human gut metagenome | biome: human feces; feature: human gut; material: feces | place: Australia | collected 2012 | reverse complement strand
ACAACATTAAATCCCTGTGCAGGCAGACAGCAAAGAGCGTACAGAATATACAATACGGAAAGAAAAACTCCGATCCAAACTTTGTTTCCCAGAAGTTTTCTTCAAGGCGTACAATGCGTTCATCAGGCACACCTACAACATTGTGCCAGATTTCGTATGCTTCGTCGTCAGTAGGATGGATGGTTACCCACAGTTTATCGGCAGGCAGCTCCAGTTCTTTGGTTAAAAATTCCCAGCTCCAGGGAATGATTTCTTTTTTGAAATAATCGCCGAAGGAAAAATCGCCCAGCATTTCAAAATAGGTATGGTGGCGCGCAGTGCGGCCTACGTTTTCAATATCGCCGGTGCGCACGCATTTCTGGCAGGTAGTGATACGCGGAGAAGGCGGTTTCATTTTACCGGTAAAAAACGGTTTAAAAGGCGCCATGCCCGCGCCAATTAAAAGCAGAGTCGGGTCATCCTGCGGAATGAGCGAAGCGCTCGGCAGCACGAGATGCCCTCTGTCTTCAAAAAACTTTAAAAATCTTTTACGGATTTCATTACCACTCATGTACTTCATAATTCAAAAATCGCTCCTTTTAAATAGGTACAACGCATAAGAAAATTATATAAAAATTAGCGTGCAAAGTCAACGCACGCTAAAAGTATACAGGGTTATTAATTAATTTTTCTGTTTGCCATGCAGCGCTTTTTCCGCGCCAATGTCCTTAGGAAAGTAATATTTGTGCCCGATAAGTTCATCAGGCATATACTGCTGCTGTACCCAGCCGCCAGGGTAATCGTGCGGATATTTATAGCCCGTGCCGTGCCCCAGCGCACCTGCACCGGGGTAATGCGCGTCGCGCAGATGTTTGGGCACCGTGCTCTGCACCGCACGCGCTTCTTCACGCGCACTGAAAATTGCCGTGCAGCAGGCGTTGCTTTTGGGGGCGTTTGCGATATAGCACACGGCCTGCGCCAACGGCAGCTGTGCTTCCGGCAGGCCTATAAAATGGGCAGCCTGCGCCGCGGAATTAGCCACAACCAGCGCCATCGGGTCAGCATTGCCTACATCTTCTGCCGCGCAGATAACAATGCGCCGCGCGATAAAACGCACGTCCTCGCCGCTTTCCAGCATCTCTGCCAGATAATGCAGCGCCGCATCGGCGTCACTGCCTCGCATGCTTTTTATAAACGCCGATACTGTGTCATAATGGCGGTCGCCTTTTTTATCGTAACGCTTAAAAGCGTCGCCCATTACGCTTTTAAGCACCGCGCCGTCAATCGTTTTTACGCCGTCCGGCAGCATAAATTCAGCCTGTTCCAGCAAATTAAGAGCCACCCGCGCATCACCACCGGCAAAATCCGCCAAAGCTTCCAAAGCCTCGGCAGTTACAGTAATACCCTCTGATCCATAACCCTTTTCCTTATCTGTCAGCGCACGCTCTAAAATCTTTTTGATACCGTCTGCCGTTAAATGTTCCAGCCGAATAACCTTCATCCTTGACAAAAGCGGTGAATTGATTTCGAAAAAAGGATTTTCAGTAGTCGCACCGATCAAAATGATAGTACCGTTTTCCACATAAGGCAGCAATACGTCCTGCTGAGCTTTATTAAAGCGATGGATCTCGTCGATGAACACGATAGTGCGCCCCATCCCGCCGCGCTGCAGCTCCTGCGCCTTAGCAATCAGCTTTCGCAGCTCAGGTACACCGGATGAAACGGCATTGATAGCAACAAATTCATCCCCTGTCATATGGGCAATGACCTGTGCCAAAGTTGTTTTACCAGTACCCGGCGGTCCGTAAAACAACACCGACTGCAACTGATCCTTTTCGATCATTCGGCGCAGAGGACTGCGCTCGCCTACTGCAGTTTCCTGCCCGACAAAATCGCTGAGCCTTGTAGGCCGCATCCGATCAGCCAAAGGTTTTTTCTGCGGCTGTGCAAACAAACTATCCATCATCCACCTCCAGGATCTGATAAAAATACCGGCTCTAAAGGCCGGTTAGCTATTTTCTGCAATAATCTGACGTACGATATACGATGCCATCAGCAATCCTGCCGACGCCGGAACAAATACCATGCTTCCCGGAACCTCGCCTGCTTCAGCACGCTGTACCGGTTCTTTGGAATAAACTACAGTTACACCTTTTTTGACACCTGCCGCACGCAGCTGTTTCCTTACCGACCTTGCCAGCGGGCAGACAGAAGTACCGCTGATGTCCTCCACTGCAAGATACGTCGGATCCAGCTTATTGCCTGTGCCCATCGAAGAAATGACAGGAATATCGCGCTGCACACATTCTAATAAAAGATCGACCTTTGACGGCGTTGAATCGATCGCATCGGCGATAAAAGTAAAGCTGCCGGAAAAAAACTCGGCAAAAGCGCCAGGTTCATAAAATTTACTGACCGTTTCTATTTCACAATCCGGATTGATATCCAGCAATCTTTGTCTGACAACCTCGGTTTTGAACCTGCCGAAGGTACTGGTAAGAGCCGGTAACTGACGGTTGATATTACTTGCCGCCACTTTATCGGCATCTATTAATAATAAATGACCTACCCCGCTGCGGCATAATGACTCGGCAACATATGAACCCACGCCGCCTAACCCAACGACTGCAATACGGGCCTGCCCTAAAACAGGCAGCTTGTTTTTACCGATAACCATCGCAACACGTGACAGATCCATTTTTACCCCCAAAAATATTTTGCCCCACAATGCCGTCCAGCCTCATGTTTTGAACCTGCAAGTGCAGGTGGGTGCCTTCCCGCCAGTCGCAAAAGTCCCCTCAAGGGGGCAGTTTTTTAAAAGGCGGAGCTCAGTCAGGCTCCCTAGGTAAGAGTGTTGGCTCAAAACTAAGAGGTACACGTAACGAACATCGCAGGGTAAAAAGCGTTTTTAATGCAGTAAGAGCATTTCTTACTACATCTATACTATACCAAAATTTGTTTAAAATCACAAGGTATAAAGCGGTTTTCTCTGTTTTTAAAGAGATATTTTTTCTTTTTTTCACAACCGGTTCGTCTTTAAGTAAAACACTTTTACCAGAATCAGTTTACTATAAAAAAAGGACTGCCGCAGCAGTCCTTTTTTACAGAGTCTGACTCTTATTATTTGTCTTTTTTGACTAATGTTGCACGAATATGCAATTCACGCAGCTGTTTCTCGTCAACATCGTTCGGAGCCTGAGTCATCAGACAGCTTGCACTCTGTGTTTTCGGGAAAGCAATAACGTCGCGGATAGAATCACGTTTAGCCATAATCATGATCAAACGGTCAAGACCAAAGGCCAAACCGCCGTGCGGAGGAGCACCATATTCAAAAGCATCCATCATAAAGCCGAATTTCTCTTTTGCCTGCTCTTCGGTAAGACCGATAGCCTTGAAAACTTCGTTTTGGACATCACGACGATGGATACGGATGGAACCGCCGCCGATTTCTGTACCATTAAGTACCATATCGTAAGCTTTGGCATATACTTTACCAGGATCGGTAGCCAGCATAGCAAGATCTTCGTTACGTGGAGCCGTAAACGGATGATGCATTGCCACATAGCGTTTTTCTTCATCGTTATATTCAAACATCGGGAAATCTACGACCCAGGCAAATGCCAGCATATCTTCGTCGATCAGTTCGCGGCGTTTAGCCATTTCCAGACGCAGAGCACCTAAAGCCTGAGCAACTACAGCCGGTTTATCAGCAACGAACAAAATCAGATCGCCCGGTTCAGCCGCTGCAGTTTTCAGGATATTTGCCAAATGTGCTTCACTGAAGAATTTAGCGATTGGCGATTTGACACTGCCATCTTCCTGAATCTGCATCCACGCCAGACCTTTGGCACCATAAATACCAACGAATTCAACCAGACCGTCCAGCTCACGACGCGGGATAGCGGCATAGCCTTTAACGTTGATCGCTTTAACGACACCGCCGTCTTCTACGATAGCATTGAACACTTTAAAGTCAGAATCTTTAACTGCTTCAGACATATTGACAAGTTCCATACCAAAACGCAGGTCCGGCTTATCGCTGCCAAAACGGTCCATAGCTTCGTCCCAGGTCAAACGCTGCATCGGCAGCTGGATCTTTTTACCCATAGCGCCTTCAAATACATACGCCATCAGGCCTTCCATCATTTCCATAATATCCTCAGCGTCTACGAAAGACATTTCAATATCCAACTGAGTAAATTCCGGCTGACGGTCAGCACGCAGATCTTCATCGCGGAAGCAGCGTGCGATCTGGAAATAACGCTCCATACCGGCAACCATCAAGATCTGTTTAAAAATCTGCGGTGATTGCGGTAAAGCATAGAATTTACCAGGATTGACGCGGCTCGGCACCAGATAGTCACGCGCGCCTTCAGGAGTGCTTTTAGTCAGCATCGGCGTTTCGATTTCACAGAAACCGTTTTTATCCATATAATCACGCATCAATTTAGTAACTTTATGACGCAAAATCAAATTCTTCTGCATTTCCGGACGGCGCAAATCCAAATAACGGTATTTCAAGCGCAGGTTCTCATCCGTATCGATATCGTCCTGAATGTAAAACGGCGGAGTTTTAGCAGCATTGAGTACTTCCAAATCAGCGGCAACCACTTCGATCTCGCCGGTAGCAAGATTCGGGTTAACGGTAGCTGCATCGCGAAGACGCACTTTACCTGCTACTTTGATAACGTATTCGCTGCGAATAGCTTCAGCAGTCGTAAAGCTATTGCCTGCATCGTCAGGGTCAACGACAATTTGAACGATACCGCTGCGATCGCGCAGATCGACGAAAATCAACCCGCCGTGATCGCGGCGTTTGGCAACCCAACCGCATAAAACTACTTGTTCGCCTGCTGCCTCTTTAGTCAGCAAACCGCAGCTATGACTGCGTTTTAAAGAATCACTCATGACTTTGCACCTCTGTTTTTAAAATTGATGTAATATCTTGGATAGGGATCTCAGTCTGCTCGCTGGTCGACATATTTCTTAATACGGCACAACCGCGCGCTACCTCGTCTTCACCTAAAATCAACACATATTTGGCAGCCAATCTGTTAGCCTGCTTCATCTGGGCTTTCATACTGCGGCCCAAAAAGTCAAATTCCACCTTCAGCCCTTCACGGCGCAAAGCGATCGCTTCCTTAAAAGCCAGCGTAAAGTTTGCACTGCCCGGGCAAACTACAAAGACATCTATACTGTTATCGAACTGCGGCAGCAGATTCTGGCTTTCGATTGCCAGCAGCACACGCTCCATACCCATCGCAAATCCAATACCCGGTGTTGCCGACCCGCCTATCTCCTCGATCAGGCCGTCATAACGGCCACCGCCGCAGACAGCGCTTTGCGCTCCCAGGGGAGCATATTGGATCTCAAAGGCAGTCTTAGTATAGTAATCAAGGCCGCGCACCAGATTATGGTCGACTACATAATCGACTCCGGCAGCGGTCAGAAGCTCTTTCAAGCCTTCAAAATGTGTTTTGCATTCCTCGCACAGACATTCCTCCAGGCTTGGCGCACCAGCAGCCAGCTCCTGATCGTGCGGATTTTTGCAGTCCAGTAAACGTAATGGATTGCGGTCGAAACGCGACTGACAATCCTTGCACATCTCGCCAAGATGCGGCCGGAAATATTCCTGCAGCTTCTCTCTGTGCAGTGGTCTGCATTTCGGGCAGCCGACAGAATTTACTTTCAGCTTCAAATCTTTTAAACCCAAAGTCTGCAAAATCTGTACCGCCAGTAAAATGATCTCGGCATCGATATTAGGCCCCTCTACGCCCAGCGCTTCCACGCCAAACTGATGGAACTGCCGGTAACGCCCGGCCTGCGGCCTGTCGTACCTGAACATCGGCCCGATATAAAACAGCTTTGTCGGCGCCGGATCGGCATACATTTTATTTTCTACATACGACCGGACGGCAGAAGCCGTATTTTCAGGGCGCAGCGTCAGACTGCGTTCACCTCGGTCAGTAAAAGTGTACATTTCTTTTTCAACAAAGTCTGTCGTTTCACCGATACCGCGCAAAAACAGCTCGGTATGCTCAAAAACAGGCGTCCTGATTTCCAGATAACCATATTGGGCACAAATCTCACGCATAGTGCGTTCCAGATAACGCCATGCTTCCACATCGCGCGGCAGGATATCTTTCGTGCCTCTCGGTGCTGTGGTCAACACATCTATTCCTCCTCATCCGCAAAAAGCAGGCTGCGTTTATGCGCCAGCTGCGGCAGATTACCCGTATATGTCCCGATATCTTTGGGCATATTGAGCTTTTTAAGATGATGCCCGTCTGCCTGCGGCACTTTAGTCGCAGACGCCGGCCCGATTCCAAGCACAACGTGACGCTCTTCCATCATCTGAATATTATAAAGGCTGGCACTGCCTGAAGCAGCATAGCCTATATTAGCAAGATTACCCAGCATGTAATGCTGGCGGTATAAATAATAAGGCAGCATCCCCATTGCTGCAGCAGTTTCGCCGCCGTAAGCTACAAGCGCCTCTGCATCCTCAGCCGTCAGACTGCTGAACTGCGCACCAAATATCGGGGCGCTTTTTTTGAGCGTTAAGGTATGCACTGTCAGATTATCAGGAGCCAAAGCCCTGATGCCGTCAAGCGAAGCCCGCACATCATCAGCCGTTTCCCCAGGCAACCCGATGATCAGATCGGTATTGACAGTTTTGATGCCGCTGTGCCGTACCAGGTCATAGGACCGATAAAAATCCTGCACCGTATGACTGCGGCCAATTGCTTTTAAAGTTTTGTCGTGCAAAGTCTGCGGATTGACGCTGATCCTGTTCACTCCGCAGGCTTCCATAACTTTCAGCTTTTCGGCACTGAAACAATCAGGCCGTCCTGCTTCCACTGTAAACTCGCGCACCCCAGGCAAAAGCAAATGCCGCGCCGTCAGCGCGATGAGCCGTGCAAACGCCGTTTCACTAAGGCTGGTCGGCGTACCGCCGCCAATGTAAACAGCAGTAACATTTAGGCTATACATACTTAATAATTGTACCACAGTAAGCATATCTTGTTCAATGAAATTTAAAAACTTTTGCTGTAATTCTTCCTCAAGCGGCACAATTCCCGATGGAAAAGAACAATAAGAACAGCGCGTAGGGCAAAAAGGAATACCGATATAAATGCCGACCTGCTTTTCCGCAGCCGGTAAAAGCTGTCTTTGCCGCAGGCAAATCTCTGTCAGCAGCTGCGCCTGTCCGTGAGGCAGCAGGTAATGACGCTCCAGATACTGCGGAAGCTCGTCACAGCTTAACCCGCTGTCTAAAAGCTTATGGGCAAGTTTTCCCGGACGTACGCCTGTCAAAATTCCCCACGGCATCACCAGACTGCACCTCACAGCCTGTCTCAGCACATCAAGCACCGCCAGCTTAGCGCAGCGCACCCATTCGCCCCGTACATCCTGTAAAATTGTAAATGGCCTGCTTACTCTTCTGGTGCCGTCTTCCGTCTGCAAAATCGCCACGCAGCCATCAGCTTCCTGCACGATTTTAAGCACATCAGTACTGTCAGACTGCGGTAAAATGTCAAAGAACGCGGCCATCTCAGCGACAGGCCGCGTTAAATCATAAGGTAAATTCTGCTCTAATCTATAATCACTAATCATCATCGTTTTTACTGCTCAGTTTCTGTTGGCCGAGGTTCGTCAGAACTATGCCATAATTCTTTATACAAGACCCGGTATACAGCAGCCACCGGCACGGCAAAGAGCATACCCAAAATACCGTACAGCTTGGCACCGATCAGCAGGCTCAAAATCAAAACTACGGGATGCAGGTCGATTTTACTGCCCATGATCCGGGGCATCAGGATATTGCCGTCGATCTGATAAAAGACCAGATAAAACAGCGCTACCGAAAAAGCCGAAGAAGTATTTTGCGAATACGCGATAAATACCGCCGGCACAGCACCCATCAAGGGACCAACCACCGGCACAGTCTCGGCCATGACCGCCAGGAAACCAAAAACCAGCGGAAACTGTATACCCAGTATCGCCACGCCCACAGTAATACACGCACCCGCGATCAGGCTCAGTTTACCAAGCCCTTGGATATATGCGCTCAGCGTTCTGCCGATCTCATCCAAAATATGCGCCACCTTCGGCTGCGTATCATAAGTAAACAAATTGATCATCATCAGACGCAGCTCACGCCAGTCCTTCAAAAAGTAAAAAGCTAAAAACGGAACGACGATCAAACCAACCAGATTGGCAATAATGTCCATCGTCGATTTAAACAAATTCCGGAGAATACCTCCCATAAAACCCATAACCCAGGTCATCGCATCGTCGATCAAAGTTTCAAAATTGTATGGCAGCCGTGGATACTGTGACGGATCCTTCAGTAACCAGTCCATATTAGTAGACTCGACTTTTGTCGTATAATCAGGCAGCTTCGCCACCAGATCATTGATCTGCCCGAACAAAGGCAGCAAAATAAAAGTAACGGCAAAAAACATAAACATGCCAAAAGCCATAAAGGCCAGGATGATCGCCACCACACGCGACAAATGGATAGTACCCTGTCCCACGGTGATCTTGGAAAACATATTCGACACCGGGTACAGGGCAAACGCCAGACCTATCGCTAAAAGAATAGGGAACAGAAACGTAGCGAGCTCGTATAAAATAAAGGATACGCCCGCCGCTACTGCCAATTTAAAAGTTGTACTGTTTCTCAGCAGCTTGATACTTTTGATCATTTTTTTGCTTACTTATTGCAGAAACGGATTTCTGCGCCTCTCCCATCCCACTGTAGTTGCAGGTCCATGTCCCGGCAAAAGCTTTGTTTCGTCAGGCAAAACCAGGATTTTATCTTTGATAGAATTCAAAATCTGTTTGTAAGAGCCACCCGGCAGATCAGTACGGCCGATAGACTCGGCAAACACCGTATCACCGCAGAACACCACATCACCGCAGACAAGGCAAACGCCGCCGCGGGTATGACCGGGAGTTGCCAGCACTTTAAAATCAAGTCCGGCTTCGGTAACAGTTTCCCCATCCTTAAAAATTTTATCAGCAGGCGCAAAAGCTGCGTCCATACCCATATATGCCGAAAGATTGCTGGTCGCCTTCGTCAGCATCTCCGCATCTTCCTCACTGATATAAACTCTGGCTCCGGTAGCCTTACGCACCTCGTCCAGACCCATGATATGGTCGCTGTGACCATGTGTGACAAAAATAGCATCAATAGTGATACCTTCTTTTTGGATCGCGGCAACGATCCTGTCGCCGTCTCCGCCCGGATCAACAACAACACCGTGACCGGTAGCTTCGTTGACCGCTATATAGCAGTTAGTACCAAGCATACCAACTTCCATTTTTAAAACCTTCATGTCGAACCTCCTAAAAATTCTTTTTACTGTCTAATAAAATCGTTACCGGGCCATTATTTACAAGGCTCACAAGCATATGCGCCTGAAACTTCCCGGTGCCGACGCTAAGCCCCTTCGCCCGTGCTCCGGCCACAAATTTTTCATAATAAGCATTGGCCATTTCAGCACCCGCCGCCTTATCAAATGACGGCCGTTTACCCTTGCGGCAATCGCCGTACAAAGTAAACTGCGAAACTACCAGAAGCCCGCCGCCCACATCTGCTACCGACAGGTTCATTTTTTCCTGTTCGTCCTCAAAAATGCGCAGACCAGCTACCTTATCAAGCAAATACTCCAAATCCCTGTCTGTATCTTCCTTCTCGACCCCCAGCAGTACTAAAAGGCCCTTGCCAACACTGCCTACCATGGCGCCTTCTACCTCGACAGCAGCGCTGTCTACACGCTGTACAACTGCTCTCACGTCAGCCTCCCTGTCCGTTGGAAATCATTCTTTCCACACTGTAAACGCCTTTCATGCGTTTTATTTTATTCATAATATTATCCAGCTGTTCCAGATTACTGATATCAATACCCATACTGATATTCGCCATCTTATGCTTATCGATACGGCAATTCAGCGCATTGATATTCAGCTTCGATTCGCTCATCACCATCATAATATCAGCCATCATACCGGGCCTGTCGCCGGCAGAGATAATGATATTGACCTTATACAGAGAATCTGTCGCAATATCCCAGGCTACCTCTATCAAACGGTTCTGCTCCTCAGGATTATTGCTCATTACATTGGGGCAGTCCCTGCGATGCACCGAAATACCGCTGCCGCGAGTGATATACCCGATAACCGGATCGCCCGGGATCGGATTACAGCAGCGCGCCAGTTTGACCATAATGCCCTCTTCGCCCTTGACTAAAATGCCATGACTGGACTTAGCCTTAGAACGGCGCGGCTTCAACTCGGCCAGCAGCTGCGACAGGTCTTTCGTTGTCGTCAGCTTCTGCTCTTTCTTATACAGCTCTACCAGCTTAGACATCACACTGTTGAGCGTGATCCCGCCATAACCGATAGTCGCCATCAAATTTTCTTCGTTCTCTAAACGCAGCTGAGCGCTGACGTCCTTCAGTTTATCACTTTTCAGCAAAATCTTGGTGTCATAGCCCAGACGTTTGCATTCCTTTTCCAGCATTTCGCGGCCTTTGATGATATTCTCCTCACGCCGCTCCTTCTTGAACCAGGATTTGATCTTGTTGCGGCTGTCAGAAGAACCGACGATATTCAGCCAGTCACGGCTGGGGCCTGCTGCCTGCTTCGAGGTAATGACCTCGACGATATCGCCGTTGCTGAGCTTATAATCAAGCGGTACGATACGTCCGTTTACCTTAGCGCCGACGCAGCGGTTGCCGACATCCGTATGGATACGGTACGCAAAATCAATCGGTACAGCGCCTACCGGCAAATCAATAACGTCGCCGCGCGGCGTAAATACAAACACCTCATCGGCAAAAACATCCATCTTTACCGTATTCACGAAATCACGTGAATCGCTCATATCCTGATGCCATTCCAGCAGCTGACGCAGCCATGACAGCTTGGCATCAAAAGTTTTATCACCGCGGCAGACGGAGCAGGCTTGCTGCCGCCGCTTTCCTTATAACGCCAATGGGCCGCGATACCATATTCAGAAATGCGGTGCATCTCAAAAGTCCTGATCTGGATCTCCAGCGGCTGCCCGTTGCCATACAGCACCGTAGTATGCAGCGACTGGTACATATTCGACTTCGGTACAGCAACATAATCCTTAAAGCGCCCAGGTATAGGACGCCACATGCTGTGCACAACGCCCAGAGTGCCGTAGCAGTCCTTAACGCTGTCTACCAGCACACGGATCGCCAGCAGATCATAAATCTCACTCAGTTCCTTATGGTCGCGCAGCATCTTTTTATGGATACTGTAAAAATTCTTGGGCCGCCCCTGGATCTCGCACGTAATATTCATCGAATCAAGATGCTCTTTGATCTCACCCATAGCAGAATGGACCATTGCCTCACGCTCGCGGCGTTTGACCTTGACCTGCTCGACCAGATCATAATAGATCTCCGGCTCCATATAACGGAACGCCAGATCCTCCAGCTCCCACTTAATGGTATAAATACCCAAACGGTGAGCCAAAGGCGCATAGATCTCCATCGTTTCGCGCGAAATAGACTGCTGCTTATGCACCGGCATAAATTTCATCGTCCGCATATTATGCAGCCTGTCGGCCAGTTTTATCATAACTACGCGGATATCCTTGGCCATCGCCAGAAACATCTTACGGTAGTTTTCGATCTGCTGCTCTTCCTTGGAAATATACTCGATCTTGCCTAACTTCGTAACGCCGTCCACCAGATCGGCTACCTTCTGCCCGAAGCTCTCTTTCAGGGAATCCAGGCTGATATCAGTATCTTCCACCACATCATGCAAAAAAGCTGCCGCCAAGGTCAGTTCGTCCAGCTGGAGCTGCGATAAGATCGTAGCTACCCCAAGCGGATGAATGATATAAGGCTCGCCCGACTTGCGGCGCTGGCTGGCATGAGCCTCAGCAGCCACGTCATAAGCCTTACGTACAAACTCCACCTGTTCCTTATTCAAATAGCTTTCGATCGTCGCAAAAAAATCCTCCACACAAACAACATTTCCTGTTTCAGGCATCTTAGCACTTCCTTATTTATTGAATCTGTTTCCCTGCCACAGCCCAATGATCTCCTCCGGACTGATCTGTATATTTCTCTGACAGCTTGCAAAAGCCGCCCGTCCCTCTTCCTGCAATCCCCTGAACGTCGGCGAATTCTGCAAATCATTTTTCTGCAAACTACCAAAACTGATCTTACCATGCTCATCACGGATAAAATCCAGCTCCTCAAACACCTTCAAGGCCTCCTCCGAAATATCGGTGGCCGACCGGAGCAAATCAGCCCTGTCGATAACGGCCTGCTGACGCAGCGTACAGGCCAGTTCCTTATAAGCGTGTACCAGCCGGCTTCGTCCCGGATAAAGCTTTTCCAGCTCTGCGCACTGTTTATCAGCCTCAGCCCTGGTATATAAAAGCAGCAGCCGTTTACCGCTTCTATCAGGCACAGGCAAAGCACCGTTTATAAATATCTCCCGCTGCGGGAAATCATAAAAAATAATATTCTCTGCCGTCGCATCGGCCTGCTCACCATAAGCAAGCACCTGCACGTCCGTCATCATACTTGCAGATCCCGGCGCAAAGTCGGTGTTATTTACATATATTACTGTTTTTTTGCTTGTTTGTAAAATATTTTTCAGTACGGTTTCCTTGCTGACATTACAGTTACGATAATCATAGACCTGCAGCGCCTGGTCAAAATCAACCACCTGCAGATTCACGCTTTCCTTATCCTTCCAGACGTTCAGCTTCGGCATAAACGCCAGATCGACAACCGCGTTATTATACAGGCAGGCCAAATCAGCCGCACCGTTCCACATAATACTGTGATAATTGTACTTGCCGTAATCGGTATAAAAACGCAGATGGTTATTATCACGTCCGAAAGCCTTGGGATAATGCACCACCGCATCC
>OLIX01002644.1_pt1 | contig 12924 bp, 10 predicted proteins | sample 1601331 | NCBI WGS metagenome assembly OLIX01 (sample SAMEA2452120, study PRJEB22498) | human gut metagenome | biome: human feces; feature: human gut; material: feces | place: Australia | collected 2012 | reverse complement strand
TTTGTTCCCTGAAAAAATTACATATCCTTTATACATAGTTTAAGACAGTATGAGAAGATACATTATGAAGTTTACTTATAATTATTTTGAATTAAACAAAAGAGAAACAAATTTAAAAATTATTTAAAAAATGTTTATATAGAAAATATAGGGGTATATTTATAATATCTAAGAAATGTATACAAGATACATATTAAGAGGAGAGAGTAATTATGTTAAATCAAAAAACAATAGATATAATAAAAAGTACAGTACCAGTATTAAAAGAACATGGATTAGAAATAACAAAAACTTTCTATAAAACAATGTTTGCAAATAATCCAGAGGTAAAAGAAATGTTTAATATGGATAAACAAGAATCTGGTGAGCAACCAAAAGCATTAGCAATGACAGTATTAGCAGCAGCTCAAAATATAGATAATTTAGAAGCAATATTACCAGCAGTAAAGAAAATAGGAAGTGTTCACGTTAACTCATATGTAAAACCAGAACATTATCCAATAGTAGGTAAAAATTTATTATTAGCTATAAAAGAAGTTTTAGGAGATGCAGCAACAGAAGAAGTGTTAAATGCATGGGCAGAAGCTTATGAAGTTATAGCTAAAGTATTTGTAGAGGTAGAAAAAGATATTTATATAGATCAAATTTGTAGAGATAATCAAATACATCAAACATTATAGTTTATAAAAGGGCCCCTTAAGACTTTGATAATTTTATCATTGCTAAAAGGGGCCTTTATTAATAATGAAGTTAACAAATGACTGAAAAGATAAGGACTTTCACGCATAATAATAAATATAATAATATGGAATATATCACTATATTTACAAAAAAATAAAAAAAATATACAATAGATATACTGCCTAGAATATTCAATTATATATTTCTAGGCAAATTAATATTATGGGAGATAGAATATGAAAAAATTAAAACTAAAAAGGTCAATACTAAGCATTATTTTAACGATGATACTTATCATGAATAGTGTTGTTGTTCCAGTATATGCAAGTAGTGTAGTTTCGTATAATTCGCGAAATACTTTTAAAATCAGTTCAGCAAATGATTTTCCTGAAAACATAGAACAAGGTCAGGTTTACGTTTTAACAACTGATATAACCTTAAATCAAGGACAACAGATAAAGAATCTAAGGGGAACCTTAGATGGTAATGGTTTTAACATTACACTTGCAGACAAACCGCTAGCAAATAATGTATCTGGTACTATCCAAAATTTAGGAATAAGTAGTTCAGGTACAATAACAAGTGAAGATACTTTCGGAAGTATGGTAGTAACACTTAGTGGTACTATTCAAAACTGTTACTCTGTCGCATCAATAAAATTAAGTGGTTTTTTAGGCGAAGTAGGTGGTCTTGTTGGGACATTAAGTGGTGGATCTATTAAGAACTCTTATTTTGCTGGTACAATTGACAGTTTCATGGCTGGTGGTTATGGAGGTTTAGTAGGAATTAATAATTCTGCTAATTCTGTGATTTCAAATAGTTATTATACTGTTAATAGTATGATGGGAACAGTAAGTATGATTATGCCAAAACCTCAAGAAATAAATTCTGGTAAGAAATCAGAAAATGAATTAAAGTCAGGTGAAGGAATATCACTTCTTAATACAAGTTTACCTGAAACAGGGTTTATTTGGACAAGTCCATCAAATGGGGAAAATAGAGGGCTGCCAACTTTAAAAAAAGGTAAAATTGAATCTACACCAGATGTAGTTGATAAGACTAATCTTGAAAATTATATCAATCAAGTAAAAGAATTAGAAGTAAATAAAGAACAATATACAGAAGAAAGTTGGAATAATTTACAACAAGTTCTTAAAGATGCTAAGGCAATATTTGAAAAAGATGATGCTACACAATCAGAAGTAGATGGGCATGCTAAGAAATTAAGTGATTCAATAAATTCATTAAAAAAGAAAAAAGCTACTTTACCAGTTGCTATGCCTGAAAATGCAGAAGATGTTAAACACATTAAATCAGTAGAAGATTTAGAAAGAATTAATATATCTGACAAAAATGCATTTTATGTATTAGATAACGATATAGTAATTTCTCCTGATGACTGGTATTTTCCAATGGGAGACTTTGAAGGAACTTTAGACGGTCAAGGTCATACTGTTACATTTAAAAACACAAGCGTAGGGATATTTGAAAATCTAGGCGAATCAGGTGTTATACAAAATATTCATTTTACTGGAAATTTTGATACATGGGAAGCAATGGGACCTATAAAGAAAGAAATTAAAGGTTCTATAATAAATTGTTATTCTGATGTAACTGGTTCAAATGCATGTGGATTTTCTAAATACTTAAGCGGAGGAATTCTTTCTAACTCTTATTCAGTGAGTAAAGGTGAAAAAGGAGTTCTTTTCAATCAATATAAATCTGGAGATTTAATCAATACTTACTGGGATTCTGTTTTAACAAATCCAGTTAAAATTCCAGGTGAAAACTTAAAAAGCTCTAAATCTATGTCAGAAGATGAGATGAAATCTATAGAGTTTACAAACATTTTAAATAAAAATCGTGGTGAATATGGAGTTAAATGGGGCCAAAGTAGTACAGGTTATCCGTATTTTGGTGAAAATAAAGAGTATAACCCAGAAAATCCAAGTTTACCAGAAAATAAATATAAAGTTATTTTTGAATCATATGAAGGTGAAGAAATGGAATTAAATAATCAATTAATTCATCTATCACCTGATTTCGTAGATTCTACATTCAAAATAGCAGGTAAATTCAAGTTAGTTGATGTTGCAGAAGGCAGCACAATTGAGTGGAGTTGCAGTGATATTAAACCAAAAAACTCTATAAGTATTGGGTCAGAAAATGGTAGCTTACGTATAGATTCAGAAGGTAGTGCCATTATAACGGCAACAGAGAGAAAAGCAAATGGAGAAACTGAAGTAGTAGCTACTATTAAGGTAGTTGCAAATTCTAAAGAAATAGAACAAATTAAATTAACTATCAATGGAAATGATGTTACAAACGGGAAATATACAGTTGCTGGTTCTGAATGGAAAGATATAAAAGTTGAAGCAAGATATGAAGGGTCAGAGGAATATACACCGGTTACATATTCTAGATTCACTTATACAGCAGATGATACTGATATGGTTTACAACATAACAAGTTCACCATCGTTTTATTTTAAAAAGCCTGGAACAGCTTCGATAAAAGTTGTTTCTAATAAAAATCCAAATGTTGCAGCTACAGTAGAAGTTACATCTACATATGTTCCTGTTGAATCAATAGAACAAACTCTTCCAAGTGTAATAGAAATACACGGGAGAAATGCAAATAGTTCAAAAATCGGAGCATTCAATCCACATTACAATGGTATTGTGGTTAAGCCTGAAAATGCTAGTAACCGCAATAAATATACAATCACAAGTAGTGACCCTTCAGTAGGTGAATATGTTGCGAGCATGGCAAATGGATATGTTCCTTACAAAGCAGGAACAACTACTTATAAAGTATCTTTAATAGATGTTAATCCAGATACAAATAAAACAAGAAAAGTTAGTAGTAGCAAAGAAGTTACTTATACTTATCTAAATCCGCTTACTAGTATAATGACAAAAAATGATTCAATTGAATTAGACAATAATACTAAAAGCAATCTTGATTTAACTTTCGTGGGAGAAAAATCAGATGAAGGATATAGCGTAACAGCTCCTGAGCTTATTTGGACTTATGACAAAGAAGGTATTGTTGAGATAGAACGTAAAACAGATGGATTCTGGAAAAAGAATACTGATGAATATGACAAGGCACCAGATAAAGGTCTTTATATTTCTGGTTCAGATTATTATGTAACAGCTCTTTCAGAAGGGACAGTTACTGCAATAGGTACTCCAGCTGATAATACAAATAATGTAGAACCTGTTAAAATTAAAATTACAGTAAAACAAGGAACAGTTGAATCAGTAGAAACAAATAAATTAGTTTCTCAAGGGACAGAAGGAGCAATAAAATTCATTAAAGAAAATCATAAAGATGGATATTTTTATGGGGATGAATGGTTAGTATATAGCTTACTTCGTGCAGGGGAAACTATAAAACAAGATAAATTAGATGCATATTATGAAAGTGTTGTTGAAAAAGTAAAAACTTGGTCTAATTCAAAAAAACCTACAGAGATAGAACGTGTGGCACTAGCTCTTTCAATAATAGGAAAAGATATTACAAATATTGAAGGTATAAATTTAGCTGAGATGATTTATAACAGCAGAAGATTACAAATTGGTGCTAATGAACTTACATATGCACTTATAGCTTTAGATGCAAAAGATACTAATATCCCAAAAGATGCATTATGGAGTAGGGAAAAAATGATATCTGAGCTACTTAAATTCCAAAATTCAAAAACAGGAGGTTTTGGTTTAACTGATAACAAAACTACAAGTGTAGATATTACTGCTATGGCATTACAAGCATTAGCTAAATATAAAGGTTCTAATGAAGACGTAGACAAAGCAATCGAAAATGCTTTAAAATATTTAAAATCAAATATGTCTAAAAAGTATGATTTTGGAACACCAGAAAGTTCAGCACAAGTACTACTAGCACTTACAACATTAAAAATTGATCCACTTTCTCAAAATAATGGATTTGGAACAAATAACAGAAATATAATAACACGTCTTATGGAATATTTTGATCCAAAAACAGGTGGATTTACTCGTAACCTTGGTGACAAAAACCCAATGGAGATGACTACTGTACAAGTGCTTCAGGCATTAACTTCATACCAAAGATATATAAATGGAGAAAAATCATATTGGGACCTTACTAATAGCAAAGATGACACTGGAAACAATCCAGGAGATGGGTCGGAAGACAAAGATGACACTGGAAACAATCCAGGAAATGGGTCGGAAGATAAAGATGACACTGGAAACAATCCAGGAGATGGATCAGAAGACAAAGATGACACTGGAAGCAATCCAGGAAATGAATCAACTGGTAAAGATGATAATGTAAGCACAGGAGATGAAAGTATAATAATATATGTATTTATAATGGTATTAGCAACTTTAGGCTTACTTGTATCTTTTAATAGAAAATACATAACTAAAAAATAGTAGTTAGTATATTAATAAGTAATTTATATAAATTTAAAAAAGTAACAGTATCTTTAATCTGAAATATATATATTTTAAATGTAAGGATACAGTTACTTTTTTTTAGAAAAGGTAAAAACTTAAAATGGAAACAAATCAGTTACGGATATAGAACGTGTTTCACTTGCTCTTTCAATATTAGACAAAGATATTAGATATATAGGGAGAAATTTAGCTGGAAAAATTTATAATAATCAAGTTATATGATATGAGTGATGTTGAAAAACGTAACAAAAAATAGTGACATAGTTTTATGTTGTTTAAAGAGGTAAAGATATGAATAAGAAAAAAATAAGTATAGTAGCAGTATCTGCTGTTGTAATAGTATCACTAGGGTTAGGATTTAATAATATTTTTAAAAAAGCTAACACACTTGAAACAGACAATAATGATACAGTAGTTAGTGATCAATCAATTGAAACAGGTGATGAATTAAATACAGAAGAAGCAAAAGTAGATAAGACTGAAACAAAAAAAGAGAACAAAGAAAATAAAAAAAATGAAGATACTACTGATTCATCAGGTAATTCAAATAAAAATAGTAGTAAATCAACAAAAACAGACGGTACTGAAACCAAAAAGCCAAATAATGATGAAGTAGAAAAAACAGACAATAGTAGTGAGAAACCAGAGCCAAGTAATAACGAAAAGCCAAAACCAGGCGATAGTAGTGAAAAGCCAAAGCCAAGTAATAATGAAAAGCCAAAGCCAAGTAATAATGAAAAACCAAAACCAAGTAATAATGAAAAACCAAAACCAGGCAATAGTAGTACAAAACCAAAACCAGAGAATAATCAAACTATAACATCGCCAAAACCAAAAAATAAAACAGTTACAATAGCTATAAGTTGCAAAACAGCTATAAATAATGGATTAAATAAAAAACCAGGATTTTCACACTTACCATCAAATGGAATTATATTACAGAATATGAAGGTTGAGTTTAACGAGGGTGATACAGTATTTGATATATTAGTCAAAGTAACTCGTAAAAAAGGTATACATATGGAGTATAGAGGGTCAGGATCAAATACATATATAGAAGGAATTAATAATTTATATGAATTTGATGGTGGATCTAATAGTGGATGGATGTATAGTGTAAATGGTGTATATCCTAACTATGGAGTAGGTGCATATAAAGTTAAATCTTCTGATGTTATAAAATTCAACTATACATGCAATTTAGGCGCAGATTTAGGAGCTAGAGCAAATTAGTATGGAAAGGGCATTAGCGAGTTATCATCCGATAGTTAGCTTTTTATTTTTTGTAGTAGTAATAGGAATGTCTATGCTTTATATGCATCCAGTACTTTTATTAATATCACTTATAAGTGCAATAATATATTCAACTATACTTAACAAAGAAAAGTTTAAACAGACTTTATCTTTTGCATTAATAATAATTTTAGGTGCAATAATTGCAAATGCAATGTTTGTAAATAGAGGGTTTACAGTATTATTTTATTTCAGACAAAATCCAGTTACTTTAGAATCAATAAGTTATGGTCTTTGTGCAGGCATTATGATGGCATCTGTAGTTGTATGGTTTAGTTGTTACAATGAAATAATAACTTCGGATAAATTTTTATATATATTTGGAAAGACATTTCCATCTATAGCATTGATGATAAGCATGGTATTAAGACTTATACCAAAGTTAACAGAGCAAACAAAAATAATTGCAAAGAGCCAAAAGACTGTAGGACTTGATTATAGTGAAGGCAACATAAAAATGAAAATAAAAAGTAGTATGAGAATACTATCTATATTAGTAACTTGGGCACTAGAGGATGCTGTCCAAACAGCAGATTCAATGAAGGCAAGAGGTTATGGAATAAAAGGAAGAACAAACTTTTCTATATATAGATTTATAAAAAGAGATATGATTATGCTTGGAATCATAGGCACTATAGGTTTATTTTTATTTATGGGATACATAAATGGTTATGGAAATTTAATGTTTTATCCTAGTATAGAAAATATAAGATTTGATGGATTATATATGGCAATATATCTATCGTTTTTCTTGATAACATTGTTACCATCTTTTTTAGAAATAGTGGAGGAATATAAATGGAAATACTCAGAGTGGATGGATTAAAATTTTCATATCCAAATCAATTAAAAAAAGCATTAAATAATATTAATTTTAGTATAGATGAAGGAGATTTTGTATTAATTTGTGGAGAATCTGGCTGTGGAAAAAGTACATTATTAAGACATTTAAAACCAGAACTTAGCCCACATGGTCAAGTTAGTGGAGATATATATTATTACTCACAAAAAATAAATGATTATTCAAGTAAACAACTAGCAAGTGAGATAGGGTATGTTCTACAAAATCCAGATTCTCAAATTGTAACAGATAAAGTATGGCATGAGTTGGCTTTTGGACTTGAAAATATGGGGCTAGATACTCAAAGTATAAGACTAAGAGTTGCAGAAATGGCTAGTTTCTTTGGAATTCAAGGATGGTTCAGAAAAAATGTAAATGACTTATCGGGAGGTCAAAAACAGCTTTTAAACTTAGCATCTATAATGGCTATGCAACCTAAAATACTTATATTAGATGAGCCTACGTCACAACTAGATCCTATAGCAGCTAAAGATTTTATAGATACATTAGTTAGGATAAATAAAGAGTTATCTACAACTATAATAATGACAGAACATAACTTAGAGGATATATATTCTGTATGCGATAAAGTTATTGTAATGGAAGATGGAAAAGTTATTTGTAATGATACGAACTATAAAGTAGTAGATATATTATCTGGAGATAAAAATCACAAAATGTTTAAATCTCTTCCGACTCCAAGTAAAATCTATAATCAATTAAATGAGTACCTAGAAGGTGCAAATAAATCTCCATTAACTGTGAAAGATTGTAGACAATGGTTAAATGATAGTATGGATGAAGTAACTATAACAAAATTGGATGATACTGAAACAGAAATAAACATAGATGAAAAAGATAGAGAAATAGCTATAGAATTAAAAGATGTTTATTTCCAATATAATAAAATATCAGAGCCTACTATAAGAGATTTATCTTTTAAAGTATATAAAGGAGAAATCTATTCTATATTAGGTGGAAATGGAACAGGTAAAAGTACAACATTATCATTGGTGGCAAGACAAAGAAAACCTCAAAGAGGTAAGATATTTATAAATAATATTGAGATAAAAAAATATAATAATAAAAGCTTATATGAGAATAATTTAGCTTTACTTCCTCAAAATCCACAATCTTTATTTGTATTTGAAACTGTAAGAGAAGACTTAGAAGAAGTACTTATATTACAAAATAAAGATAGAGAATATATAGATAAAGAGGTTAAAAGAGTAAGTAAATTATTAGATATAGAGCATTTATTAGAACATCATCCTTATGATTTAAGTGGAGGAGAATTACAAAGGGCGGGTATGGCTAAAGTAATGCTACTTAATCCTAAAATTATTTTATTAGATGAGCCGACAAAAGGTTTAGATGCTTACTGTAAAGAAGAAATAGGAAAAATGCTAATGAAATTAAGAGATATGGGAGTAACTATAGTTGTAGTTTCTCATGATATAGAGTTTTCAGCGAGATATTCAGATAGGTGTGCAATGTTTTTTGATGGAAGTATAGTATCAGAGGGAACACCAAGAGAATTCTTCCTAGGAAATAATTTTTATACAACTGTGTCTAATAGAATAGCTAGAAATATTTTTGAAGATACACTTATATATGAGGATGTGGTTAGTTTATGCAAAAAGAATATAGAACTAAAAACCAAAATAAGTTCGTAAAATTTAGAAAGATAGTTTTAATCTCGACAATAGCATTAGTATTTCCTATATGTTTAGGTATATATACATTACTGGGAGGAAGGGCATATGCACTTATGAGTATGCTTTTTGTAATATTAGCAATACTCCCTTTCTTAATGATATATGAAATGAAAAAGCCTCAAGCTAGAGAGTGGATTCCTTTGGCTGTTATGGCAGCTCTTGCTGCTGTAGGTAGAGTTGCATTTGCTCCAGTACCATTTTTTAAGCCGACATCGGCTATAATAATAATTACTGCAAGTGTATTTGGACCAGAGGCAGGATTTTTAACAGGAACAATGGCAGCTCTTGCATCAAATTTATTCTTTGGCCAAGGGCCTTGGACACCATGGCAAATGTTTAGTTGGGGAATGATAGGCTTTTTATCAGGATTCTTGATAAAGAAGAATATATTTGGTTCACTAACAGGATTTATATATGGTTGGATAATGAATATATGGACGGCTACAGGAACTATGTATGAATTTTCATGGGCTTCATTCTTTGGACTTTATATAGCTAGTTTCTTACCAGATTTAACGCATTCTATTGCCACAGTAATATTTCTAAGGTTCTTATATGATCCTTGGAGAGCTAAGTTAAAAAGAGTAAAGCTAAAGTTTGGTCTTGTAAATTCTTAAAAATTAAAAATGATAATATAAAGTAACTATAAATTTCAAAAATAGTCTAAAAAAGTTAAAAACTTAAAATAAGAAAGGTCGATGTCTATGAAAGTTAAATCTTTTATTAGAAATATTATTACAATATGTTTAATTATCGTTATTTGTATATGTGGTTATAAAATTTATAGTAAGTTGTATGAATACAAAAAAGCAGACAATATATATAATGATCTAAGAAAAGAAAAAAATTATACAAATAAGAATAGTAGCAATAAAACAAATAAAAATAAAGAAAACAGCATAGATTTTTCCCATATAAATAAAGATTTTGTATGTTGGATTAATATAAAAAATACAAATATAGACTATCCAGTTGTGCAAGGAGATGACAATTCTTATTATTTACACCGCGATATTTATGGAAATTATTTATATGCGGGAACGACATTTTTAGATTATAGAAATAATTACAATGATAGTAAAAACCTTATTGTATATGGTCACAATATGAAAAATACCACTATGTTTAGTGAACTTGAGAAATTTAAAAAAGAGGATTTTTTTAATTCAAATCCAACAATAACTTTAACTAATAAAAATGGAGAACGACATTTTAAAGCATTTGCAGTTTTATTAGTTGATAAGAATTATGATTATAGAGTTCCAGATTTTAAAAATGATGAAGAATATAATAAATTTTTAAATAAAATATGTGATGAATCAATGTTCAAAGTAAAGAATAAACCAACAAGTTCTGATAAAATAATGACTTTGACGACTTGTAGTTATGAGTTTAAAAATGCTAGGACTGTTGTTATTTGTAAAGAAATAGATAATTAATTATATTTAGAGTGTTAAAAGATATTAATAGAAGTAGAATATTAAATTAAAAAATACAGAAAAAAGACTATCACAATATAAGATTTGTGGTAGTCTTTTCTTATAGTGTACTTGTTTGCCCATCATACATTGTTGTATTGTAATAATAAATAAAAGTTTCAAATAGAGAAATTTCTATGATTACATGATATAATAAATATGAAAATTATATAAATACAAAAAGAAAAATGAGGTGATATTGTGGCGAATATGAATGATGTTGCTAAAAGAGCGGGTGTGTCTAGGGGAACAGTATCAAATTATATAAATAATGTGAAGATAAAAGAATCTTCAAGAATAAAAATAGAAGAAGCTATAAAGGAACTGGGATATATACCTAATATAGCTGCAAGAGAATTGAAAACAAATACAGCTAGTAATGTAGTATTTATAGTACCTACAGTATGGAATCCATTTTTTTCTGAACTTACATATTACTTGCAAATAGAATTGAAAAAAATAGGTAAAAAGATGTTATTATGTAATTCTCAAGACAATTACTTATCAGAAATAGAATATATTGAAATGGCAAAACAAAACAAAGTATATGGTATCATATCTGTATCCTATAGTAATATCTTACCACACTTAACTGAAAATTTACCTTATGTAGCAATAGAAAGATATTATAATGAATCAATACCTTATGTAACTAGTGATAATATAAATGGAAGTAAACTCGCTGTAAATGAATTATATAAAAGAGAATGTAAAAACTTATTACACATTACAAGAAAAGTAGAGAATAATAAAGCTCTAATGGATAGAAAATTTGGTTTTGAAACTGCATGTAAGGAATTAAATTTAAATTATAGTATTTTTAATTGTCATTGCAAATCTAATGAATTTAGAAGAGAAGTAAATAAGTTTATAAAAGAATCATATAACAACAATAATAAATTTGATGGTATTTTTTGTGCGACAGATAGATATGCACAGTATGTTATTGACGCTTTTGAAGAAATGCAAATAAAAGTACCAGATGATGTTCAGATAATAGGATTTGATGGAGCTAAAAGTTATTCTAATGAACATTTGAAAATTTCTACTATAAAACAAAATATTGAAAGACTTGCAATAGAAGCGGTTAATTTACTTCAATTAGTAGTAAATAAAAGTGAAACTATAAATAATAAAATATTACCAGTAAGTTTTTTACAGATTGAAACTACAAAAAAAATAAATGAACAATAATATAAAATCATAGTTTTTCTGGACTATGATTTTTTTTTACAAAAAAATAAAAAAACTGGCAAATGTTTTCTTGAAAAAAATAGAAATATATATTATAATAAAAATATGATTTTGGAACGTTCCAAAAATAAAAATGGAACGTTCCAAAAAAGTGGAACGTTCTAGAAAAAATAAAAAGTATAAATTTTATATTGATGATGCAAAGAAAAAATTGAAATACGAAATTAATAATATTAGAGAAAATAAAGCTATTAGTAAAAAAACAAAGTTAATGGTTATAGGAAATTTATATTTTAGTAAAATTTTTTATATTATTGATGATATTCATGCAGCAAGAACTGGGAATAGAAAAAAATATGAAGTGAAGTAGGTGAGGTTATTGGGTGATAAGATAAGTGTAATTGTTCCGATTTATAAAGTTGAAAATTATTTACATAGATGTGTTGATAGTATTATTAATCAAACTTATACTAATTTGGAGATAATTCTTGTTGATGATGGTTCTCCTGATAATTGTCCTATAATATGTGATGAATATGGGAAGAAGGATAGCAGAATTAGGGTTATACATAAAGAAAATGGTGGATTGTCAGATGCTAGAAATACTGGGTTGGAAATAGCTACAGGTGAATATATTTCATTTATTGATAGTGATGACTGGATTGATATAAATATGTATGAATTAATGTTAAATAATATTAAAAAATATAATGCAGATATTGTTACAAGTAATATAAATTATATATATGAAAATCAAGTTAATAAAAAATATAATGAAAATGAAATAGTTGTATTTGAAACAGAAACTGCTATGAAAGAACTAATACAAGATGGTCTAGTACAAGCTGTTGTATGGAATAAACTTTATAGAAAAAGATTATTGGAAGGAATTTTATTTGAAAAAGGTAAATGCAATGAAGATGAGTTTTTTACATATAAAGTTTTAGCTAGAAGTAAAAAAATAGTTTATAATCCACTTCCTTTATATAATTATAGACAAAGAAATACAAGTATAATGGGGGAGTATTCTTTAAAAAGACTAGATAGTGTAGAAGCTCTATTTGAGAGAATGAATTTTATAAAAGAAAATTTTTATAATTTGTATAGTTTAGAAAAAAAGATATTTTGTAATACATGTATTTTTCATTACAAAATGATTTTAAATAATGAAAGTATAGATAGTGATAAAAAGGCAAGAAATAAACTTGTTTTATACAGGGAAAATATAAATAGATAATAAGTGTAATAAATTTTGTGACTTTCCACTTGAA
>OLIX01002631.1_pt1 | contig 12978 bp, 9 predicted proteins | sample 1601331 | NCBI WGS metagenome assembly OLIX01 (sample SAMEA2452120, study PRJEB22498) | human gut metagenome | biome: human feces; feature: human gut; material: feces | place: Australia | collected 2012 | reverse complement strand
GATGTGGTGGCTCACGCCTGTAATCCCAGCACTTTGGGAGGCTGAAGCGGGCGTGCCGCCGATTATGCCGACAGTTTCGCCGGAGGCTATATGCACGTTGACATTATCGAGCACCTTGGTGTCCGCCTTTGAAGCATAGGCGAAGTTGACATTTTTATAATCTATCTCGCCGTCTTTGACTTCGAGAACGGGGTTCACGGGGTTCGAGATATCGGTCTTTTCGTTGAGCATCTCAGCTATACGCTGAGCGGAAGAGCTCGCGATTATCATCATGGCAAAGACCATGGAGAGCATCATGAGGCTCATGAGTATCTGCATGGCGTAGGTGAACAGCGCGGTGAGCGAGCCGGTGGTCAGACCGAGTGCTGCGTTGTTGCCGCTGGCGATGACCGCCTTTGCGCCGAGCCATGAGATGAGTATCATGCAGGTATACATGCAGACCTGCATGATCGGCGAGTTGAGCGCAATAAGGCGCTCCGCTTTTGCGAAGTCTTTGTATATCTTCTCGGATATCTTCTCGAACTTGCTTATCTCGTGATCCTCCTGATTGAAGGACTTGACGACTCTTATGCCGCGCACATTCTCCTGAACGACGTTGTTGAGCTCATCGTAGGTGTGGAAAACGCGCTTGAACACGGGGTGCACCTTGATGATTATCAGCACGAGCAGAGCCGCGAGGATAGGTATAATCGCAATGAACATAAGCGAAATCTGGCTGTCGATTCTGAACGAGACTATCATGGCGAAAATCAGCATAACCGGTCCGCGTATCGCTATTCTTATGAGCATCTGATAGGCGTTCTGAATATTTGTGACATCCGTCGTCAGTCTCGTAACTATCGACGCGGTCGAGAATTTGTCGATGTTCGAGAATGCGAAGGTCTGAACATTATCATACATATCGCTGCGCAGATTCGCGCCGAACCCGGCGGACGCGCGCGAGCCGAGGAACGCCGCAAGCATTCCCGTCACCATCTGGAACACCGCGAGGAATAGCAGCGCAAGACCGTATTTCCAGACCATGGACATCACGCCGCCCTCGATGCCGTTGTCGATAAGACCCGACATACAAAGCGGGATAACTATCTCGAACACGACTTCAAACGTGGAGAAAAAGATAGTCGCCCATGATACTTTTTTGTATTGGCGCATGCTCTTCAACAAAGTTTTTATCATATTCTCACTCCCTCTTTTCTTTCTTTGCTCCACTTTCCGGTTTGCAGCCGGGGCTGCTGTCAATATCAAGGTTATCGCATATCCTTATGAGATATCCGCGGAGCTGTTCGACTTCTTCTTCGCTGAACGATCTGAGCATCGCCCGCTCGCCGTTATCAATCGAACGGCGTATCTCGAGATTGATGTCTTTCGCCTTATCGGTCAGCCGCACGACCTTGTTTCTCTTGTCCGACGGGTCGGTACAGGTGCTGAGAAAGCCGCTCTGCTCCATGCGCGTGACTATGCCGACAATCGTCGGATGTGAGACATGGGCGTAGTCTTCAATCTCTTTCTGGGTTGTCTGACCTCCGCGCTCGGCGAGGAATCTCAAAATACGCGACTGCGCAAAAGTCAGCCCGTGCTTGCCGAGTCCTGCATCGGCGTTCGACTTCAAACGGTTATCTATACGCTTGAAAAAATATCCGATATGCTCCATAGCGATCTCCTTTCCGCAAAGCTGTTTTAAACAATATTAAGTGTAGCACGCTACACATTATACATATATGCGCGCCGATTGTCAACAATATGTTTGTAAACAATTTGTGACCTCGGCGCTGAAGATTTTTATGTTCTGTTTTCGTTGAGATTAAAGACGGTGCGTATGAGCTCCGACGCCGCGCGGATGCCGTGCTCATCCGGGTTCATGAGCAATAATCTTGATGTTCCGCCGATGCAGAAGATTATTTTTTCTTTGCGCTCCGGCTCGTCGTCGTCATGCAGATAGATTCTGAAAAGAGCCTCCTCCGCGTCGTTGAGCAGTGAAGTCACATCATCGCCGTAGAGCGCGCGGATGAGCCGCTCTTCGCGCGATATCGCGCCGACGAGCTCTGAAACAAAGGCGTATGTATCGCCGAACGCCATCCGGGCGCAGTCGCAGCGGCCGAGGATATCGGCGACGGTCTCGCGGCAGATGTGCCGATGCAGGCTCTCCATGGTGTCATAGTGGGAATAGAATGTCGTTTTATTTATCAGCGCCTCCCGGCACAGGTCGCTGACTTTGACGGGTGACGGGTCGCGCAGGCGCAGATCGACATATGTATGTACTATCAGCCGCTCCGTTTTGATATATCTAAGATCATTTTTATTCACCATTTAAACGCCTCTTTTTATATTTAGTCGTTTATCTTACCAATTTGTAAAACAGTTTCTTGATTAGACAACTTTAGTTGTTTATAATGTTAGCATATACTAAAAAATATTACAAGGGGGAGTATGCCGAATGAACAGAAAAGACCGCACCGTCTATATTATGCTCACCGACTATCCGGATAAGGTCTCGCGGACTATAAAAAGAATAGGGCTTTGGGAATACTCTCACATGTCGATAAGCACGGACGAACACTACCCGAAATTTTTCAGCTTCACGGGTAAGCGCGGATTCATGACCGAGGACTTCGACCTCCACCCGACTTATAAAGGCACGGATGTCCCCTGCGCGCTGTTCGCTCTGCCCGTAACGGAAGCGGAGCTTCGCAATGTAGAGCGCATCATAAAGCACATGACCTCGAACGCCGACGAATATAAGTACAGCTACATCGGGCTCGCACTGCTCTATCTGCGGATAATCCCGAAGCAGCGCGGGCGCGACACCTGCGTCGGCTTCGTCTCGCGCACGATAAGGGAGCAGACCTCGCTCTCCGCAGGGCGCAGAAAAAAGTTTTGCAGCCCGAACGACATAAAGGCGTTTTTTATCAATCAGCTCGTCTTTGAGGGACCGCTGAGAGTGCTGCTGCAAAAGGGCAAGGCGTAAATTAAAATATCAATCCGCCGTCGGTTCGTGCCGTGCGGCGGTTTATTTTCAGCAAAAGCAAAAGACCTCCCGCCCGGGTAACTGTTCATAAAACAGGTTTTACGAAACAAGAGTTATGGCAGTTGCCATGAAAGAGTTGCTGACAACAAGGGTATGCGCCTTAACGGGTGCATACCCTTTTGTTTTGTGTATGAGTAATAGCAAAAAGAATACGGCTTATCAAGGTTGAAATAAACAGGCTTCGCCCGACCTTGACAATCCGTATTCTTTTGCTTTCTGGCAAGCAAGAGGGCAATGCCTAAAGTGGCATTGCCCTCAAAAACATGGTGGGATGAGGAACAGTATTACCCCTTCAACAATCATCGCTTTCCAAGGAAAAATGCAGCAATTTTCAACCTTTATTCGCACTCAAATTCTATTTTCTCAAATAGATATCCGGCAATACAACGGCAGTTTCCTTTGTGTCATCTTCACCTTTCCACGCAACGATAAAACGGATACTTGCAGAACAAGGAATATATCCGCGTTCATGCAAAGTTTGAAGTCTCTCGCGACACGCTTTTGAAAACTTGGCAATGCGCACACTTCTGCCATTCAGTTCGGCAGAAAGATATGCATCTGTGAGAAACAGTGGAATACCGCTTTTGAGTTGGAACACAACTTCTTTTTTGTCTTTGAAGAAATCAAGAACAACATCCTTATGTGTCAACTGTAAATAAATTTCCTCCGGCTCGCCATATTCATTGTTGTCCTCGGAACAGGCTATACCGGGTAAATCGAATGCCGAAAACAGATTTGTGTTGCAGTGAATGTACAACGAGTCTTTTGCTCTTGTCATGCCTACATACAGCTTGCGCTTTTCTTCGTCAGACATAGCGGTGTTCCCACTCAGCATCAAGTAAACCGCGTCAAATTCACGCCCTTTAGCCTTGTGAATAGTGGATACATAAATTACTTCACGCTCATCATCATAAAAATCCTCGTAGTTGGATTCTTTGATAAATTCCTCAAGATCAGTGCGATACTTTGTTGGGTTTATTGCTTCAAAATCGCGCAGAAGGTTTTTACAGATTTCAAGGCAAGGACTACCACTATAAGCCTCGAACAACTGCTTTTTCGCTCTGTTCCAAAGATCATTCGAGATAACGGGAGATTTTAGTGATTGATCAATTTGCTTCAAGAAAAAGCGCAGTTCCAGCAAATTATATAACCGGAAACCATCGAGTGACTGAATGAGCTTGGCTCGAACTCCGTTTTTTAGCAGAAGCCCAAGTATTTGAAGCGCTTCGTCATTTGTGTTTGTCAGCACGCAGCATTTGCCGCTACCGCGGGTTTCAAGAATTTGATTAACCACTGCGGTTGCCATATGTTTGCTGCAATGGCGTGTAATGCTGACTGTTCCTTCATCGTTTTGAACTGCTTCGATAACTGTAGATTTCATGCGGTTTCGTATAGAGGAAACAAATTCATTGGCAAGCGAGACGATCGCAGTTTTGCTGCGGTAATTTTCTGTCATTTCATATTTTACCGCACCGTAATCTTCAATTAGCGACCTCAAATATCTGGAGTCGGAACCGCGGAATTCATAGATGTTTTGGTCGTCATCACCAACCGCTATGAGCCGCATGTCATCATTATTTTGCATCAGGGCACGAACTAACTCAAACTCATTTGCATCCATATCCTGTGCTTCATCGATTACAAGGACACTTTTTGTGATCCTTCCCTGCTCAACCTCGCCATTACGGATAAGTTCAGCAGCATTCTTTACAACATCTTCGATACCTTCCAAGCTGCCGATTTTGCCGAGCAGATCAAAACAATACGAGTGGAAGGTTTTGATTTCCACAAAATTTGCAGCATTGCCAATAAGCGAAAGAAGGCGTTTTTTGAACTCGGTGGCAGCAGCGCGAGAAAATGTAAGCATCAAAAGCTGTTCATGCTTTACATCTTCAAGCAGCAGTAATGCTGCGAGCTTGTGGACGAGTACGCGGGTTTTTCCACTGCCGGGGCCGGCAGCAACCACAATATACTTTGAGTCTGCATCGTTGATGATTTGTGCCTGAATATCAGACAGTTCACCAAATAGTTGATGATACTTGTCCGGCGTAATGTTTCTGTCAATTTCTTTTGCACGATCACCCTTAAAGTATTTAGCGATGAATTTCCGAAAGTCCATTTGGAAATAGTCCTGAACAAATTGAAGTGCTTCATTGTAATCACGCACCATGAGATTTGCATACTCGCCCACTATGTGGATTTGACGAATCTTTTGCTTGTAGAATTCATCCAGAAAACGGTAATCATCAACCTTATACTTGATTCGGTTGTCGGTTACAAGACGCTTGATTTCCATGCCGTTATAGAGAACAAGAAAACCTCCCTCAAGTTTTAGAGCGCCGATCTTCGACAAATACAGTAGAGCATCCTCTACATCCGACAGGGCAACTTCACGATTATGTGTGTCCAACCGGGGCATCCCCTTGTATTCATTGTGAAGTCCCACCAAGGAAAACAAGACGGGTTTTTCATCGCCCTCACCAACAGAAAGCTCATGCGCTTTTGCGTAAAGCACATCAAGGATAAATTTGCACAGCTCAATTCTTAAACGATATTTTTCAATTAGCTTTGATACCTCGAGCGAAGGAATAAGGCGGACAGACTTGGAAGAACCGCACTCCGATTTACGCACATAATTTTTGATCGTGAGATAATACATCAATGTGCGCAAATTTTTTACGCTGGATACAGTGATCCCCTCAGAATGAGCCTGCTCATTCAACTCTTTGAGATTAAACTCGCAGCCATCTTCCGTTAATTGGGATAGAAGATAGTATTCAAGCTTTGCAAAACGATCCAAAATCAATGAAGACTTGTTTTCTGTATCATTTGCAAGAATATATGCAGACATATCCAGTGAATCTGCCAGCAGCCCCTCTTGACGCATCAAATTGACGGAGTTGATCACTTCATCCTTCGTCATGCCAAGGGTATCAGCGAGATAGTCTACTCTGGACTCTGCATCATCATTTCCGGCATTCGCGATACTCCGGCTGGAAATCAATGATTTAATAATGCGCTTTGCGTTGGTGCGCTGTTCTTCCGAAAACAGCGCAGACTGATCGATGCGGAAAGATGCCTCACGCATATCCTTCGCAAGGATACTTGTTGCATAAACATGCGGCATATTCCTGCCGCGTTTCACATAACCTGCGCTTTCCAGAGCAGAAATCGCTGTTTTAACACGAGTTTCAATATCGTTGACCGAGTCGTCCCATCCAGCTTGTCGAGCGACCTCCAAAGGTGAGCAACTTATACTCGGACGCAGTTTCGTTAAATCCTTGATTGCCTTCCACACTTGCTGTATCTCGCTGATACTCAGCTTTGTTTGATTAAGCAGAATGAAATGCTTGTCCAAGTCATTGTCGTTATAAAGCACATAACATTCTGCCTGCATGGAGGGATCACGCCCTGCGCGTCCTGCTTCCTGTACATAATCTTCGAGCGAGCTGGAGATGTCATAGTGAATGACCAACTTAACATCCTTTTTGTCAACGCCCATGCCAAAAGCAGATGTTGCAACAATAACTTTTATTTCATTTCTGATGAACGCCTCTTGATTTGCAATTTTATCATTTGGGTCCATTTTCCCGTTGAATGGTCTCGCCGGGAAACCATCACTGGTCAGCTTTTCTGCAATTTCGCGTGTGCGCTTGGTTCTGGATACATAGACAATCGTTGGGCAGTTTTTCTGTGCGATCAAATCCCGAAGTGCACTGTATTTTTCTTCATCGGTTTCCTTATACAAAACCGTGTAGTGCAAGTTCTCACGAGTTGCGGAAGAAGCGAAAATTTCGAGATCCAAATCCAGTTTTCTTTTGAAATAATCACAAATATCGCTGATTACTTTTTGCTTTGCTGTTGCTGTAAAGCAGGAAACAGGAATTGGCTTTTTGTCGCTCTTTTTCTTTTGTAATTCGCGGATAAAGTCGCCAATATACAGATAGTCAACGCGAAAATCTTGTCCCCATGCCGAGAAGCAGTGTGCTTCATCAATGACAAAACGAGCAACATTCCGCGAGACCAAAATCTTTTCAATCGTGCGAGAGCGCAATTGTTTAGGCGAGATATACAGCAAAGTTGCAGACCCGTTGGAGACACGCTCCAATGCGTTTGCTCGTTCAATAGGATCAAGCAAACCATTGACAGTTACCGCCTCGGTGATCCCTATGCTGTTCAGATTATCTACTTGATCTTTCATCAAAGATTGCAGAGGGGATATAACAACAGTCAATCCGTGGGCTGCTTTTCCCGCCATAAGTGCCGGAAGCTGAAAAGTAATAGATTTGCCACCACCGGTAGGAAAAACCGCGAGCAAGGACTTGCCATCTACTGCGGCTTGTGCAGCTCTTTCTTGAAGAGGCTCCCCATTGTATGTACGAAAACTGTCATGGCCAAAAATTCGCTTTAATTCTCTGTGAATATTGAGTGCATCTTTACAATATTCACATCCCTCCCGACAAGGTGTATTCCGAAGATATTTAATTACATTTTCAATTTTAGGATAATTTCGCAACAGCCATGGCGGTGTAATGGAGTGATAGTCATCTGCGCCAATTAACGCAAGAGCATATGCCAGTTCAACAGGATAGTGACGGATCAGAGGAACAAGATCAGTATTGGCACATATCTTTCCTGCATATTCACTGCGAATCAAATTCGGCACATTGGAATTGTACGGTCTGAAATTGACATATTCAAAGAATCCGGTAAATTCGGGATGATGGTATAGAAGGCAACAGAAAATCTGCTTTAGCTTAGAAGACAGCGCAAAGAAAGCGTTGACTTCATCATAGAATAGATTCGCCGCCTTTTTGCAGTCATTTACAGGATTGTTCAACTCCTCCACTTGCAGTTTGTCATCCTTCAATAGCGCGTGATAAGGACGCTTTGGGAACAGGAGTGGGGAAAGATACAGAGTATCAATCGCCATGGTTTGCAGATCGCTTTCAGTTGCAGCTCGAATATACTTCAAATCATGATGGATAAGATTATGACCACAGATAAAATCAGCCCCAGATATAAACGAAATGAAGTCTCGGATGGAGGCAGAATGAAAATAAGTCCGGTCATCTTTCACCGCACCAAGATCGTGTATTTTATTGTCGTCCACGCTAATCTCAGCGTCAATGAATACAACGGATTTTAACATTGCTCCGTCACCCCTTTCGTTTATTGTTACTCTTCTTTTCTGTACTTCTTCGGCGTGTACTTTTCTTTGTTCCGTTCCTTCGCCATCCAATAGGCATCCTGCAAAGCGCGCATCACGGCATCCTTGTCATTCTCGGACAGTTCACCTCCGGCAAAGAGCGCAGACACACCGGCAACCAATTCTTCTGCATCCCTCGCACCCTTATAGCCGTAACTCTGCTGTGCTTGCAGTACAAATTCTTCATCTTCAGAGAGCAGGAAGTTTACCTCGCATCCGAGCGCGGCGGCAAGTTTGGTGTAAACCTCGCGCTGTTTTGGATAGCGTCCGTCCACCTCATAATTGCGGATCGTCCGCAGGGACAGACCACACATTTTACCCAGTTCCGTCTGGGACAGCTTCTTTTCATTTCGCAGCAGCCTTACCTTTTCTCCAAACTTCATCTCAAAAACCTCACCTGGAAAATAAATTGCCTATTATTTTGCCCAAACCTATTGACAGAGGAACCTTACTTGCTTATAATATAATTAGGTAAATATCTTACCTATATTATGGGAAAAATCGAGCGATTTGTCAATGGGTTTGGGGAAATTAGCAGAATAGCAAGCACAGCAAGTGTATGTATACTTGCAAAAATCCGCGTGATGTCATTCCGTATGGCTTGCAGAATAGCAAGCACATCCGGTGTTGCCACACTCGAAGATTTTTTATCATTGGGATATCCCAAACCCTTAGTCTTTCAAGCGAAAAGGAAGGTGGAAATGGAAGAAAAAGAAACGCAACATCCGCATCGACCAAGACGGCACTTGCCATGCTCCTGTTTCAATGTGGCAGGAGTTGCCGCAGATTACGGTACGCCTTGAAGAAGGAAATACCACCTACCGCTTTACCGGCAGCTTTGATGGGAAACACACACTTCCCGAAAAAGTGGTGAAGCTGGCAGATGAGCAAAAGGGTGTGTGATTTTATGACCTACAGCAACCTTGTATTGGCAGACTGCCCACCGAATATGGAGGAAAATATTATGAAGCAGTCTGACAAAATCACAGCATTGTATTGCCGCCTCTCCCGTGACGATGACCAACAGGGTGACAGCAATTCCATCGTTAATCAAAGGGCATTTCTGACGAAGTTTGCTAAGGAAAAAGGCTTTCGGAACATCGAGTATTTTGTGGATGACGGGTACTCCGGCGCGAACTTTCAAAGACCGGATTGGCAGCGCATGATGGCTCTTGTGGACGAAGGCAAGATTGGTGTCGTCATAGCCAAAGACATGAGTCGGATCGGGCGTAACTATCTGGAAGTAGGAATGTACACCGAGATTACATTTCCGCAGAACAATGTCCGCTTCATTGCAGTCAACAGTGGTGTGGATAGTGCCAACCAGAGCGACAACGAGTTTGCTCCCTTTTTGAACATCATAAACGAGTTCTATGTTAAGGACGGCAGCAAAAAGGTACGGGCATCCTTAAAGCTGAAAGGCGAGTCCGGTGAGCATCTGACCACCATACCGCCCTACGGCTATGTGAAAGACGCAGAAAACTCCGAGCAGTGGATTGTCGATGATGAAGCCGCACAGGTTGTCAAACGCATCTTTGCTTTATGCATGGATGGTAATGGTCCGACACAAATCGCCCGTATACTCAAAGAGGAACAAGTGCTGACACCTACTGTCTATCAGGACAAGCAGAAACGGAAAGTGCGCTGTGCTTTGCCCGACAATCCCTATGGATGAAACGACAGCACAGTATCGGGCATTCTGGAACGGATGGAGTATTGCGGACATACCGTAAACTTCAAAACGCACCGACAGTCTTACAAGATCAAAAAGACCATCGAGAATCCGCCGGATCAATGGAAGATCTTCCGCAACACGCACGAAGCCATTGTGGATGAGGAAACCTTTGATCGGGTGCAGGAGCTTCGCCGAAACAAGCGCAGACCGGCTAAGACGGGCAAGAGCAATTTATTTTCCGGTGTTGCCTACTGTGCCGATTGCGGAGAAAAGCTGTACTACTGCACCACGCAAAACTTTGAGGAGCGGCAAGATCACTTTGTTTGTTCTACCTCTCGGAAGAAAGGCAAAGATGTGTGTGGAACACACTTTATCCGTGCAATGGTATTGGAAAAGGGTGTACTGAAATTCCTGCAAATCCTTCTTTGGTACATATCCGATTGCGAGGACTTGTTCCGTGAAAAACTCGGCGCCAAGCGTAAAGAAGAATTCAAAAAAGAGCTGGCTGCAAAACGCAGACAGCTCACACAGGCACAGCGCAGAATCGAAGAACTCGACCGACTGTTCAAGCGGATTTATGAGGACAATATTTCGGGTAAGATCAATGACAGTCGTTTTCAAAAGCTATCCGTTGACTACGAAAATGAGCAAACGGAGCTGACGGAAAAGATGCTGTTATGGGAACAGGAAATCGCCAAGCAGGAGGAAGAAGCGGACAGCATCGAGCAATTCATCCGCAGGGCGAAGAAATATCCCGAACTGACAGAACTGACACCGGCAATCCTAAACGATCTTGTAAACAAGGTGTATGTGTGTGCTCCCGACAAAAGCAGTGGACACAGAGTGCAGGATGTACGGATCAGCCTTGCCTGTATCGGTTTCCTGCCCGAAAGCATTATCTCGGAAATGGTCAATCACGCAGCAGAAAGCAGAACAGCGTGACTTCACGCCACGCTGCTCCAGTTAAACATTATAAACCTGTCTTATTACGAACTACCTTCGGGGAGGTCTTTTAATATAATAAGGGTTGTTGAAATCAGTTCTCGCCGTCGCCGTTTATGGTCGATATCTCGGGGGTTATCTCTTCGAGAACATCGAGGACTATCTTCACGGTGTCGAGGGAGGTGAATATCGTCACGCCGTTCTGAACGGCACAGCGGCGAATCTCAACGCCGTCCTCAAAGTGGACGCCGGAGAGAATGGCGCGCGTGTTTATAACATAGCTGACATAGCCCGCGCGGATGGAATCGAGGATCTCGGTGCTGCCCTCGCTGAGCTTGCCGCGCACGCGGGTGCGTATGCCGTGCTTCTTGAGGAACGCCGCGGTTCCGGCGGTCGCCTCTATATTGAAGCCAAGGTGATAGAAGCGCTTGACGAGCGGCAGAGCCTCTTCCTTGTCTTCGTCGGCAAGGGTTACTATTACAGTACCGTATTCTTTCATCCTGACTCCGGACGCCTGAAGAGCCTTGTAGAGCGCACGGTTCAGGCGCTTGTCGTAGCCTATCGCTTCGCCGGTCGATTTCATCTCGGGCGAGAGATACGCGTCCATGCCTGTCAGCTTCTCGAACGAGAACGCCGGGGCTTTGACATACCAGCGCTTGCCGTCGGGCAGGCGCATATCGGTTATGCCCTGGTCGTGCAGGCTCTGGCCGAGCATAACCTTTGTCGCGATGCGGACAAGGTTGCAGTCGGTGGACTTTGAAAGGAACGGCACACTTCGCGAAGCGCGAGGATTGACCTCGATAACATAGACGCTCTCGTCGCTGTCAACTATAAACTGTATATTGAACAGACCGACTATGCCTATGCCGAGTCCGAGCTTTGTGGTGTATTCGGCTATCGTGTCTCTGACCTTCTGCGAAATAGAGAACGGCGGATACACGCTCGTGCTGTCGCCAGAGTGGACGCCGGTACGCTCGACGAGTTCCATTATGCCGGGGATGAACACCTCGCTGCCGTCGCAGATGGCGTCTATCTCAACTTCCTTGCCCATAAGATATTTATCTATGAGCACGGGCTTATCCTCATCGACCTCAACGGCGTTCTTGAGATATTTTCTGAGCATCGTCTCGTTAGCGACTATCTCCATCGCTCTGCCGCCGAGCACGAAGCTCGGGCGCACAAGCACGGGGTAGCCTATGCGCGCGGCAACAGCCGCACCGGTCTCGATATCCGTAACAGCCTCGCCTTTCGGGTTCGGGATGCCAAGAGATTTTATAACGGCGTCAAATGCGTCCCTGTTCTCGGCGCGCTCAATGGCGTCACAGTCGGTGCCGATTATCTTCACGCCGCGCCTTGCAAGCGGAGCCGCGAGGTTGACGGCAGTCTGACCGCCGAGGGTGACTATAACGCCCTCCGGCTTTTCAAGATGGACTATATTCATGACATCCTCTGTCGTCAGGGGCTCGAAATAGAGCTTGTCGGCAGTGGTATAGTCGGTAGAAACGGTCTCGGGGTTATTGTTTATAACTATCGCCTCATAGCCGAGCTGCTGAATGGCATGGACGGCGTGGACGGTCGAATAGTCAAACTCAACGCCCTGTCCTATACGGATAGGACCTGAGCCTAAAACTATTATCTTCTTTTTGTCCGACACAACGGACTCGTTCTCGCTCGCGTAGGTCGAGTAGAAATAGGGCACATAGCTGTCGAACTCACTCGCGCAGGTATCAATCATCTTGTATGTCGGGAAGATATCCTCTTTGCATCTGCGCTCATATATGCTGTCCTCGCTCTCTTTCCAGAGCTCGGCGATATACGAATCGGAGAAGCCGAGGCGCTTTGCCTCGCGCAGAAGAATGTCGGAGCCGGGATTCGCCTCCATCTCCTTCTCGAAATCGACTATCTTCTTTATCTTGTCGAGGAAGAACATATCTATATGCGTTATATCGCAGATAAGCGACGGGTCAACGCCCATCCACATCAGCTGGGATATTGCATAGAGACGGTCGTCCGTGCCCTCTTTGATATATTCGAGCAGCTCGTCAACGCTCATATGCGCCGAGTCGAACTTCTCCATATGCAGGTGGTTCTTGCTCTCCTCGAGCGAGCGTATCGCCTTGAGCAGGC
>OLIX01002622.1_pt1 | contig 13000 bp, 11 predicted proteins | sample 1601331 | NCBI WGS metagenome assembly OLIX01 (sample SAMEA2452120, study PRJEB22498) | human gut metagenome | biome: human feces; feature: human gut; material: feces | place: Australia | collected 2012 | reverse complement strand
AAAAGCGAAACTGATCCATTACCTGATTGTTTGGAAGCATGACTGTGTTGACAAGAGATTGGAGTGCCGTTCCTGCTGCCGCACCGGCAAGTGCCAATTTAATTGGTGTTGCACCATTTCCACCAATTGATGCCAAGCCATATACGAGTACTGCTGTCGCAGCTGCTCCGGCAAATGCCAGCCAAATATACTGACTGCCCTTACTAATATGAAAAAAAGCGATTCCGCATACAACAAAAAGGGAAGCCCCCGTATTGACTCCTAAAATACTTGGATCCGCAATCGGATTTCTTGTCACTGCCTGCATCAGTGCGCCTGATACGCTAAGCGATGCTCCTGCTAAAATGCCAAACACAGTTCTTGGGATTCTCGCCTGCACAACATTGTTTTCAAATGTCTCCTCTCCCAAATGAAAAAGACTTCGAATAACAGTGGGAAAGCCCACGGATTTTGATCCGCAGGCTATCGATGCCAGTACACAAAACAGCAAAAGCATGATAGAAGCAGCTGCTGTTAATAGGAACCGTCTGTCTCTCATTTGATATTCTCCGCTGCATCAGAAAGTAACTGAAGATACTCGTCAATCTCATACGGGATCGAAAGAATGGACGGAGTGCAAGCGCCTGCAAGTGCAGAGGTACTGTCAACCAATGCAACTGCACCGTTTTTGATTGCCGGAATCTGACTCATTAACTTATCCTCCTGTAAAGACTTCAACAGATCCTCATCTCCGTAAACAACCATAAGCTGAATATCATCAAGCTGATCCGCATTCTCACGACTCACTGTGATATTAAAATCATCCGTCTCGCCAGCAAGCTTCTGTACACTCTCTGGAAGTGTAAAACCAAGATCTAACAGATATGCTGCTCTCGGATCGGTCGGAAGATATACATAAAATGTGCTGAAATCATCTGCACTGATCCAACAAAATGCAGTTGGAATTCCTTCAAGCTGTGGATACTCTTCCAGCTTTTCTGCAATTAAATCCTCCACTTCCTTTACCTTCTTCTCGCCTTCCGGCTTCATGCCCATACCCTCGGCATTCTCGATAGTCTGCTCTCTCCAGCTTGTCTGCCAAGCCTTCTCCTTATACGGAATAACCGGTGCGATCTGGCTTAAGGTATCATAGTCTTCCTGAGTCATACCAGAATATGCTGCCAAAATGACATCTGGATTGCAATCGCTGATCTGCTCGAAATCCAGTCCATCCACATCATCAAAAACAACCGGCTTCTCTACGCCAAGATCTGCAAATGCCTCATCAGTCCACAGATGCAAATTATTATCAGTTACCAGTCCATAGTTTGCTGCTGAAACACCAACCGGTGCAACACCAAGTGCAAGTGGGGTATCCTGATTTTCCCAACCGATTGTTGCAATACGCTCTGGCTTGCTCTCAATTACTGTCTCGCCAAATGCATGCTCAACGGTAATCGGATAGGTGACCTCCTCACTGGTCTCCTCCTCAGATTCTACCTCAGTCGCTTCCTCGCTGCTTATCTCCTCGGTTGCTTCTTTCGCGCTCTTTGCATAAGAAACGCCTGCTTGCGCAAACAAACTCATACCGGAAACTGCTGTACAAAGTGTGCCAAGAAAAAGTGCTTTTTTGATTCTCATAATTTCCTCCATATGTCAAACTTTAATTAGTGTTTTCTAACTTTCGGTAGGAGTATAGCACGAGATCAAAAATCCGTCAATGATGGCACCTTAAAAAAAAGCTTTTCACCTGATTCAGTCGTTTTGGGATTACTTCATCAACAACTTCTTATAGGTTCCATCAATTAAAAAAGCCCCTAGCGGTGCAGTGATCAAGATTGATAGCACAGCCACTGTCAAAACAATATTTCCACAGGAAAGTCCCATCGCAAGCGGCATTCCGCCTATAGCTGCCTGCACTGTTGCCTTTGGCATGCAAAACAGTCGCTCTTTTTTCGTGAGGGCTGTGCCAAGCATACAACACCAGACACCAACCATTCGAAAAAGAAGAACACCGAAAATAAGAACCACTGCTGCAGCCCCTGCAGATGCAGCATAATGAAGATCAACAGTTGCTCCGACAAGAACAAACAGCATGATCTCTGCCATGACCCACAGCTTATTAAACTTTGATGACAAACGTACTGCTACAACAGCACGCTTTCTTTTTAATGCGATTCCCATACCCATGACAGCTAACAATCCAGAAAATGGAACAGTCTCGCCAAAGCGATCCTCTGCTGTTACAAGCAAGAATGAAATACTAAGCAAAATCATGACCTTTGCAGTATCGCGAATATGAATTCGCTCAAAATACAGCGAAAGTACGTAACCTACTGCAAATCCTGCCACTCCTCCAAACAGTACTGAAAATGGCACTTTTAAAAAGCTTGCCGCTGATACACCATCACCAAGCGCAATTCCTGTAAACGCTGAGAACAGCACAATGACAAACACATCATCAACCGATGCTCCAGCTAGAATCAGCTGCGGAATAGACTTTTTCGTGCCCCATCCTTCTTCTGTCAGCTTAATCATGCGCGGTACAATGACAGCTGGTGACACAGCTCCCACGACAGCACCCATGATTGCAGCGTCCAGACGTGATACACCAAGAAGAATCGGTGCGAGAATAATCATTCCTGTCACCTCAAAGCAAGCTGGAACAAAACACATCAAAATGGCTGGGCGTCCTGCCTTTTTTAGGTCTTCCAGATTTAGTGATAGCCCTGCCCTCATCAAAATGATAATCAATGCAATCCGACGCAGCTGTGATGAAATATCAAGAATAGATGAATCCAGCCAGCCCAGTCCATATGGACCCAGAATCATACCTGTGGCAATCATACCTACCAGTCCAGGCAGCTTTACTTTTTTGCACAGCCACCCGAGTGCCATTCCGAGCAGCAGCATTAATGCGATACTTTGTAACATCTTTTTTCTCCTTTTTCTTGCATAAGTTTTGACCGTTCAAGGGACGCACATCAATTCATCAAATCTTCATGCAAGCATGAGATTTATCTGAATTCAACGTAACGCTTGAACTGTTGAACAAAAAAGGCTGACAATCCCTGCGAAATTCGCAGAAGTCATCAGCCTTAACCAGCGGTTTGTGATACAAGGAATGTATCAATGGGAGAACTTCATTCCCAAAACATATTTATTATACTGTGTTGCCTTCGGTCTGTCAAAGGGATTTTTGTTTTGTTAAGCGAACTACGGTTCACAGGACGTGTGAACTGTTGTAGCAATGTTGTCTCTTGCATTCTTAATGTGCTCTGCCGTAAGCTTTTCTGCAAGCTCCCCATCATGCTTTGTGATCGCCTCTAATATCGCGCGATGCTCAGAAACAGATTCCTCGGCACGTCCCGTCACACAGACAGAGACGGCACGAGCGCGCCTGATATAGTTATGAAAGCTTGTCAGCACATTTTGGAGCGGACGGCTCTTTGATGCAGCGAAGATAATTCGATGAAACTCACCGTCTAACTCGCCCATTTCTTTTGCACTGTCTTGTTTTTTTAAATAATATTCCTGAAGTGCCATACACTGCTCAAGCTCTTCGAGTTCTTCATCTGTGATCTTTTCGGCGCAAAGACGTGCAGCCAATCCCTCAGTTCTAATACGAATCTCGTAAATGTCCTCTACATCCTGCTCGGAAATGCCAACCACAACTGCTCCTTTGTTTGGGATATTTTTGACCAACCCCTCAAGCTCAAGCTGCATCAGAGCTTCCCGCACAGGAGTACGGCTCACACCCAGACTCTTTGAAAGCCTCAGCTCATTTAAGCTATCTCCTTCCTTATAGCTTCCGTTTAAAATCGCATCCTCCAGCGTATTAAATACTTGAATGCGAAGCGGATCTCCACTCTGCTGCATACCCTTTTGTCTCCTTCTTATTTATCTTCATAATCCACGTCTCTGTGGAATACATACTGTTCTGCATAACGAATCATCTCTGTCTCACTGATAACAGTAATACGTCCATTTGCATATTCCTGATCAATCAGTTCCTTGATCGTTACAACGCCTTCGTTCTTCTTATCAATTGCCTCTACACCCTTTAAACCATAATACTGGTTGATCCATACGGCAATACCTGCCAGACCAGAAGTGTTGCTGATAGCAACCATCGGCGGACGATTTAAGATCAGCTCGGTATCAAAGATGTTATAAATTTCTGGATCCTTCATAATACCATCGGCATGAATACCTGCTCTTGTCAGGTTGAAGTTTCTTCCAACAAATGGTGTCATCGGCGGTGTTTCATAACCGGTCTCTTTCTCAAGATATTCCGCAATCTCTGTGATTACAGTCGGATTCATTCCATCAAAATCACCGCGTAATGATGCATATTCAAATACCATTGCTTCAAGCGGCACATTTCCGGTACGCTCACCGATTCCAAGCAGAGAACAGTTTACTGCGCCTGCACCATACAGCCATGCGGTAGATGCATTGACAACACCCTTGTAAAAATCATTATGTCCATGCCACTCCAACATATCACTTGGCACACCGGCATAATGCTTTAAGCCATAGATGATTCCCGGCACGCTTCGCGGAAGTGAAACACCTGGATAGGAAATTCCATAACCCATGGTATCGCAGGCACGAATCTTAATCGGAACACCACTGTCCTTTGACAATTTCATCAACTCAGTAGCAAACGGAACAACAAATCCATAATAATCTGCTCTCGTGATATCTTCAAAGTGGCATCTTGGATGAAGACCAGCCTCAATCGCGTCTGAAATAACGCCCAGATACTTTTCCATTGCCTGCTTTCTTGTCAAATTCATTTTCTTAAAGATATGATAATCAGAGCAGCTAACAAGGATACCTGTCTCACGAATACCAATATTTTTTACCAGTTCAAAATCACTCTTTGTTGCTCGAATCCACGTTGTGATCTCCGGGAACTCATATCCAAGCTCCATACAGCGCTCTAACGCATCACGGTCCTTCTTTGAGTAAACAAAAAACTCAGTCTGACGCACAATACCATTTGGACCACCAAGACGATGAAGCATTTTATACAAATCTACCATCTGCTGTGTAGTGTATGGCTCACGTGACTGCTGTCCGTCACGGAAAGAGGTGTCAGTGATGTAAATGTGTTCCGGCATATCCATCGGTACATGGCGATAGTTGTAGGATACCTTTGGAACCTCGTTATATGGAAAAATCTCCCTAAACAGCTCCGGCTGGCTGACATCCTGCAGCTTGTACTCATACAGATCCTGTTCTAGCAGGTTGGTTTTGGTGCTCAGATTAATTGTCTTATTTGCCTTCATAGTGTCGTCCTCCTCTGTTGCTCCTCATTTGTAGTGCATCTGTTACAGCACTTTTTCTGTATACCATTCTGCCACGTTACCGTGATGAATTTGTATCATTGTATACAATTATACAATTCAATTTAGATCTGTCAAGTACATTTTTTATCTCTGATCAAAATTGAGCCACTGGGGACAGTCAATCCAATCTTCCCATTCACCTGTTTCCTCATTTAATTTTCTTATTTTTCCATCTGATGTGTAATCTACATACTGTCCATCCACTCGATTTAAACTCTTGCATTCTCCATCATATGGATATTGTACGCCATCATAGGTTATAATGTATGTATTTTCTTGAAGATCATTTCCCCAAAAACATCCATTCTGTTCATACCATTCTCCTGCTAATTCAATACTCCAGTCTTCTTTTTCTTTCTCTAAATCATAGCAAACAAGATAATATATCTGATCTTCCCCGTTTCTTTTTTCCAAATAATAAACATCCGTTCCTTTTATATAATCCCCACTGGTTGACCGACATTTTTCGCTAATTGTTTCAATTTCTCCTGTTTTCATATCAATTGTATAAAGATTTGAATATCCGCCATCAGAAGTTGATGTAATCAATTTATCGCAAACTGCCTGAATATATGCTCCTTCCATATAATAAGAACTTCTTACTCTTATTTCTTCTTTGTCTTTGAGATTCAAAATCACAAGGAATCCACTTTCTTCTTGCAAATTCTGCTCATATGATTGATCCATAAACACTAGGTGATCACTATATTTTCCAAGCAGATACAAGTAATTCGGTGTGACAAGATCTTCAGCAGCAGAATCTTTATATGGTTCCGAATAAATCTCTTTTATCATTCCGGTTTTTTCATCATATGCCATAATCTTATGCATTCCATCTGCTTCTACTGAATAATACAAAACCTTATCATCATAAATTAAATAATATCTGCCATTCATATATTCGCACATTAAATCTGTTGCAATCAGATTTTTTTCTTCATCAGACATTTCAAAAATTAAATTCGTTTCATATGCATAATACGTTCCAAACTCAGTATTGATTCCTTGATAAACTGCCGGAATCCAAAGTACATCCTGTTCCTCATCATTTTCACTTGATGTTTCTTGCTCTTTTGTTGTCTTCTTATTTTCTGTTCGAATTGCTGAAGTTGTTTCTGCCGTCACGTACAAACTATTTTGGCACAAAAATAGCATTACACAAATTAATGTTAAAAGCCTTTTTTTCATACAAATCATCCTCCATTTCGAATTAGTTAACTACTCATAACCACATTGTTTACTTATAGTATACCAATCTTTTTAATTCCCGTAAATAGACAAATCATTTCCCATAATCGTAGAAATTAATTTATCTAATTTTTATTAAAACTCTAAAAAAACTATAGAAGAAACAGAGGAAAACACATCTGCTATCGAAACAGGAGAAAGCAGTAATAGTGGATCTGTACCACTTCCGATATCCGATCTTGATCCTAGTCATCAAAAATAAAACTCACTTATTTAAATATTTTTTTGAGTTTTGTTTACAAAATTCAATAAGTGTCTCATTATTACAAAACTCTGCAAACCGCTGGGCACAAATGAATTCCCGGCGGTATGCGTCTTTATATTCTTCTTTATCTAACTCATAATAGTCCCATGCCTTACTATACAATAATTCTCCTGATAAAACTATATAATATGTTGCCAGTTCATGTTCAAGATTATTTTGGTCAAGTTCCAATGCCTTTTGATATCGGGCGATGTCTCCTGCAAACTGTGAATATCCGCCCAATATCACAGAACATGCTGGCGTATTTACTTTCAAAAATTGCTGCTGTGGTCGATAAACCTCATATAGTTTCTGAAATAAGTTCTCCGCGCATTCAATATTTCCCATCTTTCCATACATGTCTGCTATATCGCTAATTATCATTCCTTCCTCTCGTTGGAGAAATGGAAGTTCCCTATGTGATAGCCATTCCAGAGGAAACGTACATGCTAACGCTTTCTTGCAGTATTCTTGTGCCTCTTTCGGCTGAATCATTTTCGTTTGAAACAATTTTGTTGCTCTAATAGATTGTATTTCCTGCTGAATCCTCGGCTTTTGGCATGCTTCTGTTCCCATTTTTTTGCATAGCACATCCAATATTTTTTGCACTTCATCCCATTTGCGCATATTTGTCAAATATATCATATCCTGCCGCATGGATAATGTTTCGATAGAATCGGTTTCCAGTATTGGCATAATCCAGTCTAAGGTTCGTCCCATCTTTTTTGTTAAGAGCTGAAAATTTTCTTTTGACGGGCGATTTTCTCCTTTTTCAATCCTAGAAAGATGACGCGCCTGCAAAAATTCATTTCCATTCTCATCGATGCATATTTCTTCCTGTGACTTTTCTAAAGATAATCGCATTCTCTTTAACACCAAACTGACGTCATAGCAATTTTCTACACTGCCCCTCTGCCATACACGCATACACGGGAGATGATTTTCCTGATATACAACTTGAAATGCATCTCGAAAATCCTTAAGCTGCTGTAGATTTTCTGGTGCTCTGTTTGTTTTCTTTAATTTTTCTCCTACATCAATCAATGACAGAAAAAGTGGATACGCATAGCGCTGGCTATTTTGCGCACGAAGCAGTTCTAACGCAGAATTGCCGATATCAAATGCTTTTTGAAATTCGCCCAACTTCTGATATAGCTGCATTCCAACCAGAGCGGCCTGCGGACAAAGTAATTGCGTCATCCGATCTTCCCAGCCTTTTTTCTTAGGATAGTTCCAGACTTGATGAAATAGAAACAATGCTTTTTCTGTTTCTCCCAGAAGTCCAAGTGACCAGCTTACAAGCAAAATAGCTTCTAGCTCAGCTGGTGCCAGCCAAAGTCCTGAGAGTTGTTCCTGCCACTCTTCTTTTACTGTGCAACAAACTGCTTCGCATGCAAGCTCATAAAGCACTTGTGGACTGGCTGTCTCCTTTTTCAATAGCCATTCTATTTTAAGGCAGAATAATTTTGCCATTGAGGTCATTTTCGGATGTGCCTTTTCATAAGCTTCCAGCTTCGTCCTTGCCTCTTTGGGACTTTCGCAGACCAACAAACAAATGTCTTCCCGCTCTCTCCAGTCTTCCAGTTCTTTTCTCGACACAATTGCTTCAAAATAATCAGTCAATGCACCCATTCGGTGCATAAGAAATTCCCAGCATTCTCTGGAAAAATAGCCGTCTCCTTTGATTATAGTTGAAAGCATTCGTCTCGTCATTACACCGTTTACCAGCTGCTCTAGTTTAATTCCACGCTGTTTGCGAAGATTATTAAAAAGCCGAAAAAAGCCCATACAGCTGGACTGGCACAGTACTTCCTCCTCTGTGGGATGACCATTTTTCCACACATACTCGTTTTCTTGTGCTTCCGCTCTGCTTTCTGTTTGGGTTTCTGTTTGGGCTTTTATTTTATTTTTTTCTTTAACCTGTGTATCTGTTTGTGTCATTGTTTTTTCCATGCCTCAAATGTCCTCCATGGCTTTTAAGTCTACAACCATACTAACGCAGAAATCGTTTTTGGACAATAGGCAGCTGGCTAGCGAGATGAACTGAGTTCATCCCCAGCGGTAAGGGTCAACAACACAGTGATGCTTTTTGCATCATTTCCGTTTTCGTCATACAAAAGTGCAGTTTGTATATAGGTTCCATTATCATCAAACTCATACACGATTCTGGCTTGCCCTGAATAGTTTATCAGCTCATTTAGCTCTTTGCACAAATCACTAGATAATGAGTAATGCCAACTATTATCAACCTGATAAAGCATTACCGTACAAATCACCTGATTCTCATATACAACCGGAAGTACATACCCCTCTGAACAGGTTTCTCCAGATGGTGTCTTATTCCATGTTTGGAATGGCTCCATAATAAAAAACTCAGCGTCATCTATGTACTCAGTTTGACTATACATTTCAAAATGCTCTATCCATTCATTAGATACTGCCTTTATATACTCGACCATACCCTGTGTATACACCGCAGGTGCCAGTGCAATCTTCACAAGTTCTTGTGTCTCTTCTGCCGTTGTTTTCATCTCTTCATCTGCTTTTGCAGTTGTTTTTGTCTGCGTATCATCCAGCAGAACTCCATTTTGACCTGACTGCTTTTGTGGTGTGTGACCTGGCTGCAACGAGAAGAAAAAAACGCCTGCTACCGCAATTGCAATAGCTGCCACAGCTGTCACTTCTGTCACAAAAATATGCTGTCTGCTTTTCAATTGCTCCCTTCGCTTTACTGCAAAACGATCTGCTTCTGCAATCATTTCTTCGTCAATCGCATTTAATGATTTTAACAAGCTATGAACTTTCATACATTTTCCTTTCCCTGTTGTCATACTATTTCTAATCTCATATCCACTTTTCCATTTTTTCAATGAGATTCAATTACACCCTGACAAACCAGCATTTCTTTGAACTGTTCTCTCATGCGAAACAGAGAAACCTTGACACTGCTTTGTGTCATACAAAACATAACCGCCAATTCCTTAATCGAATCTCCATACCAATATCTTCGAACAAACAATATTCTTTTATCAGAAGGCAGGCTTCTCAGATAATCTTGAATATACACTGTCAATTCCCCCTCTGACGTTTTCTGAAATGTCTCATCTGGTATAGTTTCTTCGAGTTCCTTTGTCATCTCAACCATCACACATTTTCTTTTTTTTGCTTCTCTTCTTTCCAAACGGTTCATTGCATTACAGCGACATATCCGCATGATAAATGCCTTGAAATGAATGGGGCGATTAGGTGGGAGCGCATTCCACAAGTCCCAGTAAGTGTCGCTGCAGCATTCTTCTGTATCCTGATAGTCAAACAGCAATCGATAGGCGAGCTGCTCCATTGTTTTTCCATATTTTTCTTTTGTCTGTATAATGGCAGACTCTTCTCTTTCCCAATAAAGCTGTATGATTTTTAAGTCTTCCATACTTCCACCTTCTTTCTCTTTTGCTTTTTCTATCCATTGACCATTATACCAAATTGTTCTGCATTAAAGCTAATATTCACAAATTCATCTCCACCAGAATATCATCTTTTCTATTTGAGTCAATATCTGTGGATTCTGTTCCGTAAAATTTCCATCATATGGAACAAGAATAAGTAAGGGCAAAATTAATAATGTCATAACTGCAGTTATCCATACAAAACGATTCCAGCCCCTATTTTTTGCCGTTTGACACCTAAATCCTACCGCTACAAAACAAGCAATTCCCAATAGGAAATTTACATCAAGCTGATATCTTGTCACCATATATGGTGTATAAACACTATCGAACACTGTAATTCCTATTATTAATGCAATAAGTGTATTTATTATTGCCGTCAGATGATTTTTCTTTATTTCCTTTTTCACTGAATCCTGCAAAAAAGCTGCAATGCACCAAAAAACAGGAAATGCAAACAAAATTCCTTCATAGCTTACATATGGAAATTTTCCTTGTATTGGACTCCATGAAGCAAATTGATATACGAGTCCGTTTATAATTTTGTCTAATCTGAATCCTGCAAATAAACTATATAAGCGTTGATCTGCCACCGTTAGCTGATAGTGTTGACCAAATTCCCATATACTTCCAAATCTTGCATAGTTGTACCACATCAGCAATATAGCTGTAACCAAACATGGAATCCCTGCTGTTAAACAGGCTTTCATACTTTTTTTCTTTGATTTTAGTTCATGCAGATGCAAATAAAACAGCATAATCTGGAGTATTCCGGAAAGTGCAATAGTCGGTCGGCATCCAAATGCCAATGATGCACACAGGAAACTTCCTGACAATTCTGCCATTTTTCTTCCATTTTTCTGCTCTGAATCCCACACCACTCTAACCATCATGTTCAAGCTTATTATTTCCATACACACAGCTGACATGATCGCTGTGCAATATAATGCTGGTGCCGCGATTGCATACCATACACTTACAAATGATAGTACCATTGATAAGATCAAATATAGGTCAAATGGCATTTTAGGAAAAAATTTTTTTCGTAAGAAATCAAATAATGCAAAAATAGCAAGGATTGTCCCCACAGTAAAAATCTGTGTTGCTTTGTATGTAGTAAGCGCATTTCCTGTCAAAAGCTGATATGGAAGAAACAAAAGAACTACAGGAACAATTCCAAAATACATATAGTACTTTCCATTGTAAAATGCATGATCCCAATGGTAATAAATACCTAGTTCCTTCCTTGCCTGTGGATCATAGGGATTTTCCATTTCAGATAATCTTGGATCAACATCTTCATATTCAAGGTACAAATGACCATGCAAAATAGATTGTGCCATCCTCTCATATTGATCTCTATGACCCGGAATTTTTCCATTCCAAACAGGCGAAAGTGACATGGGATAAACGCTTAGCACAATTGTAATTATCATGCAAATAAATCGTTTTGCATCGTTGCGTTTTAACCACATAGTATCAATTTTTTTCCTCCTACGATACATGTTTTTATATAATTTCAGAATATATTTTTTTATTTTGAAGTCTAGCTTCAGAATCCATTTTATTTTTGTAATGTATATTCTCAATTAAAACAAGCGCAATCAAAACTTGCATTCCACTTGAAATATGTAGTAAATTTTCTCTTATATTTGAGAATTTTTTTACTCTAGCATTTTTAATTTCTATGAATCCTGCCACAAGCACTACTATTTTCCAAAGTTTTCCAGGTTTATAAAAGCAAAACATATGCAGTAACTTTTTTATTATGCTTATGCCATCTCTTATTGTGCTTAATTTTGACTGACTACCATTTGGTCACTCCTTATACGCTACAGCAATTTCTTCTACCTGCAGATTATTTTCTAATGCATAAACTGTCAGTTCAGTTTCTACTTCAAAATTCCGGCTCAATACTGGAATTGTTTTTGCAAAACGGTAACTCAATGCACGATACCCTGTCATTACATCTCTTACCTTCCCACCAAACAATTTTTGTACTGCCAAGCGCATAAAGCGATTCCCTGAATTATGAAATCTCCGCTTGTTTACCTTAAAGTACGTGGAACTAAGTCGATCTCCTACTACCATATCAGCATGATATTTTAAAACTCGTTCCGTCATCTTTGCCGCCTCCGACGCTGGATAGGTATCGTCTGCATCAACCAGAATGTAGCACTGTGCTTCTATCTCCTGAAACATTCTTCGCACAACGTTCCCTTTTCCTTGTTGGTACTCATGTCGAACAATTGCACCAGCTTCTTTTGCTACATCTGTACCGCTACCCATTGCAAAACCAACATCTGCTCTCTTTAATGCAGGAGCATCATTTACACCATCGCCTGTCATACCACATACAAGGTTTAATTCTTGAGCTAATCTTACCATCCTTGATTTATCTGTTGGTAATGCTCTAGCAATAACTTAAATTAGGTATAATAGATTTAACTTCATCATCAGACATCTTGTTTAATTCTTCTGATGTTAATGCAACATCAGATTTAGATTTTAATAATCCAGCTTCTTTTGCTATAGCAACTGCAGTTTCTTTTCTATCACCAGTTATCATTACAACTTGAATACCTGCATTTTGAACTTCTTCTATAGCTTGTTTAGCTTCTGGTCTTACATCATCTCTAATACCGACAAAACCAACTATAACTAAATCTTCTGGTAATGTATCATCAACTAATTCACTTTCGCTATAAGCAAAAGATAATACTCTCATTGCT
>OLIX01002614.1_pt1 | contig 13046 bp, 10 predicted proteins | sample 1601331 | NCBI WGS metagenome assembly OLIX01 (sample SAMEA2452120, study PRJEB22498) | human gut metagenome | biome: human feces; feature: human gut; material: feces | place: Australia | collected 2012 | reverse complement strand
ATGAAGTCCCGAGGAATCAGGAGTGAAGGGGAGATGAAACCCAGCCTGACGCCGAGGGACTTTTTCCGTTTAAGGGAGGCGCGCAAGACGCGCCTTTCGTAGAATCTCCTAGAGAAAGGCCCGAACATACGGGCATCTTTAACCAGGTTGTCTCCTAAACAAACAAGGTGAGGTAAATCAAATGATTCTAGGTATGGTCGGCTGGCGCGGCATGGTAGGCAGCGTCCTGATGGGCAGAATGCTTGAGGAAAACGATTTTGCCTGTGTGGAAAAGACGATCTTCTTTTCGACGTCCGCTGCGGGCGGCAAGGCTCCCGAAGTGCAGGGCGCCGATCCGGTGCTTGCTGACGCCATGAGCGTTGAGGCGCTCTCGGCGTGCGACGTCATCGTCTCCTGTCAGGGCGGCGATTACACCAAGGCCATTCATCCGAAGCTTCGCGCGTCCGGTTGGAACGGCTACTGGATTGATGCGGCCTCGGCCCTTCGCATGGATCCTAATGCCGTCATCATTCTCGATCCCGTGAACCGCCCAGTGATTGACGCCAGCCTCAAGGCCGGCATCAAGGACTACATCGGCGGCAACTGCACGGTCTCGCTCATGCTCATGGCGATGGACGGCCTCATCAAGGCTGGTCTTGTGGAATGGGTGAGCTCGATGACCTATCAGGCGGCGAGCGGCGCTGGCGCCCAGAACATGCGCGAACTGCTGCTGCAGATGGGCTTCCTCAACGCTGCCGTAAGCGACGAGCTTTCCAACCCCAACTCCGCCATTCTTGACATTGACCGCAAGGTGACGAATGCGCTCCACGCCGCAGACTTCCCGAAGAAGGCCTTCGGTTATCCGCTCGCAGGTTCTCTGATACCCTGGATCGACAAGGATCTCGGCAACGGCCAGAGCCGTGAGGAATGGAAGGGTGGTGCTGAGGCCAACAAGATTCTCGGTCTTCCTGCCATGGGACAGCCTGGCGCGCTGATCGTGGAAGGCTTGTGCGTGCGCGTGGGCTCGATGCGCTGCCACAGCCAGGCGCTCACGATCAAGCTGAAGAAGGATGTGAGCTGCGAGGAGATCGAATCGCTCCTTGACAATGCCAACGAGTGGGCCTACGTCGTTCCCAACCGCAAGGAGGAATCGATGGAAGAACTCTCTCCGGCCAAGATTTCCGGTACGCGCATGATTCCGATCGGCCGCATCCGCAAGCTTGCCATGGGACCTGAATACATCAGCGCCTTTACTGTGGGTGATCAGCTTTTGTGGGGTGCTGCGGAGCCGTTGAGAAGAATGCTGCGCATTGTGGCGGGATCCAATCTGTAAAGCAAACCCTATTGGACATGCCGTCACGGGCGGCATGTCCAGATTGAGGTCGAATAGTTTGTCTTTGTTGTTTGTAGGCAGAAAAATTTTGAGAGTGCAAGACACCAATGGATTTGTATTGGACAATATTTCAGTCTGCTAGCGTATAAGGGTTTTGATAGTCAGCAATTAGCCTAAAAATAACCAAATATGTAGGGCCAAAGTGCTGGTGAAGATCGAAACACTGAAATTTTTGATGGCTAGAGGAAAATAAGTTCGAGGCAAAGGTTTGAGTGGGTTGAATTATCAAATGATTGGGAGTTCGTAAGAGTGGAAAGAGAATTTAATAGTGAAGTCCCGCAAGATGAAAATAATTCTGAACAGTCATCAACAAAGACAGCGGATTTAAAGACAGTTGAGCGAAATGATTCGGAGAATGTAGATTCAACCAGCGCAATAGCCAAGGGTAATGCACAGCAAGACTTGAGAGGGACTGTTGATCCAGATGAATTTGAAGGCCTGCCATTGGAAAGATTGTTTGGTCAACCGCTTATTGAGGTGAAAAAGGCGCAGTTGGAATTGACGACAAGTTATCTCGATATCATTAAAAAAAAGAGATAATAAAAGCATAGATGGGGAAGAGAGTAAATAGACTTCAAAGCCCCTGCGTTTGTCGTTAGAGAGATCAATAGTCAATTTAAAGGAAGATTGAAATGGCAGATGTAGACGATTTGATACCTATAGTTTCAATCGTGAAGATTCCAGACCTTGGAATTGAAGAGGTGTCGAAGAAATTTGAAGAGGAGGTCGAAAGCGCAGAGAAGAATTGTAGAAGATATAGTGATGTAGAGCTAATCCGTCAAGAAGAAACAGAGAAGTCGCTTAGAGATATTTCTATTCGGAAGAAGTTGTCGACAACAACACGTCGGACAAATGAGTTTAAGGTTCATTGCGACGACTATGAAAAATCAAAGCTTGATCGAGAAACAACCGAAAACAAAAGAGGTCGGGATGCTGGCGATACTTCTTGCAAAGCCAAATATAAGAGAAGGCGGCTATGAAGCAAAGAAAAATTCATCTGAACTGGTCGATATTTATAAGCGACAAAATTGTTTGTGCCTCTCTATTGACAGGCAGAACAAACGACTGAAATCAACAAAAAAAGTAGAATCGTGAAAAAAATATTGCATGTCTTCAAAACATATTTTCCGGATGCACCAGGAGGCGTGCAGGAGGCGATTCGAGCCATCAGTCGGTATACGAAGGATTATGGGTTTCAGCATAGTGTGTTTACACTCTCGTCTCACCCGATTCCTCGAGAAATTGATTTTGAAGGCGTTCTAGTTCATCGAGAGAGACAGGTTGCAGCTCCATTGTCTTGTCCGATAGGAAACTGGGGAAGCTTCCGAGAGATGAAGAGAATGGCGAAGGATGCAGATATCATCCTTTACCATTATCCATGGCCGTTTGGCGATCTGCTAAGTTTCTGTGTCCATGAGAAGCCGTCTGTGGTTCTCTATCATTCAGACATTGTCAAACAAAAGTTCAGCGGAGCCCTTTATGCGCCGTTGAGGGAAAGTTTTCTTGATCGCGCTGATGTGATTGTTGCAACCAGTCCAAACTATGCTGAGAGCAGTGAGATACTGCAGAAACACCGGAATAAAACTAAAGTGATTCCTCTAACTGCGGTTCCCGATGATGAGCCTGAGGATCTGGATATTATTAATCAACTAGACCTGTCGGCAAGGCCGTTTGTTTTATTCGTCGGAGTCTTGAGGTACTACAAGGGACTTGAAACATTGGTCAAGGCCGCAAGACAAGTCGATTGCCCAGTTGTCATTGCTGGTGAAGGTCCGGAAAGAAAGAATCTGCAGGCATTGAAGGAAGAAGTTGGTGCTCGAAATATTATTTTTGCTGGAAGAATTACGAATGCACAAAAAAAAGCTCTCTATAAGAAAGCTACTGTTTTTGCATTTCCATCCAATGCACGCAGCGAGGCCTTTGGAATTTCCTTGGCTGAAGCTGCAATGTATGGGATTCCAATGGTTTCGTGCGAAATCAGAACTGGAACGAGTTTTGTCAATAAAAATAAAGTAACAGGATACGTCATCCCCCCGAATGACGAACAAGCACTCGGTGATGCCGTAAATGCAATCCTTAGTACTCCAGAATTATCCAAATATATGAGGAAATCAGCTGGCGAGAGATGGAGTTCAGAGCTGAGTCCAAAAATATTTGGAAGAAGATGGGCTGAATTATTTCTTAATCTTTAACTAGGAGTTTTCATGTTAGTACCAGTTATTCTTTGCGGAGGCAGTGGCACTCGACTCTGGCCGCTCTCTCGTTCGAGTTACCCTAAACAGTTTATCGACCTTGGAAATGGAAAAACATTGTTTAAGGAAACAGTGAGAAGAGCCCAGATTGTTGCTGAGGATGCTGTTCCTTATATTGTGACTAGTGATGCTCACAGGTTTTACGCGCAAGCGAATTTGTTTGAATGCAACCAGCAAGCCACGATAATAGTGGAACCAGTGCCTAGAAATACAGCACCTGCTATTACGGCAGCTGCTTGTATTGCTCAAAACATTAATCCTGATGCAGTTTTGCTCATTATGCCGTCGGATCACGCGATAGAAGACACGGCAGCATTCAAGAGGGCGGTTGAAAAAGGATGCCGATTGGCAGAATTAGGGTATTTAGTTACTTTTGGAATTAAACCAACAGCGCCCGAAACAGGGTTTGGGTATATTAAAAAAGGAAGACAAATTGAAACAAGCGGATATTTAGTTGAGCAATTTGTCGAAAAACCCAAAGAAGACATTGCGAAGAAATTTTTAGAAGACGAGAGCTATTACTGGAATGCTGGTATTTTCATGTTTCGAGTGGATCGGTATTTGGAAGAACTTAACAAGTATGCACCAAATATAGAAAAAGCTGTTCGGATTTCAACAAACGCTGCCGCAAAGAATGGGAATGTAATTAGCTTGAAACAAGAATCGTTTAAGCGAGCTGATGCAATATCAATAGATTATGCTGTAATGGAGAATACCGAGAAAGCGGCAATTGTACCTCTCAATACAAATTGGTCTGATCTTGGTTCTTGGGAGGCATTTTACAATAGTAAAGTTAAGGATAACAATGGTAATGTTCTGCAGGGTGATATAAAGGCAGTTGATACGCATGGCTGCTATATCAATAGCCAAAATCGCTTGGTCACTACAATTGGCTTAAAAAATCTATTGATAGTTGAAACAATGGATGCAATTTTGGTAGCGCCGTTGGATAGATCTCAAGATGTTCGACACGTTGTCGAACAACTGAAAAAAGAAAATAGGAAAGAAGTAACCGAAAATCAACTTGTGTATCGTCCTTGGGGAAGTTACGAAAGCTTAGCCAAGGGTAATCGATTTCAAGTTAAGAGAATCATCGTTCGACCAGGAGAAGAGCTTTCATTGCAGAAGCACTATCACAGAGCAGAGCATTGGATTGTGGTTGAGGGTTCGGCCAGTATTGTATTAGGTGAAAAAGAATTATTTTTGACCGAGAATCAATCGGTGTATATTCCTGCAGGGGAAGCTCATCAGCTTAGAAATCCGGGTAAAATTCCTCTGATAGTCATTGAAGTGCAATCTGGAACATATCTTGGTGAGGATGACATAGTTAGGTTGCGTGACAAATACCATCGATAAAATAATTCAAATGGAGACAATAATGAAAACAGCAATCGTTACTGGAATCACGGGTCAGGATGGAGCCTATCTGGCTCAGTTTTTATTGAATAAAGGCTATAAGGTCTATGGTGCTTATCGTCGGCTGTCGACTTCTAACTTCTGGAGAATTCATGAACTTGGAATAGAAGATAATCAAAATTTAGAATTGATTGAATACGATTTGACTGATCTTGGTAGTTCAATCAGATTAATGGAGAAGTGCCAACCCGACGAGGTTTACAATCTTGCAGCACAAAGTTTTGTTGGAGTATCTTTCGATCAACCCATCACGACTGCAACGATAACTGGATTAGGTCCAGTTCATTTGCTCGAGGCGATTAGGATTGTTGATACTACAATCAAATATTATCAAGCATCAACGTCTGAAATGTTTGGTAAGGTTCAAGCAATTCCACAGACAGAAAGAACTCCGTTTTATCCCCGAAGTCCCTATGGTGTCGCTAAATTGTATGGTCATTGGATGACCATAAATTATCGCGAGAGCTACGATATCTTTGCTACATGTGGAATCTTGTTTAACCACGAATCGCCCCTGAGAGGGTTGGAATTTGTAACTCGAAAAATTACTAATGCAGTTGCTGAAATAAAGTTAGGAAAAGCAAAGAGCCTTGAGCTAGGAAATCTTGACGCTAGACGAGATTGGGGTTATGCCGCGGATTATGTGCAAGGGATGTGGATGATGATGCAATTGGCCAACCCTGGAGAGTATGTGTTAGCAACTAATAAGACAACATCAGTTCGTGATTTCACCAAGCTTGCATTTAAGAGCGCTGGGATGAATATTGAGTTCAGAGGTGAAGGCGTTAATGAGTATGCAGTAGATTTGGATTCAGGGAATATTGTTGTAAAAGTTAATCCACAGTTCTATCGTCCTGCTGAAGTTGATTTGTTGGTTGGCGATGCCTCAAAGGCAAAAAGAGAATTTGGCTGGGCTCCTACCGTTGGTCTTGAGGAACTATGTCAGATGATGGTTGAGGCAGATATCAAGAGAGTTGAGCAAAGAAAGTAAATATAAATTTTGGTGAAATATGAAAAAGAGAATACTGATAACAGGAGCTAGCGGGGTATTGGGGACTGCGCTGCAATATTATTTATCCAGCCAAGGGAAAAATGTCGTATTGTTTTGCCCGAGTTCAAATGAGCTTAACCTACTTGACGCCGACAAGACCAGAGAATATTTAATGAATGTTAAGCCTGATGAAATATATCATTTGGCTTCTATTGTCTACGGACTACAAGGGAACTTAGATAATCAATGGAAGGCGATCCATTTAAATACTAAAATAAATGATAATTTCTTCAATGTTTGCATAGATATAAAACCCAAGAAAATTTTTTATGCTAGCACTGTTGCTGCATACCCTGATGGTGCAAGCAACCCGCTGCGGGAGGCAGAACTTTTTGAAGGTCTTCCGCATTGGGGAGAATATGGTTATGCATTTGCCAAAAGGCATGCATATGGGTATTTGGAAATCCTAAAGCATGAGTTTGGAATACCATATGTCTATGGGATTTTTACAAATATATATGGACCAAATGATAGATTTAATATCAAGACAGGCCATGTCATACCATCCTTATTGTATAAGGCGTTTCTCGCAGCAGAAAAAGGGGGAGATAAATTCGAGATTTGGGGAAACCCACGCACAACCCGAGATTTCATATATAGCATGGATGCAGCCGAGGCGGCAGTTTTAGCCATGGAGCGCACAACTGGGAGTATTAATATAGCTTCAGGAGTTGAATCTAGTATAGGTCAGGTCGTAAATATAATTACTGATATGTTCCCAGGTATTGTGCCGCAGTGGATTAATCAGGATTTGGTAGGAATTAACAAAAGATCAGTGGATATTTCTTTATTAAAGGAAATAGGGTGGCAGCCGAAAGTAAATCTGAAAGAGGGATTGTGGCTAACAAAAGATTGGATGTGCAAATTTAAAGAAAATCTCAGAATATAGAGGCAGTTAATGTTGAAAAAAAGATTCGCTGTTGTTAAGGAATGGAAGCATACTGTATCCGCAGAAGACGAATGCTTAATGAGAATCAAACAAGCTGCAAAAAAATTGGGATACTTATGCGAAGCAGTAGATCAAGACTATCGCCGTATTGATGTTGATTCCTCATTAATAGCAACAGAGAAAGATTTTGATTTTGTTATTCATATTCATTACTGTTCCGCTAAAAAAAACAACCTGTTTTCATTTGTTGCGCTTTGGAATCCTGAAGATTTTTACCATATATGGGGCTATCGTCAGTATTCTGATAATTTAATGAGCCATGATGATTTTTTGAGTTGTGGTTCAAAAGGGGCTGAAATTCACCTTCGCCGGTTATTGGCTAATGACTATTTTCATAAAAGTCCAATATTCTATTTGTATCATACCCTCGAAGATCCAATCGTCGAGCCTGTATTTCGCCAAGATCGCCGTTTGCATTATTGCGGAATGAACTGGGAACGACTTACTTCAAAGAAAGGTCGTCACAGCGATTTATTAAAATTTTTAGATGACAAGGGCGTCATTGATATTTATGGCCCAGAGAAATTTCAAGGGGTAAGACCTTGGGCGGGATATCAGGGCTATAAGGGCGAAGTTCCGTTTGATGGAAGCTCGATGATTCAAAAGATCAGTCAAAGTGGAATAGCTTTAGTTCTGAGTTCTGAAGCTCATTTGAAAGCCGGAATGATGTCAAATCGCCTTTTCGAGGCAATGGCAGCAGGTGTACCCATAATCTGCGACGGTAATATCAAAGCTAAAGATATTATCGGCGATAACGGTTATTATATTGATCCTTCCAATCCGGAAGACATAATTGATACTATTAATCACATCAATTCGAATCCTGAGGATGCTATATCTAAAAGCAGAGAATGTCAACAAATATTTTTAAATCAATATAGGATGTCGATATTTATCGACAGCTTGTACCAAAAACTAATAGAAAGAAAGAAAGAACTAGCTGTTGACGTCAAAGAGGATGATTCGATAACAGTTATCTTTCTAGTTGGATTGTCTGTTGCAGATGCTAACAAGAGCATCCAAAACATTTTTGATCAAATTCAAAGCAATTTATCCAAAAACGATTACGCATATTTGGTTGTCCCTAACCAATTTTCAATTAAAGAAAAGCAAAGTAATGTATTTTATCATTTCCTTCCAGAGGGGCCTGAGGGTAACTTCAACTTTGGTTCTGCTGTTGCAGAAATACTAAGGAAAATTAAAACGAAATATTTTTCTATTGTAAAGCCAAATGAATATTTATACAAAGATCATTGCAGAAGTCTGATAAAAACATTAGAAATAGAGGGTGGAGACGTTGCGATTTCCGATCACGTGCTCAAAGTCATTACTGATGACGGGGCAATTTATCAAGCAAAGCAAACGCTTAGAGCTATTCATGAAAACAAGACAGCAATTATTTCGGGAGCATTTGTAGTCAAAAGCAATTTACTGAATGATGATTTAATCGCGACAGTGGAAGGGTTGGAGGAGGACATCATTCTTATTTTTTTATTAGGCAATATTAAGATTATAGAAAGCCGAAAGTTTTCATTGCTTATCGACTATTACAAAACAAAAAATTATCGAGATTTAAGTCGACTCGCGGATTTGAGACTTGTTGATACGCTAGATGTATTGACGTTTCCAGTGCAGATGAATGAAGATCCAGATGAAAAACTTGTTCTAAAAATCAGGAGAAAACTTTTATTTCTGAAGAAATACAAGAGGGTATGGTTGGTCCTGCGCTTGATTGGAAGACGGTTTTTATAATACTATAAAAATTTTCATATACACGTATGAAAATCTGTAAAAATATCTAATACAAATAATAAGATAAAAGGCTAGTTGATCGTTGTTCAACGTTGTCGCAGACATCTTAAATTTTGAACAAATTTAGATATATCTCTAGAATGTTCAGGAGCATCAAACAAGAATTGTCAATGAAACCAATACAAGGGTCGTCAAAGATGAGATAATAATATTAATGCGTGCATTAATCCAAATCCGAAGAATGAATGGTGAGAGATAATGAAGAAGCTTCTTGATCTTGTGACTTTATTTTCGATGCGCTGGAGGCTTTTGTTTAATATTAAACTCTATAAATACTTATATAATTTAATTACAATTAAATCCGCTAGGTTGCTGGATAGAAATTCACCTGGCGCGCTCAATCTTCCGGGAAAGACGATTTATTTTGATTTAAGCCGAAGCTACGATACAAACTTAAGGTCAGGGATTCCTCGAGTTGTAAGATCTTTTTTTTATCTCATGGCAAGGAAGAGAGATAATGTTGTTCCAATTTATCTGCCACTATTCATTAATGGGGCTTATGAAATCAACGTTGAAAAAAAAGGTTATGAATTTAGGATAAAAAAATCGAGAAGACAAGTTCAATTAACATCAGGTGATTTCTTCATTTCATTTGATGCTGATCGAGAAGAGATCATTGATCACATTGAAGAATTAAGAGAATTCGCGAAACTTGGCGGACAGGTTATTATTGGTATACATGATTTATTTCCAATAACGAACCCCGAGTGGTTTGAGCCTAAACGAGGAGAAGTATATAGTCGTTTTATAAATCAGCTGAAGGACTTTGCAAAATTTATCTGCATTTCTAGGAGTACGAAACGAGCGCTACAAGAAATCTTTCCGACTATTCCCACATCAAATATATTTACGATTAGTCTGGGTTGTGATTTCTTATATAACTCGCATTCGAAAAATCTTGTTGAACGATCTATACCGCAGGAAATAGCTACTCAATGCAAAACTTTCATCGTGGTTGGAACGATAGAGCCGAGGAAAAATATTTCATACATCATTCGGTGCTTCTCAAATTTATGGAGAGCTGGCGCTGACTATAGGCTCATAATTATAGGAAAAAAAGGTTGGCTCGCTAAACTTATATTGGCTGAAATTGTGGATTCCAAATACTTTAATACTAAATTATTTTGGGATAACAATGCAGATGATAGAAAGTTGGAAATGTATTATAAAACTGCAAGTGCGTTAATTGTCCCCAGCTTTAATGAAGGATTTTGTTTGCCTATTGCGGAGGCTATTTTTCATAGATGCCCTGTTATCGCAAATAGCCTGCCAATTTTCCATGAACTGTTTTCCGAAAAAATTGCATTTTTTGATGCGAATTTGCCTCCGGAGAATTTTTCTGAACATTTCAATAATCTCTTGGAAATAGCTCAAAATAGGATTCAAGGTTCTAGTTCCTTACCAACTTGGAGTGATTCTTGCGAACAACTCGACGACATAATAAAAACTCTAACAGAACGAAATAATAGAGTTTCCTCTAGACTGGCCTGAATAGGCACAGATATAGACATGGACATTGAAATCCTAATTCAAGCCAATCGATAACCCGTAAATTATTTTAGATTAACCTGTGAGATTCTTAGATTATTTTGCCTGACCCAGAACATAAATTACTGATATCGGCGAAGGATCCCTGTTCTCAATTTCCCTATCTCGGACGTTTTTATACACGGCTTGTGGTTATTGCATCTTTATACAATTCTGTTTGAGTTTTTATAAGGGCAAGATTTTTCGCGCAGGCCAAACAGAATAGCAACCAATTTCAATTAATGAATCATGAACTTTAGATCATTATTAATTATGTGCAATAGAAGAATTTTTCTCTTCTATGGATTGGTTTTCTTGTTGTTTTCTATAATCGTTTTTTTGCCCGGACTCCTCTCCCAGAATATTGGATATATTCTTCGCAGTGATCAACTGGTGCAATGTTATGCGCTATTTAATTATGTCGGTGAACGTTTAAGAGAAGGATTCGCCTTCGGGCCTGATCTACTGACTTTTAATGGCGCCTCAGAAATTTTTCACCGCGCAAATATGCCAACTTCCTATTTGCCATTGTATTTTTTTGCTTACTTGGCTAGTCTGGGGGGTTTGTCGTATAAAAATGCCTACTTGCTGTTCAATTGTGTGCATTTATTTATCGCAACCTATTTTGCATTTTTGATCTGCAAGAAGATATTTTCAATTAGCACGATAATAGCTATTTTATATGTAATTTTCATTTTCGGTATTGCTGTGCAGGGGATGTGGTATATTTCGTTTTTCCTTGTGGCAACGTTAATGATTCCGTGTCTTTATGTTTTGTTTTATCACCTTAGGTGGCCTTTAAATAAACGCCAGATATTGATTGCAAGTGTCCCTTTTTATCTTTTAGGAACAACTGGATACGCTCCAGTCACTGTCGGTGGCCTGATAGTTCTATTTTTCCTTTGGACGGTTTTGTATTTAATAAAGTGGAGAGATCGAAATATTAATTCATATTTATATAATTTATCGCCACTTTTAATTGGAGGGGCGATTAATTGTATCTTGTTTTTAAACATCGCCTATTATCTCGTAAAGCTCGTGAAGAATGCGGGAAATTCAGTTCAGGTTTTCATGGGAGGACAGTTATCACTAGGCGATGCTGCAGGACTTTTCTTTCATGCGGTACCTGTGGCAACTGAGAACATGGAGCTTTTGCATATTGGCGGCCCTGTTTTGTTAATGCTTTTCTTTTTGTTTTTTAAGCCAGAATTTCTCAAAAATGAGCAATCCAGAAGAGAGATTGGATTGTTTTTAATAATAGGTGCTGTTACCTATTTGATTTGTTTTGGGGGTGCGAATCCTTTTGCATATATCTTTTATTTCTGTGTCCCCCTGTTTGGCAAAATGCATTTGCCTGTTCGTTATCTCTATTTGACTCTCCCTGTTTTTTATCTCGGCGTTGTCTTGATTGTTCAGAACTTATCAAGCAAAAACTTTTCCATCAGGGAAAGATGTGTTGTCCTTGCGATTTTTAATGTTATTTATTTCTCGCTAGGCGCATGGCTTTGCTTCAATGGGGGTGTTGATAAAGAGATATTCATAGTTGAGGTGACTTGCCAAATACTCTTTTCGCTTTGGTTCGCCTTTAGAGGGAGGATTACTCCCATAATGATTTCCCTTGCCTGCGTTAATTTATTCTTCGTCTACGGAAATAATCTGTTCAATAGAGAGTTGGACATTCTGGAGAAGAGTGATCAGAAATCGATATTGTCTCCAGAGAAAACAACAGTTTTAACCAACTTGGCCTCTTATGTAGATAAGCTTCCTAAGAAGGAGTTTTACAGGTACCAATTTGTTCGAGAAAACGTTCTTCCATTGGATTTTTATATTCCAGATAATTTAAGTTGGTACAATTTAGGTAATAGGTTTTCGCGACTCGTATCCTATATAGGCTATGAGCCACACATGTCACACCCTATTACATATTCTAGTGTTTTGGGATGGTTCGATAGAACCGCTTGGAACTACTATTCCGCTACAGATATGGATTTTGTTGTGGTTACTCGAGACTTCATAAAAAATCGCAAAGATACTAATGCTTATCTAGATTTCGAAAATATCCATGATCTTGGCGATGGTTATTGTGCTGTGCCTTTGTTAACTAAAAAATATATATTTAGTAATGGTATCTTCGCCTCCAATGACTTATCAAGGGGAGATGTTGCCAATGTTAAATTCTTAAAAAGTGGCAAAATCGAGATGGATATCGACATAAGACACAAATCGAATTTGACGTATCTTTTTTATCCTACGAGGTTTACGGTATTCAAAGTCAATGGTCGCACGGTTTCTCCTGCTATAAAGTATGTGGATAATTTGCCATTGGCTAATCTGTCTCTTGATCCGGGGCGGAATACTATTGTTATTTCCTATAATGGGTGGTTAGATCTTGCGTACTGGCTCTTGGTCTGTGTTTATCTATGTTGCATTTTTGGAGCTTTTATTTTTTCCTTGATGTCTGATTTTATTGTCTTTAGGAAGTCACGTCCCTAGCTTCACCTGTGAATTTAGGATCCTCTGAGCAGAGGGCCTTTTCCGAGCCGAAAATCTGCTCAGAGCGTTTAACTGTTCAAATTTGAATGATTAAAGAGTCAAAAGTGACTCAATTTCCATAAAAATGGGCTTTTTTAGACCGTTTCCCAGGCAACGGGCACAATTAGCCCAGCA
>OLIX01002611.1_pt1 | contig 13050 bp, 8 predicted proteins | sample 1601331 | NCBI WGS metagenome assembly OLIX01 (sample SAMEA2452120, study PRJEB22498) | human gut metagenome | biome: human feces; feature: human gut; material: feces | place: Australia | collected 2012 | reverse complement strand
AACGTGACGGCAATGTGTCTGTATATCTTTATGACGGACATGGTTCTGTTGTTGGACTTGCTAATGAGAATGGTAAGGTTACTGATACCTACGCTTATGACGCATTTGGTAATCTTCTTAAGGCAAAGCCGCAGATGAGATATACCTTGCGGATGAAGGCAGACTTGGTTAATGGATTTATAATCGCATACATCAAGGGGCTGTTGCACGGACATCATTTATGGATGTCTTGCAACAGCCCTATTTTCGTTTTATAAATGTGCATAAACGGCAAATATTGCGTTATACTAAAATTAGAATTAAACTCGTTTTCGTTTGAATTGTTTACGGATCTTTACAGGGCGTTATTTCAGCACCTCTCCGAAAAGCTTTGCAAGCTCCTCGTTTTTTCCATTTGGATAATCGTCATACAGTCCGAAAGGCAATTCATTGTACACATGATAATCAAATCCGATGTTGTATTTGCGGCATATACTTATCATATCTCTTACCCAACCGACACCGTTGCGGCCGTTTTCAAAGCCTTCCGAAATAACGCCGAATTCGCCGAGATAAATCGGAACGTTATGCTTTTCGGAGAACTTTACATACGGCATAAAGCTTTCTTCAAGATAATCCTTGTCAAAGCTGCGGATATTTTCGCTGAGTGACATATCCATTCTTATCTCGGGCGAGCTGCTGTCGGATTTTATATATCCCGATATCATATACTTATATCCCTTTTTCATCTCAAACCGCTTGAAATTCTGTACATACACCGAGGTGGTTCCCGATATCTTCAAGCAGCCCTTAGCATTGTTTCCGTCACCATCATAGTATTCGGAAATGCCGCTGCCGTCCTCGCTCCACGGACTGCTGTTCAAGATCCCACCGGAAAAATCGGCTTTAAAGAGCGTTCTGCACTTTCCTTTCGGGGATATCTCAGTCAGCGTGATATCGTCGAAATATGCTGTACCTCCCTCTCCGAGGTTTGAAGCGGTCACGACTGCAGCCACGACATTTGCCTTGTTCGATAAAGAAATAGTTTTGCTTTGGAAATAAGACCAGCCGTTTCCTTTGGACGATTTTTTCGAGGCGGCTTCGCAGTTCACCCAGCCGTTTACAACATCCTCAACGACTATCTCCTCGGTGGGGTATGTCATTGTGTGTCCTTTCGTAACTGCCCAGTCGGTGTTCTGGTGCGTGAAGTAAAAAGCATCGTATTTATGAAACTCATAGATGACGTTTTTATCGTTTATTCTTGCAAAAGAGTGTTCGGGAGTAAAGTATTCATACTCTCTTTCTCCGTCAGACTTAACTGCGCTGCCTACACCTTCAACGAATACTGCCTGATATGGTGAAACCTTTCTTATTGCCGAGGTGATTCGCTGCATAAGTTTATTATACTGTTCGTATGTTTGTTCCATAGTATCCTTCATAGGAACAACGGGTTCGTTTATAAGTCCGTAACCCCAGACAGTCGGCTCATTCGCATAACGCTTTGCAATCGTTTGCCAAAGTGCGGTCAGCCTGTCCTGATTGTTTTTATCCGTCCATAGCTCCATTCCGCCGCCCGTTGACTGATAGCCTCCCTGCGGACAATGCATATTTATGATTATGCCCATACCGTATTTTTTGGCCCATTTTATGTTTTTATCGAGCCATTCAAAACCGGATTTCTTATATTTATACGGTTTTTTATCGTCTTCAAACAAGCCGTAGTTGATATAAAATCTTACGCTGTTAAAACCCATTTCCGAAAGCTCTTTGTATGTTTTTTCATTATGATGCGATGTATCGGGAAGGGATGGATTGCCCCACACAGAATTTCCGAGAGCCATTCCCTGAATGTGGAGTTCCTTTCCGTCCGTTCCGATTATCCTGCTTCCCTCGGCATGAACGAAATCGTCTGCCGAATATTTCTGAGCCGAAACGGTAAATCCTGCCGCAGAAGTCAGCATAACCGCTGCGAAAAAAAGTGCGGTGAATTTTAACAGAAAGCTGCGAAGCTTATTCTTTTTTCCATTCATTTTTATCTACCCCTTTCAGAGGTTTATGTTATACATTTATATTACAATGCTTAAACAGTCCTGTCAAGCGTGTATTTGTTAATTATCATAACAATAAGCTTGATATTTCGTTTAAATCTGGGTGATTAGTCAAAAACGTCGTTTTTTGATGATTCTGTCCAAACATTGCCCTTACCACTTTTTCCTTATACCGACCGCTTTTAGCTACAGTAATGATTCTTAGAACTTGTCTTCACAAGCTAAAATCGACGCAACAGGGTTTGAAAATTGGAAATAATACAAATATTTTCTTGGTAAAAAGACCTAATTTCATAGTTCTTTGACAAACGCCCGGACCAAGTCATCCAGCCAAATGTTCGTTCAACTACCCAACGAACAGGCTGAATTTCAAATTCATTTTTTATTCGCGGAGAAATATCAACTTTTAAATTGTGAAAAATTTCAAACGTGTTTTTAAGAACCTGTCTTCATAAGAAATGTGTGCGGATTTTCGAGCATAATTTTGTTGCAGAGTAGGCAAAAATCCGCAGGCGGGCTTTCGCCCGGCAAGGATTTTTAACGCAGTCTGCGGCAAAATTTGCCGAAAAGACGTGCGCATATGCTTGTGAAGACGGGTTCTTATTTTCCGTATCCTGCCTATAAAAGCATGATACAGGTATTTTACACCTCTGTCAATTAAATGACCATACTTGTTTTGGGCCATTTATATATTAGCACAGGCTAATCCATTCTAATCCATTTGCCAAGAGATTTGATAAAATTTGCCTATATCGCCAAAAAGCTCTTGATAATCACGGCTGAATATGTTAATATATTTTAAAGTTCATCGGCACAAAAAGGAGGACGCTTATATGCTTGAAAACGCATTAACAAACACCAATGATAATTCCGACCTTAAAGAAAAGACCGTTCATCTCAGGCAGACGCTTGCGGAGCTTCAACTGAAAATCCGAGAAAACAAGCTCCCGGTCATCATTATTTTTGAAGGCTGGAGCGCATCGGGAAAGGGAAGTCTGATAGGCGACCTTATAAAACATCTTGACCCCAGATTTTTCAAGGTCTATTCCACCCTGCCTGCTGACAGCGCTCAGATGCGCTATCCTATGATGAAACGCTTCTGGGCAAATATCCCCGAATACGGCAAAATGGCAGTCATGGACAGAAGCTGGTATCAGGAGCTTGCAGTCGCATGTATGGAAGAGGATATCTCCGATAAGGAATACGCCCGCAGAGTAAAGACCGTCAACGAATTTGAACGTCAGCTGAGAAATGACGGTTATCTTATCATAAAATTCTTCCTGCAGATCAGCAAGGAGGAGCAGAAGCGCCGCTTTGACAAGCTTCGTGAAAGCAGCGAGACCAAGTGGAGAGTGACCGAGCGGGATAAAAAGCGTCACAAGCTTTATGACGAATATTATAAGGCATTTGACGATATGCTCACCCGGACCGATACCCCGCAGGCGCACTGGACTGTTATCGACACAACCGACAAGGCTTTTGCAAAATATCAGATGTTCAGCACCGTTGCCAATCGGATAACAAGTGCCCTTGATTCTCCAAAGGTAACTTTTGCCGCCGATGAGCAATACAAGCTGCTGCCAATGCCAAAGCTTGCCGATATTTCACTTGAAAATAAAACACTTTCGGACGAAGCTTATGCCGAACAGCTGAAAAAATGCCAGAAAGAGCTTTCCAAGCTCCACAGCAGGCTGTATCAGGCAAAGATACCCATGATAATCGCATTCGAGGGCTGGGACGCTGCGGGAAAGGGCGGAGCCATCAAGCGCATCTCATCTGCCCTTGACCCAAGAGGCTATGAGGCGATACCCATTGCCGCTCCCGATAAAACGGAGCTTGCTCACCATTACCTGTGGCGCTTCTGGAACAATATCTGTGAAGCACTTATAAGTACACCCACTCTTAAATCAGGCAATAGACCATATTCGATGAATATAAAATAACGCAACATGAGGCTATGTCTCCGAAACTATTAATGGAGGCATAGCTATTTTTTCTCTTGAAATAATCTCTCCGATGTGGTATAATGATAACTGATACATAAAGCATGACCAATTGTGAGGTGATTGCTATGAATATTGCTATCGTTGATGATGAACCTGTATTCTTAAAACAACTTCATAACAGATTAAGAGAAATGAAACTCCCCGACTGCGAAATACACGAATTTACAAGCGGGAGAGACTTATTGAGTTTCTATGTCAAGGGAATGTATGAAGTCATCATACTCGATGTTGAAATGCCCGATCTGACCGGATTGCAGACCGCTGAAAGAATCAGACAGATAGATGGTTCAGTTATTATTTCTTTCCTGACGAATTATGCCGAATTTGCCGTTAAGGGCTACGATGTGGGAGCGTTTCGCTATATATTGAAAAATCAGCCAGACTATGTATATACCAAACAGCTAAATTCTATCATTGCTGAGTGCCAGCAGCGATTTAGAACTTTCACTTTCAATAATAAAAATCTGTCATTCAAGTTCAGGCTGACAGATATTCTTTACTTTGAGGGACATAGAAGAAAGGTATCACTATTCACAGTTAATGGTGAATTGGAGTACGGCGGCGATTTTTCAACTGTGTGTGGCGAGTTGTTAAAGTACAATTTCGCTATTATAAACCGTGGAATACTTGTAAATCTTGACCATATACAGAATATTACCAAGTACGATATTATTCTAAGCAACGGCAGAAAAATCCCCATAGGCAAAACATATAAAGATGAGATAGTTGCTCGCTATCTTAACTATGCAACAGGGAGATGATCGAGTTGCCCGTATTGATTGAAAATATCATTGAGATTGTCAATGTAGCAATTGAAATGATGTTGGTATTCTTATACTTTTCCTTGTTGAGTAAGGCAAAAGTTAATAAAGCAGTTCTTTATCTGTCGTATCTTCTTTCTACTGTAATACTGTCAGCGACAGTTTTGTTGACAGATAATATTTTAGTGTATCTGATTACAACCATTATTCTTATTAGCTCCATGTCCTTTATTTGTTATGATGATTCAATCCGTCATAAAATATTTTGGAACATATTGTTTTTACTGATTATATCTATATCTGAACCTATTGTGATTGGATTACTTTGCATTGCTAATATGGGAACACCAGATGAATTCTTAGAGTCTGGTTTAGGACGTTATCTCGGAATGGTAGGCACAAATATAATTTATTTATGGCTTATAGGATTGATGCACCGCATAATAAACAAAAAAATTCGTGAACTGCCGATAAAATATTGGATATTGATAATAGTTATTCCAATCATAAGTATTTTTCTTTTACAAACAATGCTTGATGGATTTGTTGGCAGCAACACTTATAGTTATGTTTCTTTGGGCGTTTCTCTTGCAGGAATTATCTTTATAAACCTTGCTATGTTTAATTTCTTTGAAAGTTTTGAAGATAAGATAAAGTTAAAATACCTTGAAACAATAAAGCAACAGGAACAGGAAAACTATAAGCTGCTTACCCTGTCATACAAGCAAGTACGAGAGTTTAAACACGATATTGAAAATCAATTTTTAGTTCTGAATGATATGTTGGAAAACAATGATACTGATTCTGCTAAGGAATATCTTGTCAAGCTAAGCTCATTTGTAAGGCTTGCTAACAGACTCTGCTATACTGGTAATAATGCCGTCGATTCTATTGTGAACATCAAGGGTTCTCTTGCTCAGACATACGGTATAGAGTTTATTTGCAAGGTCAATATCATAACAAATATCAAGGCAGACGAATTGGAGTTGTGCCGTATCATCGGAAACGCTCTTGACAATGCAATAGAAGGTTGCCAGAGAGCTGGTGTATCACATAAGCATATTTGGATAAGCCTAATGGAAGAACGAGAGAAGCTATTTATTGTCATTACAAATACATCAGATAAGGTAGATACATCTGTTTTAACATCAACAAAGAAAGAACAAGGGCTTCACGGCATAGGGATAAACAGTATCAAATCCTCCGTTGATAGATTGGGTGGGTTAGTAAGTTTCGATTATGATGACGGAATTTTTAAGCTGAACATTATGGTTCGTAATTGTTTACAAATTTAACTATTTGCATTTCGGGACAAGAAGACGACATTTGGGGACACTTTGAGACCTTTTTTCTCAAAACCTATTGAAAAAATTTGCAACTTGTGTTATGATTTTTGCAGGAAGTGATTCAGAAATGATTTCAAAACTTGCAAAAAGCATAGCACACTTTTTTGTGGTTCAGAACATAACGGAAGAATCCAAAGAGGTGATCTACGCATATGGAATGGAGCTGCTGATCTCTGATGTGCTGAATACCATTATCGTCCTGCTGATTGCTCTGTTTTCCCATACGCTGCCTGCGGTTGTTGTATTCATAGCCGTATTTATGGGGTTGAGACAGTTTGTAGGTGGGTTTCACGCTAACAGTCATCTTAGTTGTATGTTCACGCTTGTCATGGTGATGATGGTTTTCTCTTACGGCATTTGCAATGTAAGCGGACATATTACGCCAATATTCAGCATCAGTTTCATAATGATAGCATTACCAATCATTCTATGTATTGCTCCCGTTCCGCATCCGAATAAACCGATGTCAGAGGAAAAGAGTGTCAAGCTAAGGAAAAGAAGCTGCATCTTAGCTGTTACCCTATCCGTTGTCACGATTGCACTGCTTGTATTCCAATATCAAAAACTAAGCCTTTATGTATCAAGCGGAATGCTGCTGTCAGCAATCATGGCACTGCTCGGTCACTTTTTGAATCGGGGTGATAACAGTAAACGATGATAAGGAAAGAGAAAAACGGAGTATTTTGGCGATTGTAATTCTTGCTCTTGTAAGGCTGGTGCTGTATATCTCAAATGGCAGCGTTTGCGGTATTACGTTTTATCAACCGAAAGAGCCTGACTTATCTGAACTGTTTGAAAGGAGGGATTTGTAATGAAAAAGCTGATGAGCATAGCAAAGAAGGCTTCTACGGCACTGGCGGCTCTTGCACTGGTGGTAGCTACCACATCAGTTCCGAGTGCTTGCTTCCATTGGTTCGCACAACCTGTAGAGCCAGAAGAGCTGAGAAACTATGTAAACAAGAAATAATTGGCAACTGTGTGTTGCAGAAAGGTGGTATGAAATGGTTAAGAATAAGATTTTGAAACGTATCGTGGCAGGTCTTAGCTGTATTGCGTTATCTACAACTATGCTTACGAGTTTACCTGCTTTTGCCGATGATTATGTTGACGAATATCAATATTACTCAACGTTAGATCCTAATGGTGAAGAGTACCAAGAATGGAAATCAAATCTGGCAAGTTCTGCTGTAAGTGTTCCCCAAAATAGAATGCTTAAAAGTATTCTCAAAAATAATACTTTAATAGCAAATGACTACATTGAGTTCAACACTGCAAGTAATGGTCACTATACTATTGGTACAATAGGAGGAAACCCTAACAGTTCAACTGATGATAATAAAAAGATGCTTTTCGGTCATCCGGGTGGAGGAACATCAAAAACAACAATTGTTGTTGGTGAAAGCATAAATGAGTTTACATCATCAAATGTAACTTATGATGCTGATGGTTCTAAAAGTGTTTCCAAAGCTTCTTATGATGGTGTTGATGTCACACAAGAACTATCTATTATTGAGAATTCGGCGACTGGACGAGATGATGTTGTTAAGATTAAGTATATCGTCAAAAATGATACAGAATACGCCAAACAAGTGGGCATAAGAATTATGATGGACACTATGCTCGGTGGTAATGATGCTGCGCCATTCAGAGTAAACGGATCTGATGTAACAACTGAAACCGTATATTCAGGTTCTAATATTCCGCAAATATGGCAAGCCTTTGATTCCGCAACTAATCCCGGTGTAGTAGCACAAGGTACATTCTACAAATCGGGAGACAGAAAACCTGATAAAGTACAATTTACTAATTGGGGAAATGTAACAAGTACGCTATGGGATTATGTGACTCAGCCAGGACGATCTAATGGAGATAGTGCAGTATCCATCACATGGAACAAAGATACTTTCACCAGTGGTGAAACACGAGAATTTGTTACCTATTATGGATTGAGTGAGTTAGAACAGAATTTAATTCCTCCGTTAGCATTAAGTGTATACGCTGATAATAAGGTTAGTATTTCCAATTTTAATTATGATGATATAAATGCAAATGTATATTTGGATAATATTGGAGATGGCGATGCGACAGATGTATCGATAAAAATCACTGCTGATAACCTTGAACCAAAGTATGGAACCTCACTTACACACAATTATTCGGTAATAAAGCCAAGTAAAAGCTATTCAATTCCTTTGAAATTTATAGTTCCAACAGATTCAAAACATAATTCTGATATAAATGCAAAATTGGATTTTGAATTATCATACAAAGTTGCCAAGACCGGTGATACAGAAGTAAAGCGAATAACCAAAAACATAACAATTCCTAAATTGAAAAGAGCCGTTGTAGTAGTACCGGGAATAATGGGAATAGATCTTGCAAAAACATCAAATGATGAAAGTGTATGGGGATCTTGGATTGAACAGCCAAGTAACTTTGATGATGTTAAAAAAATTCACAATGCGTTCCAGTCGCTCAAATGCGATTACTACGGTAATAGTAATATTGAATTATATCCTGTTAATAATTATGGATATGATGATACTTATAAAGGAATAATTGAATCACTAAATAATGATACTGATATTTCTGATAAGTATGATATCTTATTTTTCCCGTATGATTGGAGAATGGGAGCGCAAATAACGGCTAATAATCTTCATGATCTTATTAGTGATTATAATGAGGTAGTTTTTGTTGCACATAGTATGGGTGGTATTGTTACAGAAAAATACATTTCGGAATATGGTGCTGATAATATTTCTAAACAAATAACTGCCGGAACACCATTTTGGGGTGCGCCAACGATGCTTTGCGTTTTAAGCACTGGTGATTTATCATATATCATAGGAGGACTCGGGGTAGCAGAATCATTATTTACTTCATTTGAACTTCCAAGTGTTTTGGTGAATTTAGGCAGTTGTTATGATTTGTTGCCAAATAAAGATTATACAGATGACTGGCAGTGGATATATTCATATAAACGAACTTATGATCATTGGTATGATTATTTTATAGATAACGGCAATTTTACGTATTTTACATTTGACGAATTTGATGAGCTGATTTCTGATGATTATAATAATTATCTTTGGATAGATGGAAAATATAACCATAGCCGCATAAAAATATCCCAAAACAATACTAATAATCTGAAAAGAATAGCATTAGTAGGAAGTAATAGAAATACCATTTCAACTATTCAACATTGTCCTGGCGATAGAGGATTGCAATTCGTTCCAGAATATGGTATTGGCGATAGTGTAGTTCCAATTGAAAGTGCAACAATGAATTTTAATCACGATCTTTTGGATATAAAAATCTTTGATCAAGATCATATGGGGTTAATACAGAGTCAGGAATGCATAGATGAGATATTAAAAAACATAAAAGATACAAAATCATTTATGAAGCTGCCCATGAGAACAAAAATGGCAAATAACAATCTTACATCTAATGCCATAGAAGAAACCAAGACACTTTCAAATAAGCTTGCTATTTCAGGTTATTTTGATTTATTCTTTTCAAACGAAACCTGTTCATATTATTACACAAATTCAGAGGTTCATGAAGGGAATAATTTTAAATTTGACCCTTTAACATCAGTTGGCAATCCGATTTTATTGGCTCAATTTGCTGATGATAATTATGATTGTAAAATCAATTCACTTGCTGATCAAAACACTGATATTATGTGCAATATTGATGGAAACATCTATTTGTATACCAATATCTCTGTGAATAGTGGATCTGTATTATTCTTAAATTTATCAGATGGTTCATTTTTTATTAACATTGATCTTGATAATGATGGTGAAATAGATACAACTGTTACGCCAACTATCAATCCAGGGGTAATTCAAGATGATGAGAAATCACCTGAAATAACAGTAGAATCTTGCAATGCAGGTATTAGTAACTCAAATACTATAAATCCCAATATAGTTATAACTAACAACTCTGACAAGCCTTTAAAAATGAGTGATATAACTATAAATTATGTATTTAATGCAGACAATAAAGAAAACCTTGAATACCATTGCGACTGGCTTGCTGTAGATAATCAATACTTAGGTAATACTTCGGTTTGTGAATTTGTTAATGACGATTACGGAAATACATATGCAAAAATCAAATTTAATACCGATGTTGAACTTCAACCTAATAAACAGTTTGTAATCCATTTTAGACTAAATGCAGCAGATTGGTCTAATTGGGATACATCGAATGATTATTCAATGGGAACAGAACAGCTATTGCCAAATGATAAAATAATTGTTTTTTATAATGAACAGCTTATAAGCGGTGTCCAGCCTTGAAGTAGAGGTTGAAGCAATGAAAAAAACAATTATAATTATAATTATATCATTATTAGTTACGGCAGGCACTTTTGTTTTATCTAAGTATCACAACAGAGATAAAATGATGACTCAAATGAATAAAGATATACAAGATTATTATTATATAAGCTGTCCAAATGGAAATGAGCTTGACATCAAGCAAAAGAGCAGTAATGAATATCAATACTCTATTCTTAGTTATCCTTTTAGCACAACAGAATACACTAACAAATTTACATTCAGATTAAAAGTGAGTCTTGATCAGAAATTCATATTTGAAAAAATCGGCTTATTGACAGGCACAAGCGGAGTAAACGCAAATACAGACTTTCCTAATTGTCTTATTAAAGAAAATGATTCTTCTCAATATCAACGTTTTTTTCTCCCCACGCCAGAAGAAGATAATGATGTTTCAACAATCCTTGGCGAAGGCAAAATATATGTATCATTCAAGAATGCAATCAATTCATCAGATATATCATCTGTAATAGATGAATATAGTGAATACGGAACAGTGACATGGCTTTGGGTCGATACTTACAATGATTCTGATTCAACACTACCAACGATTCAAAATCCTCAAAATGACGAAAGAGGAGTGTATGGTATCCCGTTGTTCTATGCTGGCGAAAAGCTCATTTCACCATTAGATAAGTTTGTTAATATAATAAATGATAAACACGCTTATTTGGAAGACGAATTTGAAAACATAAGAAACGGTATTAATACAGGTAAAGATACTATTAAGCAATCTGATATTAATATTATAGGTATTGTTTTATTGTCCCAAAAAGATTTGAACCGTAGTGCCATAATAAACGAAATCGCCATAAAGGGAAATGTCTATGTAGTTAACTAAACTATAAATTTATTGTTATCTTGTTTTATTGCCAAATACTATATTTTTCGTTCCACACAAGTCTGAATAGGCATTGTGGGGCACACCACAACAGGCACAAACTCTATTGGAACTGAATAACCGCAAGCCCTCGGAAATGCTCTTGTAAGCGTTTCTGAGGGCTTTTTCTTTTCAGCGGTTAGAATTCCGCTCCGCAGGCTCGGATAGTGATGTGTGGCATTTCCGTTCGCCTGACGGTCAAGCTGAGGTCGGCTCGGTGATGCCGTAACGGAGTTCATACTCACGCACACGGCGGTAGAAAGTATTTGCTGACATATTCATTCTCCGCATAAAGTCCCTGCCCGTGATGTGCTTGGCTCTCCATTCCCCATAGAGCTGACCGAACCTCGTCCAGTCGGTGGGGATAGGCTTTCGCCCGGTGTACTTGCCCTGAGCCTTAGCGATCTCGATGCCCTCACGCTGTCGCTGTTTGAGCTGCTCACGCTCCAACTGTGAGAGTGCAGCGAACACGGTGAGCATAAATTTGCCCGCAGGAGTGTCGGTGTCAATTTTCTCCTTGTGGCTGATGAGCGTTACTCCCTTGTCTGTGAGGGTGTCGATGATGTTCAGCAAGTCCTTTGTGGAGCGTCCCAGACGGCTGATACTCTCGATGTAGAGGGTGTCACCCTCACGCACATAGTCAAGCATTGCCCTGAGCTGAGGGCGGTCGGTGTTCGCTCCTGACAGCTTCTCGGAGAAGATGCGGTCAACCTGATAACTGCACATGATCTCCTGCTGTCTCGCTGTTTCCTGATGCTCCGTAGAAACACGGATATAACCTATTTTGCTCATAGTTGTTGTTTCCTTTCTTTATTCAAGTGTATTTTTATTTCTATGTTTAGCCTGTGTCCTCTGACGGCTTTTCTCACGCTCACGCTTCATCTGCTGTTCGTTGATGTACTGGCGCACCTGTCGGGTGTACTTCTTCGCCGTTTCACGCTTGGTGAGGAATGCGGTATGCTCGACATTAAGCCTGTTCCACTTCGATTTCAGCTTGTTGGACTTCTCCAAAAGGTCAAGCATCGTCGGCGGTTTGCCGTCAACAGCATACTTCTTGATATGCTCCTTGATGTACTTGACCGTCTGCTCGTAGTCCTCGATAGTGGCGGCATTTTTCTTCTTGAAACGGCTCTGCGACCAGCCCGATTTGCCCTGATACTCCTTGTAAACAGGCTCCAGCTCGTCACGGTGCTTCATCTTTGCAATGAGCGTGTCGATAGCTGTAAACTTCTTTTTCAGATCGGCACGCTCAGTTGTGTGGTCATCGGAGTGAGGTGTATTGAAGAAGAATCCAGACAGCTCGCTGAATGACATAACGCCACCAGCTTCAAGGTCTGCGATGATTTCGTTTGCTCTGCCCATACCTCTGATAGCTTTCCACGGATCTTCTTTCTTTTCAGGTGCTTTACTCTCCGTAGGTGTGGGCTGTGGTGTCCGGGCAGACGGTTCAGGCTTCGGATTGATAGCAGTTGCGTTAAGCATATCAAGCTGTGCCTGCCGTCTTGCTCGTCGGGCTGCAAAGAACTTCTCCACCTGTTCCGCAGCAGCTTTTCTCTTTGCGGTTTCACTTGTTTCGGTGATAGTTTCAGGCTCGGCAGATTGTTTCGGCTTTGTCGGTGCGGTGACTGTCTGTGTCGGCTTCGGCTCGGTCTTTGGAACAACAGGCTTCGGC
>OLIX01002604.1_pt1 | contig 13071 bp, 10 predicted proteins | sample 1601331 | NCBI WGS metagenome assembly OLIX01 (sample SAMEA2452120, study PRJEB22498) | human gut metagenome | biome: human feces; feature: human gut; material: feces | place: Australia | collected 2012 | reverse complement strand
TCAATTTTACGCCATTTACTGAATATCCCTAATTATTATCAAAACGAAGTTCCTGTCCGGCTTTGAGTGCAAGTATTTCTTTCTTCCTTGATTTAAAGAACCCGAGATTCACATCCTTATGCGACAGTTGCAAAACAATCTCCTCCGGCAGGTCATATTGCTGCAGGCATACATAATGTTCATCATTGGGCATACGATCGAAATACGAATCATCGGTATGTATGTATAATCTTTCTTTTGCCCGGGTAGCCCCCACATAAAATCGGCGTAAGTTTTCATCATCAACTCGATGCGGCTTTGACAAGAGCAGATAGACATCGTCGAATTCGCGGCCTTTAGCTTTATGTATAGTTGAAACAACTACATCCGCGCCGGAAAGATCACAGAAATCCTCGATGGATGATTCAAATACAAATTCCCGAAAATCAGTATAATATTTAGATTTATAGGTCTGTTCAAAAAGCAAAACACACTTTTGAAGATAATGTAGGCTTGATGAATCGGAATATAGCGCATAAGTTTTCTGCTTCGCCTTTTCCCATACATCATCGGGAATAACAGGAATGTGTTGCCCTTTTTCAATCTGTTTAATAAACATGCGCACTTCGGCAAGATTCCAGAACCTGAAACCTTCCATGCTCTGCACAAGCTTGCTCTTCAACCCGTGTTTACGCAACAAAGCCACGAGAATCGCAGCCTCTTCATTGGTCTGCGTCAACACGCAAATGGTTCCTTTGCCTCTGTTTCGCATTAGGTCTTCCACAAGAGGCTGGTACATGATATGAGAAGCATAATGGCGGATACCCACAAATCCATCTCCGCGACTCATCGAAATTATAGGCTTCCTCTTCATTCTGCCATTGATTCCTCTTGCCAATGCATTCGCAAAATCAACCACATGACGTGAACTGCGGTAGTTCTCTGTCATTTCAACAAACCTTGCACCCGGCTCTTTTAGAAGTTCCGCCATATATCGGGAATCGGAACCGCGGAATTCGAATATGTTCTGATCATCATCGCCGACAGCAATAACGCGCATCTCCTCGTTGAATTTTATCAATGCATGCACCAATTCATATTCCTCATGACTCATATCCTGTGCTTCGTCAATCACCAATACAGTCTTGGCAATGCGGTTCGGCTCGACTTCTCCATTTTCTATCATTTTTGCCGCTCTGGGAACAACATCCTTCGCATCATCGAGATTGCCGATTTTGCCTAAAAGATCGAAACAATAAGAATGGAATGTCTTTATCTCGACAAAGTGGGCGGCATTGCCAATAAGTTTCAGAAGCCTCTGTTTGAACTCGACAGCGGCTGCCCGTGAAAAAGTGAGCATCAGCAATTGCTCATGCTTCACATCCTCGAGCAACAGCAGCGATGCGAGTTTATGCACAAGAACTCGTGTCTTTCCACTGCCCGGGCCGGCCGCCACTACAATGCAGCGAGATTCCTTATCGGATATAATCTGCATCTGTTTTTCGGAAAGCACACCAAAAATATGCTTATACTTATCAGGAGTGACATTACGTTCTATCTCCCTTTGGCGTTCACCCTTGAAATATTTCGAAATGAACCGTTTGTAATCCATTTGGAAATAATCCTGCACATATTTCAAAGCCGCATCATAATCGCGCACCATCAAGTTAGCATATTCTCCCACTATATGGACCTCTTGAATCTTTTGTTTATAGAATTCACTGAGCATACGGTAATCTTCCTGTTTATAACGCGCCCGGCTATCTTTTATCCTACGGATATCCATAGCATTATAAAGCACAAGAAAACCTCCCTCGAGTTTCAACGCTCCAATCTTCGACAGATAAAGCAAAGCTTCCTCTACATCCTCCAACTGCACATTCTCCATAGTGTCCAGCAGTGTGGTTCCACTTGCCCTCAGATCATTCAGCAACTCCACGACAGAAAACCGCACTCCGTTGTTCCGTCCATCTTCCTCTGTTTCAGGCGAAGTAAGTCTATAGAGCCAGCCTATTATGAAATGGCATATTTCCAGACGCGTCTCGAAACGTTTCAATGTCGTTTCCAAGTCTACCTGACAAGTCAGCTCTACATTATGCGCTCCATCCTCCTTTTTGCGCGCATATCCTTTGACTGTCAGAAAATACAGCAAAGTGCGTATATCTTTCTCCGACGAAGTTGCCACTCCCTCTTTTTGCGCCTGATCATTCAATTGTTTATAGGAGATCCTTAGCGTTTCATCGGATAAATGCCCGAGGATGTAACGTTCGAGTTTGGCAAACCGTTCCAGTAAACGTTTCGACCTATTTTCTGAATCTCCAGCGTCATTCAGAAATGCCGATATGTCTTTCGAATCGGCAAGAATTCCTTCCTGACGCATTCGCTCTACATTTGAAATTACTTCTCTCTTGCTCAAACCCAAAATGTCTGCCAGATAATCTATTCGCGATTCCCCCTCCGCATCTTTAGATTTTACGGTATTTTTCTGTGATATAAGCGATTTTATGATGCGAACAGCATTTTCTATGTCATCATTCTCAAAAAGCAATGACTCAGTGATACGCGCACGGGCTTCATCAACATTCTTCACTGTTATACCGGTTGCATAGACATGAGGCACATTGTTCCCCCTCTCCAGATATCCGGCCTGCTCGAGAGCCGCCAAAGCCGTACGTACGCGTGTTTCTATATCTGTTACGGAATCATCCCATCCTGCATTCCTTGCTATTTCCAAAGCCGAACAACACGTCCGCATCCGTTGTTTTGTCAAATCCTTCACCGATTTCCATACCTGTTGTATCTCGCTTATGCTTAGCTTAGTCTGATTAAGGAGAATAAAATGCTTATCGAGGTCGGCATCACTATACAGCACGAAACAACGGGCTTCAAGATGGGGGTCACGGCCGGCACGTCCTGCTTCCTGTACATAATTCTCCAATGAATCGGAAATGTCATAGTGTATCACCAGACCGACATCCTTTTTATCGACACCCATACCAAAAGCAGAAGTGGCCACAATGACCCGAACCCGGTCATTCATGAATGCTTCCTGATTGACAATCTTCTCATCGGATTCCATCCTTCCATTGAATGGCAATGCTTTGAAGCCATCGCGCGAAAGTTTGTCGGCCAATTGCCACGTGCGCTTAGTCCGTGAGACATACACTATTGCAGGACATGATGATTCTGCCAACAATGACCGCAACTTAATGTATTTGTCTTCATCCGTGTCGGCATGAATAACGGAATAACGCAAATTCGTACGAACGGCTTTTGATGCAAAAATCTGAAGATCGAGGTTAAGCGTCTGTTTGAAATAATCGCAAATGTCCTGAATCACTTTCTGTTTTGCAGTAGCCGTGAAGCAAGATACCGGTATTGCCTCGCGGCACTTCTTAATCTTCTGATACCTGCTGATAAACTTGCCTATATATAGATAATCTACCCTGAAATCTTGTCCCCATGAAGAAAAACAATGTGCTTCGTCTATTACGAATCTCACAACATGGCGTGCCATTAAAATCTTTTCAATGGTTTTTGAACGAAGCATTTCGGGAGATATATACAAAAGTGAAGCTTCTCCGTCTTGCACTCTTTGTATTGATAGTGCTCTTGTAATAGGATCTAACAATCCGTTGATAGTTACCGCATCAGTAATACCTCTATCAGCAAGATTATCCACCTGATCTTTCATCAATGATTGTAGTGGCGAAATGACAATTGTGAGTCCGTGCACAGAACGTCCTTCCATAAGTGCGGGCAATTGAAAAGTAAGCGATTTTCCTCCACCGGTAGGAAATATTGCCAATAGTGATTTGCCTTTTACTGCTGCTTGGGCAGCTTGCTCTTGAAGCGGTTCGCCTTCGTATGTACGGAATTGTTCATATCCAAAGAATGTTTTCAAGTTATGAAGCACATTCAGTTGCGTATTACAGTAAACGCAATTTTCGCTGCAACTGTTATGACGCAGGAGTTTTACGACAAATTCTACTTCGGGATAATTGTGCAGTACCCATCCGGGAGTGATGGAGCGGTAATCGGTGGTGTCAATCAGAGCCAATGCGTATGTCAATCCGCATGGATATTGGTTGATGAGCATGTCAAGATCGGCATGTTGGCAAATCTTTCCGGCATAAAGTTCTTTAATAAGTTCAGGTATTCCTTTATGGATATACTCCGCACTTACCATACTGAGAAATCCTTCAAATTCCTTCTTGCCCTTCAGCAGCGATGCAAATAGTATACGCTTTTCTTTCGGTAATGAACGCCAGCATGCTATTTCATCCAACAATAAGTCTTTTGCTTTTTTGCAATCGTTCACCGGATTGTTCATTTGTTCGCTCATCAGTTTGTCATCTTTCACAAGCCTGTGGTAAGGGTGTTCAGGGAACAGTAAAGGCGAAACATAAAGTGTGTCAACTAAAATCCAGCGGCATATTTTGTCCGTAAACAGGTATTTAGCATCATGGTGAACGATATTATGTCCGCAGATGTAGTCTACATCGTTTAAGAAAATGAATAGTTCTTCTTTTGAGGTTTTATGAAATGTCGTGTCATCATGTTTGAGTGCTCCTATGTCATGGATTTTATGGTCTTTCAAGCCTATTTCAACATCTACAATGGCATAATTGTGGGTACTACATGGTACAGAGGTTGTTTTATTGCCGATGATATTGTTTCTATCTTCGGTTTTCTTGATTCCTATGAGTTTACTCCATATTGACATATCTTAATATAATAAATAGTTTTACAACTTGAATTTGTTATGCATCTGCATCGTTTTCTTATTGTTGTTCGGGTATAGCATCCCAATATCATACACAAAGGTAAGGATAAAACCGAAGAATCTGTTAAAGACATCGCTTTCTTTTGATTTTTATGCGTTTACATCTCTTTATTTATGAATAAAAATCGTACTTTTGTGAGCAAGAGCGTGTGTTGCTTATGGATGCTTATTTTCGGATTTGCGATATATTTGCAACACGTGTATGCAAGTCGCTGATAGATATATCACGTTGATTTCGAGGAAGTGAAGTAAATAGACTGTCATATTAAAAAAAGAGTCGTAAATCAATGATTTACAACTCTTTTTTTGCTTTAGGTTTCTTCTAGCCATTGCTATAGCGTAAGCAATGATATTCAGTCGCTGCGTCGAAGCAAGGACATTCTTCCAGCCATGATTCCGGTTCTATTAATGAATGGTTATCCATAATTTGAGGTAAATCACGATGCCCGCAAATATGACAGTCCGGATAATCAATAAGGAGCGTTTTGAGTAAAACAATCATGGAGTGCTTTTGCCATTGAGTGCGTGTATCTTTGGGAAGTCCGTGCCGGTTAAGACCACCTTCGTAACATATAGCGATGCTGTCAAGATTATGCCCTTGGGCATGAGCTCCGGGTTTTCGAACAGAACGTGTACTCTTAATATTTCCGTCTCTCCGAATGTAATAATGATAACCGATACCATTTAGTCCACGTTGGCGGTGCGACTTTTCCAATTCAATTTCCGTTAATGTTTCATTCTCCTTCGTTGCGGAGCAATGAATAACTATCAGATGAACAGTTCTCATAGCTGTTAAATGTTTTGTAAGGTGAATAGTTTGTTTATTAATCGCATGAGAACAATAGAAAGATATCAAGGTTCACATTAACAGTTACTTATTTCCCCTTTTTGTATTCTTTTATAATAAACCAGACGACAAAATAACTGTTCGAAATATTTTAAGCCGGAAACATTTTCCTCACTTTTTCTTCCAAAACCGATAGGGTTTTTCATTTCTGAGCGATCTTAGTAGTAGAAAACGAGAATTGTTCACCTTTAAAATCATACGAAGATGAAAAAGTTAGCTAGTATTGCAGTTGGGTGGTTGATGGCATTTTTGCTGTTGGGTATTTCACCTTTATGGGCACAGGAAGAAGCCGGGAACTATTTCACTATTACAGGAATAGTGAAAAATAAGGATAATAAGAGAAAACTGGAGAATGTGAATGTGTCTGTTCCCGGTACGAACATCGGAACCGTTACGAATGCGGATGGTGTGTTCTCTCTGAAGATAAAGGGCACGGAGACTATTCTGGGATTGGAGGTTTCACATATTGGGTATTTGAATTCTCAAGTTTCTCTGAAGGATAAGGAAGATGTATCTGATCTCACTATCTGGATGCTGCCGGCTCCTAATCTACTGAGTGAGATTGTTGTCTTTGGCAATAACGCCCGGGGGCTTGTGGAAGAGGCGATTAAAAAAATTCCGGTGAACTATTCGGTTGATAAGAATTTGCTGACTGCATTTTATCGGGAGACAGTACAGAAAAGGCGACGCTATATCAGTGTATCGGAGGCTGTGATAGATGTGTCTAAGACTGCGTACAGTGACCGGGAACCATCGAACGATAGAGTGCAACTACAAAAAGGACGTCGCCTGCTGAGCCCGAAAACCAGTGATACACTGGCAGTAAAAGTGGTGGGCGGACCTAATCTTTCTATTTATCTGGATATTGTGAAGAACGGAGATGCATTGTTGAGCATGGAAAATCTGAATTATTATGATTTTCATATTGAGGAACCTGTGAATCTGGATAATCGTATGCAATATGTAGTCAGTTTTCGTCCCAGAGTCAGCCTGATGTATGCATTGTTTTACGGAAAACTCTATATTGATTTTGAGAAACTGGCATTCACCCGTGCGGAATTCTCTCTGGATATGCAAAACAGGGTGAAGGCGGTGGAAGCTATTCTTCATAAGAAGCCTCTCGGATTACGTTTCAGGCCACAGGAAGTTTCCTATCTGGTGACGTATAAGGAACAGAATGGAAAAACTTATCTGAATTACATACGGAATGAAATACGTTTCAAGTGCGATTGGAAAAAGCGTTTATTCTCTTCCAGCTATACCGTATTTTCCGAAATGGTGGTAACAGATAGAAAGAGCGACTTTGCAGCCATTCCTAGCAAAAAGGCTTTCAAAGAAAAACAAGTGTTCTATGATTTGGTAGACGAATATTGGAATGAGGATTTCTGGAAGACATACAATATTATTGAACCTACAGAGTCTTTGGAACATGCTGTGAGTAAATTGAAAAAGCAATCCCGTTAGATTTCAGATAGTTTTCTTATATTTGGAGACCAACAATAATTCCGGAGTATGCTGAATGAGCTGTTCATACTGGCTAAAATAAGAGAGGGCGATATAAAGGCGTTTGAGGAAATCTTCCGTCGTTACTATTCCCCTCTTTGCTGGTATGCCACAGGTATTACGGGAGAGATGGAAGCTGCCGAGGAAATTGTGGAAGAATTGTTCTACGTGTTTTGGAAGGACCGGGAACATTTGCAGATATTCCAGTCCGTAAAAAGCTATTTATATAAAGCTGTACGAAATGCAGCACTCCAGTTTTGCGAGCATAAGGAAGTCAAGGAACGGTATCGCGAATATGTATTGGCGGGTAATGCCACGGAACAGGATTCTGATCCTCACCGGCAGTTGGAGTATGAAGAGTTACAAGGACTGATCCGTCATACTCTTGATAAATTACCCGTGCGCCGGCTCCGGATATTTGAAATGCATCGCATGGAGGGAAAGAAATATGCGGAGATAGCTTCTTCATTATCTCTGTCCGTCAAGACGGTAGAGGCTGAAATGACGAAAGCGCTGCGAACCTTACGAAATGAAATTGATAATTATATCCTTACGAAATGATTGAAGTGAATAAAAATAGGACGAAGACGGATGAGGCATGGGAACGGTTGTATGCCCGTTTGGATGAAGATAACCTGCTCACAGGAGCAGGGCGGGAAGGGGTAGTGCGTCGCAAATTTCTCTTGAAATGGGGAACATTGGCGGCTGCCGTAATTGCCGGTTTCGTCTATCTGGCATCTGCGTTGTGGTTTGTTCCGGGAGGAGAGATCGAAAGCCTCAATCTGGTGACGCAAGAAAATCGTGAAGTATCCATGTTGGTTACCACGCTCGAAGACGGTTCTGTAGTATATCTGGCACAGGAGAGCACGCTGAAGTATCCCGAACATTTTGCTACGGACAAGCGGGAAGTGAACTTACAGGGAGAAGCTTTCTTTGATGTAGCAAAGAAACATGAACAAACTTTTCTGATTGAAACGGAAAAGGTACAGATAGAAGTGTTGGGTACAGCTTTCAATGTCCGTAGTCATGGAGATGACTCTTTTCGGCTCTCCGTGCAGCGGGGCAGAGTGAAGGTCTCGCTGAAGCAAGGCGGACAAAGTGTACTGGTAAATGCCGGGGAAACCGTAACCTTGCAGGCGCGGCAGTTACAACTGAGTGAGACAGGAGATTCCGATGAGTTCAGACAATATACAAAGAATATACGCTTCAAGGACGAATGCTTGGAAGATATTCTGCGAGTGGTGAATGCCGAGGCTTCCGCTTTGCAGATACAGACGGCATCACCGGTTCTGAGTAAACGGAAGCTGACCATTGAATTTGAGAATAATTCCCCCGAAACAGTAGCGGAACTTATTTGCTGGGCGCTGAGTTTGAAATGTTCGCGTGAAGGTGATAAACTGATTTTATCCGAATGATAACTTAACTATATAAATCATGAAACTTCATCGTTTCTTCATAATTTTTCTGAGCCTGCTTTTCATTACCTGTGATATGAGGGCGGACGGAGGAGATGTGTTGGAACGTATCATCCGGTTGCCCGGGACGAAAGGAACGGTATATTCCCTGTTGAGCAAAGTGTCGGAACAATCCGGCTATCTTTTCGTATATGACAGTAAGGTGGTGAATAATGACATTGAAGTTAGGACAAAAAAGAAAAACTGTACGGTCCGGCAAGCCATCTATGAAATTGTAGGCGACCGGACATTAGAACTGAAAGTGATAGGAAATCATATCTTGATTCTGCCTCCTGCGGAGAAGGTCGTACGGAAGCGGAAAGTCTCGGAAGAGACACCTTTGCCAGCCTATTTCACCATTACCGGTCTTTTGCGGGATAAAGAAACGGGTGATCCCGTTGTGAGTGCGTCGGTCATTCTTCAAGGAACTTCAATAGGTAATATTACAAATAAGAACGGGGAGTTCAGGCTTAATCTGCCTGACTCCCTGAAAAATGGCAAGCTTTCTTTTTCCCATTTAGGATATGTTGCACAAAGCATTGAAGCATCTACGCTGATTGGCCGGGACAATGTGTTGAGCCTGGAACCTAAAATTGTTCCTTTGCAAGAAGTGTTGATACGGTTGGTGGAACCCAAGAAACTATTGCGTGAAATGGTAAATCAGCGCGGGGAAAACTATTCATTGAATCCCGCTTATCTGACTACGTTCTATCGGGAGGGGGTGCAGTTGAAAAATAAATTCCAGAGCTTGACGGAAGCTGTTTTCAAAGTTTATAAATCTTCTTTGCCGGAGATGAACGTATCCGATCAGGTGAAGCTGCTAAAGATGAGTAAGATTGATAACCGGGAGAGTACAGACAGTCTGGTTGCTAAGATCAGAGCCGGTATCCAGGCTTGTTTGCAGTTGGATATAATGAAAGACCTGCCGGATTTTCTGTCGGTTGATGCGGAAGATAATCCGTATATGTATACCTCCGGTGACATTACATTCATAGATGACCGTTGCGTCAATGTGGTTTATTTTGAGCAGAAGCGGAGTGTCAGGTCGCCTCTTTATTGTGGGGCGTTGTATATTGACTCTGAGAACAGTGCTTTGGTGCAGGCCCGCATTGAGATAAATCCCAAGTACATCAAGGAGGCTACACGGATCTTTGTTGTCAGACAGGCGCCAAAGATAAATCTGACGACACAGAAGGTGGTATATACTATTTCGTATAAACCGTGGAAAGGTACTTATTATATCCATCATATCCGTGGCGACCTTTACTTCAAGATGAAGCGGAAACGTTTTTTCTTTAGCAACCCTACTTTGCATACTTGGTTCGAGATGGTGACCTGTCTGGTGGATACGGAGAATGTAACCCGCTTCTCCCGAGCTGAAAGATTGCCTCCCCGTACCGTACTTGCAGATGAAGAGTTTAAGTATGATGAACATTTCTGGGAGGACTTCAACGTTATTCCATTGGAGGAAGAACTCAGTAGAATTATAGAGAAAGTAGCGTTAAAGATAGAAAAAATAGATCATCAGGAGGAATAAGATAGTCCGGATAATTGTAATTTTGCAGCCGGAATCAATAAGTATTAGTAGAAAGATGGAATTACCTAAAGACCCGATGATGCTTTTCAGCTTCATCAATACGAAATTGCGTGACTGTTATTCTTCATTGGATGAACTCTGTGATGATATGAATGTCAATAAAGAGACGATTGTAGGACTGTTGCAGTCAGCCGGATTTGAATATAGCGCAGAACATAATAAGTTCTGGTAATTTGCGGATAGATTATTTTTTCTTCCGGTGCTCTTTCTTCAGATAGAAATTGAATCCGGCATATATTTGCAACGTCCCGAATCCATTGTTCAGGGAGAAGTTATCCCGGTAATAATCATACGTCCTGCCCAGAAAGGAAGTACCTACAAAATATTTGCTGTTATTGTATACCACACCCGCCCGTAATATAAAATCAATATTGAAGTTCTTGTACCAGTCGCTGGGCTCTTCTGTGTCTTTCTCTATGCGCGACGTCTTATAAGCAACAGCCGGACTGAGCGACAGGCATGCCAGGCAGTTACGGGCAAATACCCAGTTATAGGCATATCCGAAGTTGAGGCTGATATTGGTATATTTTATGTGTCTAACCTTCATTCCGGGGTTCATTGTTTCTTGAATGATTTCGGGTAGCTTGGCATAATCAAACTTCAAATTATGCGTAGATACGGAAAGGCCGGCTGTGAGTGTACCTGCATTCCGACGTTGGTTGGTGGACTGGCTGAAAGCTGCCGGATAAGAGAAATGCCGGTTGTTGAAGATATAGTATAAGTTGAATCCTTTCATATTTACTTTCAGACCGTTGAAGTCTTCCGAATAATTAGAAGGAACACGGTCGGAAAAGCCTGTTACTTTATGTATCTTGTAATCGTTACCTGTGCGTCGGTAGAAAATATCCACCCCTAACTTGGAACTGTAAAGGCTAAGGTCAAATTCTGTCCCTCTGTTTTTCCCACTTTTCTTTCCAAGGAGCCCGTCCGTATCTACTGACCATCCTAAAAATATCCAGCGCCAACCAAAGTAAGCCCCTATCTTGTTGCGAGGGTTGGGGGTGAAGCGGAGCCGTTGGGGCTCGGGGGCGGCGGTACCTACGGAGTAATATTCGTAGTTTGTGAAATGATCGAGCATCAAGGCATAGTTGTATCGGTTGGGGCTTATATAAGTTGTGTCGAAGTCATTGAAGTTGAGGAACTTCTTTATAGCCTTCATGAAGGCCCCCTGATGCTTTTCGGTACTAAGGCTATCGTGTGCGGTAGAACTTTCCTCTTCGTTTTGCGCAAACAAAGAGAAGGGCAACAATATCCACAGGCAGAAGATAAGTCTTTTCAGCATCAATCTTATTTCTTAATTAATAGTTCGGGTCTCTATGCTATAAACAACGCAAAAAGAAAAAGTGCAATTGTTCTATTTGCGAATTTAACAGTTCTTTTGCATATATCCAATAATATGGAGGGATTGTTTCATTATACCTCTTCTTTTTCGTTGTTACTCCTCATCTGTAGTTTCACCGCTTGAAACTGTTGGTTTCTCGGTGTGAAACTGTCAGTTTCAAAGCATGAAACTCTTGGTTTCTCGGCATGAAACTATGAGTTTCAAGCAATGAAACAAATCAGAAAATGCAGAGGTTAATATAATCGGACAGATAATGCAGAGAAAGGAGATACAGTGTTAGCAATAGATTATTACTACACTTACCAATATTGCGTCAGTCAAAGATTGGATATGTTAATTATTAACACAATGAATCCTTAATGGTTAACGAAAATATAGTGTCTATTAAAACATGTTGTAATATGTTGTAGATCACCCTGAAAATTTGGAGATATCCTCAAAGTCCGTATCTTTGCAATGTGTTTTTCATAGTATTAGATTTAAGGTTAACAAAAGATTGGCTGTCTGGGATAGATAGCCTTTTTTTATGTCCTTTCGTTATCAGTCTTGAGGAGTGAATACATCTTCATATCCAGAATCTGTCCGTTCTTGACTGCATTACTTCTGAGCGTTCCTTCGTCTTTGAATCCGCTTTTTTCAAGAATCCGGCAGGAAGCGATATTATAGCTAAACGGCTCTGCAAAAATACGGAGGATATCAGTGTTACTAAAAACATACTGGCAGGTCTGTTTGATAGCGCAGGTTCCCAAGCCTTTGCCCCAAAAAGGTTCTGCTATATAATAGCCCATTTCGGCAGTCAGCGAGTGGATGTTGTCTTTGCGAAACACACCAATACTTCCCACTACTTTGTCATCAGCGGTGATGGCGAAGGCGAAAATACTGTTCTTATCGGCCTTCAGCATTTCATTGATATAATATTTTGCATCGTCTTCAGTGTAGGGATAAGGCAGACCGTCCCGAAGGTTGTCCTGAATGTTTTTGTTATTTAGGGTTGCTGCAAGTTCGGCGGCATCGTCTATTTTCCATTTTCTGATTTTACATTCCATATCGATATCCTTCTTTTTTAGTTAATCTGAAACGGGAGAGTTGCCGGCAAAGATAAGAAACTTTATTTTTAACCACTTATTTAATAAATGCAAAATGTGAACTTCCCGATTTAACTTCATCCTTCTTTCTGTTTCTAACCTAATAAAGCTAAGAAACTGAATTGATGATAAACGAGGATAAGATCCGGCAGGTATATGCTTCCGACCCGAAGAAAGGGTTTAAGATGCTGATGGATAACTTCCAGGTACCTATATATAATTATATACGGCGTTTGGTTGTGTCGCACGAGGATGCAGAAGATGTTCTTCAGGAAGTCTTTATCCGGATATTCCGGCATATCGATCAGTTTCGCGAAGAAAGTTCACTGTCAACCTGGATTTACCGGATTGCAACGAATGAGAGTTTACGCTTGCTCAACGGACGTAAAGATGAAGGAGTTGTTTCTGCGGAAGATGTTCAGGAAGAGTTGATGGGCAAGTTGAAGGCTTCCGATTACATTGATTATGAAAATGAGTT
>OLIX01002601.1_pt1 | contig 13075 bp, 18 predicted proteins | sample 1601331 | NCBI WGS metagenome assembly OLIX01 (sample SAMEA2452120, study PRJEB22498) | human gut metagenome | biome: human feces; feature: human gut; material: feces | place: Australia | collected 2012 | reverse complement strand
TTTTAGGCGCAAGGCGTGTCGGCGGTCAATGGTACAACTTCATCAAGAAGAAGCAGCCACCCGAACCCGCAAGCTGAAAGTGCAAAACGCAGACCCTTTGCACTTTGCACTTTCGCACTTTCACGATAATTTGCGTCAATAACTTAAAAAAGCACTTGACAAAACGCTTCATGGGGCAGCGCCGACGATATACGCCCGTACATCGACCCGGTGTTTGAAAACAATGTGCTGCTCACACAGACGGAACGGCTGATGATGAACAGCCGCCCGAAGCAGCCGAAGTATGCACGGAACAAAAACGTGCTGGTGGTGGGCGGCAGCGGAAGCGGCAAAACCCGCTTTTTCGTCAAACCCAACCTGATGCAGATGCACAGCAGCTATCTCGTGTCTGACCCGAAAGGTACTCTCCTGCTTGAGTGCGGAAAGCTCTTGGAGCGCGGCAGTCCGAAGCTGGGCGAGGACGGAAAGCCCGTTAGAAAAAACGGAAAGCTCGTCTATGAGCCGTACCGTATTAAGGTGCTGAATACCATTAACTTCAAAAAGAGCATGAAATACAACCCTTTCGCCTATCTCCGCGACGAAAAGGATATTTTGAAGCTGGTAAACACGCTGATTGCCAACACCAAGGGCAGCGGCGAAAAGTCCGGCGAGGATTTTTGGGTGAAAGCCGAGCGGCTGCTGTACTGTGCGTTAATCGGCTACATTCACTACGAAGCCCCGGACGCAGAGCGAAACTTTACGACGCTGCTTGAAATGATCAACGCAAGCGAAGCCCGCGAGGATGACAGCGAGTTTCAAAGCCCCGTTGACCTCATGTTTGAACGCTTGGAGGAAAAAGACCCGGAGCATTTTGCGGTCAAGCAGTACAAAAAGTTTCTCCTGTCTGCGGGCAAGACCCGTTCCTCGATCCTCATTTCCTGCGGTGCGAGGCTTGCACCCTTTGACATCAAGGAGCTGCGGGAGCTGACGGAGAGCGACGAATTGGAGCTTGACACGCTGGGCGACCGAAAAACGGCGCTCTTTATCATCACCAGCGACACCGACCCCACCTTTGACTTTGTAACGGCGATGATCGTATCGCAGCTTTTCAATCTGCTCTGCACCAAAGCCGACGACGAATACGGCGGGCGGCTGCCCGTTCATGTGCGCTGTCTGCTGGACGAGGTAGCAAACATCACGATCCCCAATCTGGAACGGCTAATCAGCGTCCTGCGAAGCCGTGAAATCTCCGCTTGCCTTGTGGTGCAGGCGCAGAGCCAGCTAAAAGCCATATACAAGGAACACGCCGACACCATCATCGGGAATTGCGACACAACCCTTTTCCTCGGCGGCAAGGAAAAAACGACGCTGAAAGAAATCTCCGAGGTTTTGGGGAAAGAAACGATTGACAGCTTCAACACTTCCGAAAACCGGGGGCGGGACGTTTCTCATGGGCTGAACTATCAAAAGCTCGGAAAGGAGCTTATGAGCCAGGACGAAATTGCCGTGATGGACGGCGGGAAATGTATCTTGCAGCTACGGGGCGTTCGCCCGTTCTTCTCCGACAAGTACGACATCACGAGGCACCCGAAATACAAATACCTTTCGGACTATGACAAGAAAAACACCTTTGACATCGAGAAGTTTTTGAAGCGGCAGCGACGCCCGGTAATCATCAAGCCGGATACCGTCTTTGACTATTACGAAATTGACGCAGCGGATTTACAGGAGGTTACGGAATGAACAGACGCATCCGAAAGAAACGGGAAAAGCAGCAGCTTGCGCGGGCGATCCGGGAGCTTGTCGCCCTTGCGGAGAAACGGCAGCAAAAGCGGCAGGAAGCCATCGACCGCTTTCTGACCGCATACAGCGCCTACCTTGCCAAGCAGGGCGGCGCGGAAAGGAGGACGCCGTGACGAACGCCTGCAAAACGCCGGAAGCAGTCATGCAGACGCTTATCACCGCTCTTGCCGCAGGGCTTGCGGTATGGGGCACCGTGCAGCTTTTGGAGAGCTTTCAAAGCGGCGGTGAACGCCAGCGGGCGCAAGCTCTCGATCTCATTAAAGCGGGCGGCGAAATTGTCCGCACCGCCACTTGGGAGGTGATACCGCCATCAAGACCGTAAGCATCGGCTACATGGTACGCGCTCCTACCTTTGCACTTCCTATTCCCTTGCGGGCATTGCCCGCGCAGCCGCCTTTTTTGATGAGGGCGGCTTTTTTCATGCACAAAAATACAAACACAAAAATTCAAGAGCCGCAAAGCGGCAGAAAGTGAGGTCAGTCTATGACATTTTTTAATTCGGCAGTAGACGTATTGCAGACCCTTGTGATTGCACTGGGCGCAGGTCTTGGCATCTGGGGCGTTATCAACCTCTTGGAGGGCTATGGCAATGACAATCCGGGGGCTAATGCGCACGGTTAATAAAGAAGCAAAGATGGATTATCGGTAGCGGCTACCGATAATGAGCCGCAGAATATGACAAGGACAGCCTCCCTGCGATTCCGTAAAGCACAGAAGCGGTCAAGCGCCGATAAAAAACGGATACAGCCAACAGGAACGCTCCGGACGAGGAACGGTTTGCCGGAGCGTTTTCTGTTTGAACAACGGCAAGATTGAACAGGTCAATCGTTGCAAGCTGCTTAAATCATCAGACAGTAATATACGCTTGCAAACAGCAGTACATACGCCTGTGTGAATGATACAGAATAATATATTTTTTGCATACGTCCCAAACCTATTGCATAATTATTCAAAGTCACGTATACTGTGCCTACGAGGTTTACAGATACTTCCAACATACAAAGACTATTGAAGAAAGGAGGGAGTTTCAATGACTAAAGTAAGACGTGCATTTAACGGCATTTCTGTTGCGGCTGTTTCTCTGGTCGCAAGCGCAATGTCTGTATTTGGCATTCAGGAACTTATTGAGAAAGTAACTGGATGGTATCCGCCCAAATGGATCGCGGTAATCATCCTTGGTCTTGGAACAGCAGGTGCGATCGTTGCAGCCCTGGCGACCTTTGGCGTTACTATTCCCCTTTGGCTTGCCAAGATTCTCGCTGTTGCAACTAGTATAGCTGCTTAACTGGCGCAATTATATCAGTTAAAGGTGTGGCGACGGCCTCTGATTCGTTCGCCAGCTTTTCAATTGATGCACGGCGTTAGGACGACTAAAATAGTATCTGTAAACCAGACTAAGAGTGGGAAGGATTCTTGTGAAAAGAACAGAACTATCTAAAGCATTAAAGGCACCGTCGATTACCTATTTTTCTACACTATTCATAGGTCTTATTCTCGGCTTGTTCTTTATCCATCCGCAGGCAGGAAAAGATATTATCGACATTGAACAAGAAGCCTTTCCTCTCTTTAGTAAGGTATTCCTGAATAACGCAATCATTGTTGTAGCGATATATCTGTCATCGATTTTTACGAAGTATTTTTCAATATTTATTTATGCTTCGAATGGGATAGCTCATGGAATCACTCTTGGTTGGATCATATCATCAAACATTAAGTTGCTGATATTGATGCTTCCGCATGGAATTTTTGAAATACCATGCCTTCTCGCGACAGGTCTTATTGTATATAAAGGTGAAAGCTTTATAAGGAATAATCCCAAGAAGTTTTTTTTGTATTTGACAATCCATATTCTTGCAATTTTGTTCTGTGCATTAGTGGAAGTGTTTATAACACCCGCGATATATGGCTGGTTTGCCATGTAAAATTTAGGTTTGCCATGTAAAACGTGCTTGACATTTTCGCAAGAGTATGGTATACTCTGAAATGTAAAGGGTACTTGACATTTCGGAAAGTAAAGCTAACTGGGACTGAACAAATTATCTTCATGCTATGTGTTTACGAGGAGTGTATATTTATGAGATTTATAAGATGGATCAAGTCAACCAGGGTAAAATACCTTTTTCTGATAGAGGTCGCCCTTGTGGGAGTTGTGAGTATAATAAACTTGTTGCTCAACAGAGAAGGCGCGGCTAATGCAATAGCAGGCATTATTGGGGAAACCAACTATAGTAGCGCCATTTTTATTGTCGGAGCTGTGATTTCAGCCCTTGTAATGTTGGCAGTTGTCGCATTTGGACTCTCGATTATCCTTTATTTCTGTTTGGCAGCAATGGGAAAGGGAACAAAGATTTCAAACTGCATCGGAGTTTCAGTTCGAATGCTCTTCTTCACTTTCGTAATGGGACTTGTCGATTTGTTGGCATTTGTGACTGTGAAGCAGAAACTTATCTCCTATGGTGCTGTCTATGGGATATTGGGCTATCTTCCTTTTTATCTGAGTATTTTCCTGCTATCATATAAGGTTGCGGGAGAGAGATTTTCACTATCAAAGAAACAGAACACAGTTCTATCTGTGATTTCATTTGCTGCTTCAATTCTTCTAACGTACCCGCTGTGAGGAAGGATTATGGATTGTATCAAATACGAGAATATCTCCAAAAAGTATGGTGACAAAAAGGTTTTAACAGATCTGTCTTTGTCAATTCCTCATGGGAGCATCACTTTTCTTCTTGGGCTGAACGGTGCGGGCAAAACAACATTGTTTAGGTTGACTTTAGGCTTAAGCAGGCCAAATGCTGGAAGCATTTTCGTTTCCAGCTCAAAAAGCATAGGGATTGTTCTTGGAACGCCAAAGTTTTTTGAGCGGTTAAGTGCTTATGAGAATCTTAAGTATTATGCAACTGTTTGGAATCGTCCGATACACACAATTCAAGAGGTCATTGAACTCGTAGGATTATCCGCTGCATCCGGCAAAAAGGTCAAATCCTTCTCTACGGGGATGAGACAAAGACTGGCAATAGCTCGTGCTGTGCTTATGGAACCGTCATTGCTGTTACTGGACGAACCTTTTAGTGGATTAGATCCATCTGGCATATTAGACATCAAGGACTTAATTTTGAGACTTCAACAAAAAAAGAACGTCACAATAGTGATTTCAAGTCATTTGATTGAAGAAACAAAAGGGCTGGCGACGGATTTTGCCATATTGCATGGTGGGCATATTGCCTCGACATTTTCTGCTTCAGAGTCAAATGAGCGACTAAAATGTATTGAGGTGGAGTCGTTTGAAAAACTGGAACGCATTAAAAGGTCATACTCGGAGGTGTGGAAAGCTGTTTATGTGCATGACAACAGGTGCCTGCTGTTTCCTAACAACTCTGTTGAGAACCTCCCAATGATTGCAGATGCAATCCGGAAAGAGCTTGCAATCGATTGCCAAATAGGTATTGCAGGGTTAAATGAGTATTTTTTAGCAATAACAGGAGGACATAACATTGATTCGGATAATTAAAGCAGAACTCAATAGGTTTGCGAAAGGGAGAGGCTTTATCATCTGTATTGCGCTCACCATTATATGCTTGATAACCCACTCATTTAATCTGTTCGGCAGATTGCAGAGTTTACTGGGCTTGATTGAAAGTACGGACATAGGCTTACCAGACGGGTATTCTGTCTCGTTTGCGTCAAGCTATACTGCGTTTTTTACGTTCGTTGTTCCGTTCTTGATTGTGAGTATAATTGGGTCTGACATTGGAAGTGGAGCAATTTGTTATCTGTTTGGGTGCGGAATTAAGCGAAGAACGATTTTTGTCGCAAAATATCTGACTTTTGTCATTGTTGTTTTTGCTTTAATTGTTTCTTCTGGACTCGTAAGCGCTGTCCTATCTACCGTTGTAAACAGGTGGGGACCTCAATTCCATATCAGTCAAGTATTACGACTGCTATCAACATTATCATTGCTTGCGTTTTCACAAATAGCCTTTTCAACGATTCCTATCTTGATTGCGCTGATTGTCCAAAGCGAGGCGCTTGTTGTAATCCTTTACTTTGTATGGAGTCTTATAGAATCCATTTCAGCGTCAGTAATGAATGGAACTGTAGCGAAGCATGAATCAATGCAATGGCTCACGAAATTGTTTTTTACAAATTTTTCATCCAGTATGGAGTCCTTAAACATTGATAAATCAATACTTCCATATGCGGCTATATCCATCGTTTGCAGCATAACAGCCTGTTTGACAATAGGAACGTCTATCTTTTCGAGAAAGGAACTTATGTAATGAAAGTTGAAATGCTGGAGGTGTATCTATGAAAAAAACTAATCAATGTCCAAAGTGTGGGTCTGCTGATATCGCGCAGTTCCAAAGCAGTAGCTCTTTAAGCGGAGTTGGGCTCAATCTCCAACTTTCGCCTGGAGTTGCCAATGTCACACGATATGTGTGCAAGAAATGCGGTTTTATTGAGAGCTGGGTAGCGGATCCCAGATCACTTTCAAAACTGCAAAAAAGTCATCGGGTGATAGATGAAGATAAATGTTAAAGGAGGAGATTAATCATGAAACAACATAGCTTCAGAAAATCTGACGAGATGGAAAAAAACGTTTCTTGTCGTTCGACGAGGATCGTCTACCCGCTCACCATACTGGCTTTGCTGGCATATTGCGTGTGGCAATATGTTGTAACAGGGGAACTTCCGCACATACCAGCAGCTATTCTATTTGGTTCTGTGGCTCTCTATTTCATTCTTTGGGTTTCGTTCATCCGTTTTCTGGTTCCCAAAGAGGATAACAGTGATGAAGAATAAGGTTCGCGACCTGCGTAAAGAGCTTGGGCTACGTCAAGAGGATTTAGCAAATCGTCTGTCTGTGAGTAGACAGACGATCATATCCATTGAGAACGGTCGATATTCACCATCGTTGGAACTGGCTCTCAAAATATCACTAATCCTGGAGAAACCGGTTGAGGAGATATTCTTTCTCCAGTGAATCCAGAAAGCTGTGTAGTGGTTGGCAGACAAGGTCTTTTGGAGTCCAAAGACAGCAGGCGGAGTTTCTAACAAGTCTCCGCCTGCGCTCGATTTTTATTCCGCTTGAGACGACATAGATTTCATCTTTGGCTGTGCGAGGATAAAAGTGAAAGCATTATATAGCTCGTCGAAAACCCGGTTGCGCATTAGGTCGCAGCCGGGTTTCTGGCATATTAAGAGCGGTGGAATATGAGAATACTCCGCCGTACCGTCTCCATGACATTGGCAAGACCAAGAATCGTTGCAAGAATCAATTTTTTAGCTTTGCCCTCCCTGCGCTTTCAGTTCTCGCAATAGCCTGTTGTCCGCATTATCTGCCGATTCAGCTCACAGCGGTCAGAGATAATGACTTTTCGTTCCAATGCCTGTGCGCTCACGTTTTCATGGACAGTGGGCTGTTCATCAATACCACGTTCCGCATGGCTACGGTGAGCGATGCGTTCTTCAAGCCCGTTCCTTTCAAGGCTACGGTCTACAGCGTTTTGCCCACGCTTCCCGCCAGAGAATAAGCTGCTTAGGCGGAAACTGCCCCGGCTGACCCATTCGCCTCAAGATGGAAGATTGCCAAACGCACTCCTTCCTGTCGGCAGGGGTCATTAAAACAGTGACCCCTGCGCAGCTTTTCCAATCTAAGGGTGTGAATTCAGCTCACACCCTTTGTGCCCTTGTTTCAGACACTTGCCAATGAGAAAGGGTCTGCGTTGAACGCAGACCCACTACGCAAATCCGTAACGATTTGTGACGGTATTTTTCTGCGGGGGTGAACGAATCGTTCAGCCCTTTGCGCCTCTGTTGCCGGAGATGAGGTAACGGAACGTGCCTCCATTCTTCCTGCACATCTGCTTTTATTTCTTTTTTTCGAAAAGAAAGGGGTTGTTGCAAAAGACGAAATTCGTCTGCAACAGCTCCTTTTTCGTGCGGCTTTGCCCAACCACACCTTTGCCGCCGAGGTAGTAACTCCACCAAAAACGCACGAAGCTGCGGCAGAGGGAGAGCGGAAGTCACAGAGCAAGATTCTACCGAGGTGCCATAATTCGCTGTCCGCTCATTCTGCCCCATCGGAATCTTGTTGGGGAGTGCCTTCCCCAAACCCTGCTGTTGCGGCTTACGCCGCCGTTGTTCCTCTCGCTTCCGCAGCAAAAATATATTTTTCCCGGTGGTTAAGATTTCTCAAAAAAATGTCCATTGAAAGGTGAGAGGACAACGCTTCTGCCCTGCCGCCCCTCTGCCTTCCGCAGCAAAAATATATTCGGTGCGATACCTGACAACGGGCGGAAAAATGTCCATTGAAAGGTGAGAGGGAAAATAAAAATGTCCAAAAATCCGAAAGCATTACCCAACGTATAGTGAGAGGATTTTCTCCGCAGGAGGCGAGGCAGATTTGTTTTCTCAGAGCCTTACCGCTCAGCGAACCTTGAAAACTGAATATCCAGGCATCAGGCACATTCCCAACGCTATGGGCTGAACCCCTGAGCCGCTTTCGTGAGTGCGCCACGACCTCAGAAATGAGCGAGCGATACAGCTTACACGATAAAAGCCGGGCTGCTCCCGGCGGAGGCGACGACAGGTGTTGGGGACAATGATACTTCCGTAATTCGCGGCCCGGCCACAAGGAAGGCGGGGAGGTTCGATTCCTATGGAGCGGTGCAGCACACCGCCGCCTGACGCTTGCAAAAAACAAAAAAGAAAGAAGGTGCATCATGCGAAAGCCATACAACACGCCGCACAGAACCCATGTCGTGAAAACACGGTTGACCGATGAAGAACACGAGCTGTTTCTCAATCAATGTCGCACCTACGGCATCAGCCAATCGGAAATGCTGCGGCAGGCCATGACCCGCTTGCAGATAAAACCCGTGATCCATGTGTCGGCGGTCAACGACGGGCTGCTTGCCGCCATCGGGAAGCTGACCGCCGAATACGGCAGGATCGGCGGCAACTTAAACCAGATAGCCCGGACGCTGAACGAGTGGCACAGCCCCTACCCGCAGCTTGCGGCGGAGCTGCGGACGGCAGCTTCCGACCTTGCCGCCTTGAAGTTTGAAGTTCTTGAAAAGGTAGGTGAAGCGGTTGGCAACGTTCAAACATATCAGCTCTAAGAACGCCAACTACGGCGACGCTGAAAAATACCTGACCTTTGAACACGATGAGTTCACCATGAAGCCCACGCTGGACGAGCAGGGGCGGCTTGTGCCGAGGGAGGACTACCGCATATCCACGCTGAATTGCGGCGAGGAGGATTTCGCTGTTGCCTGTATGCGCTCCAATCTCCGCTACGGAAAGAATCAGAAGAAAGAGGACGTAAAGAGCCACCACTACATCATCAGCTTTGACCCACGGGACAGCCCGGACAATGGGCTGACCGTTGACCGTGCGCAGGAGCTGGGCGAGAGGTTTTGTAAAGAGCAGTTCCCCGGACACCAAGCCCTTGTCTGCACCCACCCGGACGGGCATAACCACAGCGGAAATATCCATGTGCATATCGTCATCAACAGCTTGCGGATAGAAAACGTGCCGCTGCTGCCCTACATGGACAGACCCGCAGACACTCGCGCCGGGTGCAAGCACCGCTGCACCGACGCGGCGATGGAATATTTCAAGTCCGAGGTCATGGAGCTGTGCCACAATGCCGGGCTTTACCAGATCGACCTTCTGAACGGCAGCGCAAACCGCGTCACCGAGCGCGAGTATTGGGCGGGGAAAAAGGGACAGCTTGCCATCGACCGGGAGAACGAAAAACGGCTGGAGAACCGCGAGCCGCTGATACACACAAAGTTTGAAACCGACAAGGAGAAGCTGCGGCAGACTATCCGAGCCGCTCTGTCCTCTGCTGTTTCCTTTGATGATTTTGCCGGGAAGCTGCTGCAACAGGGCGTGACCATCCGTGAGAGCCGGGGACGGCTTTCCTATCTCACCCCCGACCGCACGAAGCCCATCACGGCGCGGAAGCTGGGGGACGATTTTGACCGTACCGCCATTCTTGCCGCTTTGGAGCAAAACGCCTATCGTTCCATTCCGCAAACCGTTACCCCGAAGCAGGGGGCTGGTTTTCCCACAGCAGTCGGGCGCATGGTGGATATTGAAGCCAAGAGAGCCGAGGGCAAGGGCATTGGATATGAGAAGTGGGCGAAGGTTTACAACCTCAAGCAGATGGCGGCTACCGTTGCCGCTATGGAGCAATACGGCTATTCCCCTGAGGGACTGGACGAAGCCCTTGTATCTGCCAATGCGGACTTGCAGAGCAGCGCCGCCGAGCTGAAAGCCGCAGAAGCCGCTTTGCGGGAGAAGAAGGACTTGCAGAAGCAGGTGCTTGCGTATTCCAAAACAAGAAATGTGCGGCAAGGGCTGAAAGCGCAGAAAACCGACAAAGCCCGAAAAGCCTATCGGGAGCGGCACGAAAGCGATTTTATCATAGCGGACGCAGCCGCCCGGTATTTCCGGGAGCATGGCATAAAGAAGCCGCCTGCCTACAAAGCCCTGCAAGCCGAGATTGAGCGGCTAACCGCCGGGAAGAACGCCCGTTACAACGATTACCGGACGAAAAAAGAGCGTGTACGGGAATTGCAGACGATGAAAAGCAATCTTTCCCAAATGCGCTGCGGTGAACCGAGCCGACAGAAAAAGCAGGAGCAGGAGCGTTAAAGCCGCCCCGAAACGATACCAAGACCGTACATTTTCGAGGGTGTACTCTTACCCCTATCCGCAACACCGCCCCACCAAAGAACGGGGCATACAGGGCAAAAAATCCACGAAAATGATACCGGGAGGATACAGTTTTCCCGCCCCATCCGTCACGCCGACGGAAACGGCAGAAAGGAGAGAAATATGCCGCGCATGAGCAACAAACGGCGGTTTGAATGGAGCTTTTTCCTCAACCACCGAAACCGTATCACCTATAACGACCTTTGCCGGGGCTGCACCCGCGATTGCAAGCAGAGCTTCCGAGCCATTATCATACTCTGCCCCCGGTATTACTCCAAGAGACGGAAACCGCAGGAGGATACCGCCCATGGCAGATAAGCGCAAATATTACTATCTAAAGCTAAAGGAAAGCTATTTTGATGATGACGCTATCGTGCTGTTGGAGAGTATGCCGGACGGTATCCTCTATTCCAACATTCTTTTGAAGCTGTACTTAAAATCGCTGAAAAACGGCGGTAAATTACAGCTTGACGAGCATATCCCCTACACGGCGCAGATGATAGCGACGCTGACCCGCCAGCAAATAGGAACAGTTGAGAGGGCTTTGGAGATTTTTTGGCAGTTGGGGCTTGTGGAGCAGCTTGACAGCGGGGCTTTCTATATGACCGACATTGAGCTGATGATAGGACAGTCCTCTACCGAAGCCGAGCGAAAACGGGCGGCAAGACTGGAAAACAGGGCTTTGGCGCAGTCACGGACAAATGGCGGACATTTGTCCGACATTTGTCCACCAGAGATAGAGATAGAGAAAGAGATAGATATAGAGATAGAAAAAGAGGGAGAGAGAAAGACGGAACAAGCCCCCGCCCGCTGCCACGGCAGATATGAAAATGTGCTGCTTTCAGATACGGAGCTTTCCGAGCTGCAAGCAGAGCTGCCCGACAAATGGGAGTTTTATATCGACCGTCTTTCCGGCTATATCGCATCTACCGGGAGGAAATACCAAAACCACGCCGCCACCATACGCAGATGGGCGGCAGCCGATACCGCCGGGTGCGCCCCGAAACAGGGCATACCCGATTACACCTATAAGGAGGGACAGAGCCTATGACGAATGATTTTGAAAAGGTTTTCGATGCCGCAGCCGAGACGCAGGACTACACGGGCGGGGACGGGCTTTTGTACTGCGGCAGTTGCCACACGCCCAAGCAGTTCCGCATGGACAAGCCGCCCATGGAGGACAGGCTGCTTCCCCGCCGTTGTCAATGCGAACAGGCTCAATACGATAAGGAGGAAGCGGAGAGAAAGCGCAGGAAGCACCTTCAAACCGTAGAGGAATTGAAGCGTCGGGGCTTTACCGACAGCAAAATGCGGGAATGGACGTTTGCCAACGACAACGGCAAATGCCCGCAGATGGAGCTTGCACACTTCTATGCGGAGCATTGGGAAACCATGCGTGAGGAAAACATCGGCTATCTACTCTGGGGTAAGGTCGGCACGGGGAAAAGCTATTTTGCCGGGTGCATCGCCAATGCCCTCATGGAGCAGGAAGTCCCCGTCCGCATGACCAACTTCGCCCTTATCCTCAATGACCTAACTGCCAGCTTTGAGGGGCGCAACGAGTATATTGAGCGCCTTTGCCGCTTCTCCCTGCTTATCATCGACGATTTTGGTATGTAGCGCGGCACGGAGTACGGCTTGGAGCAGGTTTACAACGTGATCGACAGCCGATACCGCAGCGGCAAGCCCCTAATCGTTACCACCAATCTGACATTGGACAGCCTGCAAAACCCGCAGGACACCGCCCACGCCCGGATATATGACCGATTGCTGGAAATGTGCGCCCCTATCCTCTTTACGGGCGAGAATTTCCGCAAGCAGACCGCAACGGAGAAGCTGGACAGGCTGAAAGGTATGCTGGCAGAGCAGAAAAAAGGAATAACGGTAGCCGCTGCCGATATTGCCGGGAAGGGAGAAACGGCCCATGACTGAGAAGAAAAGAAAACGCGGCAGACCGAAGCTGCCCACACCCATCACCGAGGACTATGCTTCCAGTCGCAGACAGGCGGTGAACGCCATGTATATGTACGAGGCGGTTGATTTAATAAAGGAAGCCGCCGCCGAAATTCCAAACGGCGATGCGCTGTGGTTTGCCGATGACAGGACGCGCACCGCCGCTTCAAAGAACGGCGTGCTGGAGCAGATAGGCCGTATGCGGGTGCAGGACGGCTTCTCCGACGGGGACTGCATCTATATCGCCAACCTTGCCGCCGATGCGGTGAACGGCGGATTTACCTCAAGGGAGGTGGAGCGCACGATCCGCGCAATCCGTCTTGCCTTCAAAGCAAAGGACGCTCATACGGACGACCCGTACTACGCCGACCTTGCCGCCCGCGCCGTGGATATGTTCGTCGATAAAACCGGGCAGGACGACGGCGGTTTCGGGTAACGGAATGATTTCGCTCTTTCCGAGCGCCCCGCCGATGCTCTCTATTCTTTCGTCAAATACCAAATTGATCTTTTTCAGGCCTTCGCCCTCGACGTACACGAGAGCATTTTCAAACGATTTTGCCATTTTCCGATTCTCCTTGTTTCATTTCAGCTTTTCCCCTCAAAGGAGCGCAGC
>OLIX01002596.1_pt1 | contig 13104 bp, 9 predicted proteins | sample 1601331 | NCBI WGS metagenome assembly OLIX01 (sample SAMEA2452120, study PRJEB22498) | human gut metagenome | biome: human feces; feature: human gut; material: feces | place: Australia | collected 2012 | reverse complement strand
ACTTAATAATAATTTATCACTGTTACTATCCCGTTAGCTTAACTTAATGACATTGCTAGGATGTCTTTGTTCTTGGTTTTCTTGCATGGAAGCTTTTACGATTCTTTTGAAGTTCTTCCATAGTTTGTTTTGAATTCAAAATAACTGGAATTACAATTGGATTTCGATGTGTCTTTTTATATAAGAATGGTTCTAAAGTAGAACGTACACAGTTTTTAATTTCAGAGAAAGTTGTTTTTTCTTTCATCTTTTCTTGAAGTGAATTATTTACAATATATTCAGCTTCTTTGATTAAACCTTGTGAATCTTTAATAAAGACAAATCCACGTGATACGATAACAGGTCGCATTAAGATTTTATTTTCTTTTGAATCAATAGCTAAAATAACGGCAACTAAACCATTATCTGCTAAAATACGACGATCTTTTAATACGGCTGTAGATAATCCGGAAATATCATTTCCATCTACATAGATATCATCACCTTGGTATCGCCAGTCACTTTGTAGTACTTTGTGATCTCTTAAAATAAGAATGTCACCATTGGCACATACAAAAATGTTTTCTTTTGGAATACCAGTTTCCATAGCGGTTTGTCTATGCTGCATCAACATTTTATATTCACCATGAATAGGCATAAAGTACGTTGGACGAACTAATTGTAACATTAGTTTTTGTTCTTCTTTTGAAGCATGTCCCGTTGTATGCAAGTTATTCAAGATGGATTTTGTAAGTACGGTAGCACCAGATCTAAATAAGTTATCAATAACACGATTGACACTGGATTGGTTTCCAGGAATTGGATTACTTGAGAAGACAATTGTATCGCCTGGTTTTAAGTGAATAAAGCGGTGTGTACCATTGGCAATTCTTGATAGAGCTGCAAGTGGTTCCCCCTGACTTCCAGTACAAATAATACATACTTTGTCATCTGGAGTATGAGCAAGTTCTTCTGGACTTAAAAAGTCTGAATTTTTGACTTTGATCGTACCCATCTTTCTTCCAATATCAACAACGTTTTCCATGCTTCGTCCAAAGACGATGACTTTTCTTCCAAATTTAGTAGCTGCCTCGATAATTTGGGCAACACGATGTACGTTGGATGCGAATGTGGCAACAATTAAACGTTGCTTAGTCTTACGCATAATGTCTTGAATTTCATTAGCAACTTTTCTTTCTGAAATAGAGAAGTCTTCAACTCCAGAGTTTGTGGAATCAGACATTAATAAATCGGGTTGTGTAACACCAATAAATGCCATCTTTTGATAGTCAGCATTTGTTCCAACAGGCGTTAAATCAAATTTAAAGTCACCCGTATGAACGATAGATCCATTAGGACATGTGATATGTACACCTAAAGAATCTGGAATTGAGTGGATCGTATTAAAAAAACCTACTTTGAAGTATTTTGTAGTAATACTTGAATTTTCATCGATTTCTATAATTTTTGTTTTTTCTAGTCCTTTATGTTCGCTTAATTTTTTAAGAATTAAAGCCTTCGCAAAGCGAGGTGCATAAATTGCGTCAATCTGGACTTGTTTAAGTAAGAAAGGAATTCCTCCAATATGGTCTTCGTGACCGTGGGTAATTACTAAAAACTTTCTTTTTTTGTTCATGCGAATCAAATGGTGATAATCAGGAATAACATAGTCAACACCTAATAAATCATCACCTGGAAACAAAACGCCACAATCTACGATACAGATTTCATTTTCGTGTTCGTAGCAATACATATTTTTACCAACTTCGCCTAATCCCCCTAAGGCATAGATCAAAGTATCACCTTTTTCAACGTGATTTTTTGCATGATATGGTTTTTTGTTCGATGCATGCCCAAACGTTTGTTCTTGTGTTTTTGGCATATTCGACCTCTTTCTATAATTTAATGACTCTATTGTTATTATAGCAAAGCTAGTCAATTTAAAAAAGCAGAAGCTTAAATGACTTCTGCCTCATCATCACTTTTCCAAGGATTGTTGGCATCAATGTGATCATAGAAAAGTGTACCTGACAAGTGATCAATTTCGTGTTGAAGGCAAATTGCGAAATAGCCTTCGGCTGAAATGGTTACATTTTTATCTTGAATCAAATCATAACCACGAACTTTAATTCGAGCATGACGGAAAACATGACCAGGATGTTCACCTTTTACAGATAAACAGCCTTCTCCATTATCTAAGTATGCATTTTGTACAGATTCTGAAATGATTTTAGGGTTTACTAATGCGACCTCATCTACACCATCTTCATAAGGAATCACAACCGCAATCATTTGTTTTAAAACACCGACTTGAACGGCCGCAATACCAACAGCTGGCTGTAAACCTTCAGCTTTGGCAATTTCATCATCTTGTGAATTACGCACATAATCTAACATAGCCTGTAAAAGTTCTTTATCTTCATTGGACAAAGGCAATGAAACAGGCTCACTTTGCATACGAATTCGCTCATCAGTATCTAATATAATATCTTTGCTTGTTATTTTCATAGTAATCATCCTCGCAAGTATTCTATAGCATTTTCGAATTATTGACAAATGATTTTTGAAAATATGCTAAAATAGAATTTATGATGGGGGGGATTATCATGTCCAAACAAAAACGGCGATCAAAATTATCGTTTTTCGCATTGGATTCAAAATGTGATAAATATATAAATTGGGCGGTTGCGCTTCTGTTATTGGCTGGAACATTCACGATTATTTCAACAAACGTAGGAAAAACAACATCTGCACCCAATATTGTTCCTAAAGTACTGATGAAACAATGCATGTTTGTGTTATGTGGATATATTGCGATGTGGTTTATGAATAGATGGTTTCGTTTTAAATGGTATTCCAAATTGGAAAACGGAATTATTATAGCCCTTTTGATTATGTTGATACTTCCGCTTTTTTCTGCGGAAATTGGAGGAAGTCATGCCTGGATCTTGATTGGAGGTATATCTTTACAGCCAAGTGAATTCGCAAAACCATTGATTATGATAATTTGTGCTACGTGCTTATATCGAGCTAAGACAAAAACAGTCATGTTAAAAGAAAAAGGCCATCTTTTTATAAAGGCATGGGCTGCATTTATTGTTATATTTTTTATTGTGGCTATGCAAAAAGACATGGGAACATTGGTGATTATTTGTTTTATTTTCCTATCTTGTATTATGATTCCTAGATATGTGGTTTTACAACGTATGCAACGATTATTAAAATTATTCGTTTATGGAGCAATTGCAGCAGCCATTGTCTTATTTGGAATCACAAATATTGGTACTGAAATTATAAAACATACATCGCTTGCTCATATTGCGGTGCGTGTTGAAAATTTTAAAGATCCATATACCGATGTATATGGAGATGGATATCAGCCTGCTAACTCATTATATGGTATCGCAAGTTCAGATATTCGTGGAAAAGGTATAGGCAATTCAACTCGAAAATATGGCTATTTAACACAGGCAGATAATGATTATATTCTAGCTGTATTGCTTGAGGAAACGGGTGTTTTTGGGTTGTTTGGTTTAGTTATATTATATGGAATGATTGAAATTCGTTTATTTTATTATGCATTTAAAACAAGTGAAGACATGTATAAAGTAATATTAGGTGGAACGGGCGTTTATCTATTTATGCACTTTTTCTTAAATGCCGGAGGCGTTGCTTGCTTAATTCCTTTTACAGGAGTTCCGCTCTTATTTATTAGTAGTGGAGGAACAAGCTTAATGTCGATTATGTTGACAATGGGGTTGGCACAAAATTGTATTTGTTCGATTAGACGAAAGGAGATGGATCGTTTATTATGAGAATTGTGGCGGGAAAATATGGTTCTAGATCATTAAAGAGTCCTAAAAATGATGCGACTAGACCTACACAAGATAAAATCAAAGGTGCTATCTTTTCAAGTTTGGGAAATATTTTTGATGGCGGTAACTTTTTAGACTGTTACAGCGGAACTGGAAATATGGGATTAGAAGCTGTAAGTCGAGGTATGGATCATGCGACTTTAGTCGATAATAATAAGGTTGCTATCTCGGTAATCAAGGAGAATGTAAAAAACTTAAAGGCGGATAAAGAAACAAAGATTATTTGTGGAAATATCTTTACTGTGTTAGGACGACTCACATTAAAATATGATGTTGTATATATTGATCCTCCTTACGCAAAGCAGGAAAATGAAAAATTGATTCAGAAGTTAGATGATTTAGATATGGTAAAATTGGATGGAGTTATTGTTGTGGAAAGCCTTGAAGAAGAGGTGTGGCCTGAAAGGATTGCTTCTTTTACAAAATATAAAGAAAAGACATACGGTATTACGCGTATTTCTTATTATCAAAAAGAGGAGAATGAGTAATGAAAATAGCAGCATTTTGTGGAACATTTGACCCAGTGACATATGGGCATTTGGATATTATTGAAAGGGCAAGCAAATTGTTTGATGAGTTGGTTGTTTTTATTTCACCAAACTCAGACAAGAACAATGAGTTTACTGAAGCAAGAAGACTTGCATGGTTAAATGAATCGACAAAACATTTGTCGAATGTAACATGTAAAATTCAATCTGGATTAGTAGTAGAGGCTTGTAAAAGTGTAAATGCTACTGTGCTGGTACGTGGAATTCGTAATGGTGTGGATTGTACATACGAGCAAAATATGGCGTTTATGAATGCAAGATTGGATGAGAATATCGAAACAGTTTGTCTATTTACACGACCTGAATATAGTTTATATTCAAGTTCAAATGTAAGAGAACTCTTTAAATATGGACAAAACATTTCTGGATTTGTTCCAGCTTGTGTATTAGAAGATCTTAAAAAAGGAGAAGAATAAAATGGAAAAGTTTATCGATTGGTTAAAGGCAAATGGATATAAATATAAAAATGAGGATATTTATTTAGAGGCATGTACACATTCTTCTTATGCCAATGAACATCATCGCCAAATGGATGATAATGAACGACTTGAATTTATGGGAGATTCAGTTTTACAAATTTGGAGTGCAACTCAACTATTTTTAATGGAACCAAAAATGCGCGAGGGACAAATGACAACACTTCGTGCACAAACTGTATGTGAATCTACGCTATATGTATTAAATAGACAACTAGGATGGTATGAATTTTTGCGTTTAGGTGTTGGCGAAGAAAAAACGGGTGGAAGAAATCGAGAAAGTATTTTAGCTGACCAGTTTGAAGCTTGTATTGGAGCTATTTATATTGATCAAGGATATCATGTGTGTGATGAAATCTTGACTAAGTATATGAAGCCTGTATTTAAACAAGAAAAAAGCGAGGCTGTTACAGATTATAAAACACATTTACAAGAAGTAATTCAAGCAGACTCTAGGAAGACAATTCAATATAAACTATTAGAAGAAAAAGGTCCAAGTAATGCTCCAACATTTACTATGGGTGTATATTTAGATGATATTTTATTGGGGCAAGGAACAAGTAGTACGAAGAAAAAAGCAGAACAAAAAGCCGCTAAGGATGCTTTTGAAAAGATGGCTAAATAAAATGGAAGTATTTGAAAAATTATTAGATGCCCAATTATATGCTTATTTTAAAAATGCCTCATTTTATGAGAATCCCATTTTTCATGCAACACATAAAATGGTTGAGTTTTATATAGAATTTGAGAATGTAATTCCTTTAGAAGTATATGAACAGATCATCACAAAGTTGCAGCTTGCATTGCATGTACATGTGAAGTTGCATATTCATTCCAAAAATAATGCGGTAGAAATGGATGAATTAGATCGTTATGTGAATCATTTTGTGGAAAAATATAGTGATGTGAAGGATTTCCGTTTTTTACATCCATATCTAGAAAATGATACGATTTGTTTTTCAACACGAGATGAGTCTAGACTTGCAGCATTAAATTTAGCATTGCCAAGCTTGGTAGAAAAGTTAAAAGAAGTGGGTATCAATCAAGAAATTGTATGTAAAAAAGTAGAGGAAAATATTGCGATTGAAACGGCAAAGGTGCAAGTAGCTGCACCTGTTGTAAAACAAGAACCGGTTAAAAAACAATATCCTTCTTCAAATAGCTATAAAAAGGAATCGGCTACGCAATATAATATTGCGGATTTACGTGTTGGCTATTCGAATGTTCAAATTGAAGGTCATATTTTCGATATTGATAATCGTGTGATGAAAAGTGGTAAAACACTACAGATGCTATATATCAGTGATTATGATGATGCGATCGTTGCCAAACGTTTTGAAGGGGCTAGATGTCCAATCGAAGAAATTGAATCTGTAAAAAAAGGAATGCACGTCGTTTTAACGGGAGAAGTAGTGTATGATTCTTTTTCTAAGTGTGATTCTTTCATGGTAAGAAAGCTTGAAATCACACAAGAAAAGAAAAGAGAAGATCATGCCAAGGTGAAAAGAACAGAGTGGCATGTACACTCTAACTTTTCGGAAATGGATGGAGTTTGTGCTATCGAAGAATTTATCCAACAAGCCTATGATTGGGGTATGGATTCAATCGGTGTGTGCGACCATCAAGTTGTTCAGGCTTTTCCAATGGCTCAACACAAGATTGAAGCTTTATCGAAAAAAGATCCAAACCGCGAATTTAAAATGTTGTATGGATGTGAAATGTTAGTGGCGGACTCTAAATATCATATTGTCTACAATAATGATCATCGAAGATTAGAAGATGCAACATTTGTCGTATTTGACTTGGAAACTACGGGTCTTTCGAATACGCGTGATGAAATTATTGAATTTGGTGGTGTGAAAATCAAAAATCGTGAAGAGGTTGGACGATTACAGATGTTCATTAATCCAAAGCGAACGATTCCTGCGCATATTTCAAATTTAACGCATATTACACAAAATGATGTGGATTGCGCAAAACCAATCGAAGATGCCTTAGATGAATTGTTAGAATTTATTGGGGATTCCATTTTAGTAGCACACAACGCAACCTTTGACGTTGGCTTTATGAATGCAGCGTGTCGTAAAACAGGTCGTGATGAACTAACCAATCCGGTGATTGATACGTTACCACTATCATATGCGATGCTTCCAGACGAGCAAAAACGCTTTAATTTAGGAAGTGTATGTCGTCACTATCGCGTGAGTTATGATGGTGAAGGAGCGCACCGTGCGGATTATGATGCGGATGTACTTTCACAAGTCATGTATAATATGATGAATCAATTGGGCCATGACGCAACATTAGATACATTGATGGATATGGAAGGTGGATGTGAAAAGTATTCAAGCAAGAAGCCTTATGAAAGAAATCGTCCATATCACATGACCGTTTTTGCCAAGAATAAAGATGGCTTAAAAGAGTTATTTGAATTGATTACTTTATCGCATACACAATATTTAGTAAGTATGGGTAAAGAAAATGGGCAGCCACGTATTATTAAGGAAGAAATCTCAAAGAAGTGGGATAATGGCAACTTATTAATTGGTTCTTCTTGTCAAAATGGTGAGATTTTTGAACTAGCTCATACAAGAAGTAAAAAAGAATTATTTGAAGCCATGGCCTATTATGACTATATTGAGTTACAGCCATTAGATTGTTATAAGAATATGTTGGATCGTGGAAGCATTACGGATGTGGAGGATTTAAAATGGTATCTACAGTTTATTTATGATACCGCAAAAGAAGCGGGTAAGATGGTTATCGCATCAAGTGATGCACATTATGTAAATCCAAATGAGAAACGTCTTCGTGATGTGTATATCAATGCCAAGGCAATTGGGAATGCTAGACATCCTCTATATATTTATAATAAGCAAGCGCGTAAGGCTACGAGCAATCCAAATCAGCATTTGTTGACAACGGATGAAATGTTGAAGGCATTTGAATGGATGGGTGAAGATGTAGCTTATGAGGTTGTTGTGGAAAACACAAATAAATTAAAGTTATTAACAGAACCTATCTTTCCAATTAAGGATAAATTGTATCCACCGGATATTGAGGGGTCAGACCAAAAATTGCGTGATATTTGTTTTGAAACAGCTCACCAATGGTATGGAAAAGATTTGCCAGACATTGTTGAAAAACGATTAACACGTGAATTGGATAGTATCATTGGTCATGGATATTATGTAGTTTATTATATTTCACACTTACTTGTAAAAAAGAGCAATGATGATGGATATCTAGTAGGTTCGCGTGGATCTGTAGGTTCTAGTTTTGTTGCGACAATGTCAAATATCACAGAAGTAAATCCATTAACACCTCATTATGTATGCAAGAATTGTCAGCATTATGAATTTTTAGATGGAGATGAAGCTAAGTCTGGTTTTGATTTACCTGATAAAGTTTGTCCAGTATGTGGAGAAATTATGCGTGGGGATGGTCAGGATATTCCGTTTGAAACATTCTTAGGTTTTGAGGGGGATAAAGTTCCCGATATTGATTTGAACTTCTCGGGTGAATATCAGCCAAATGCCCATGCATACACAAAAGAAGTATTTGGTGATGATCACGTTTTTAGAGCAGGTACTGTAGGTACGGTACAGGAAAAAACGGCATATGGATATGTCAAAGGATATGAGGAAGAGATGGAGTGTGAGCCTTTTAATGAGGCAAAGCGTGTAGATTTGGCCAAAGGTTGTGAAGGCGTAAAAAGAACAACAGGACAGCACCCAGGTGGTATTGTCGTTGTACCTTTGGATATGGATGTGCATGATTTTACGCCAGTTCAATATCCGGCAAACAATCCAAATGCGACTTGGAAAACAACGCACTTCGATTTCCACCAGATTCATGATAATATCTTAAAATTTGATATTTTAGGGCATGTCGATCCTACGGCTATGAAAATGTTAGAGCGAATTACGGGAGTCAATGTTCGTCAAATTCCAATGAATGATCAGGCAACTATGGCTATTTTTTCTACGACAGAATCACTGAAAATCGATACGACAAAATATAATGAAGTGACTGGAGCAGCTGGTATTCCTGAGTTTGGTACACCATTTGTTCGTGGGATTCTAGAACTTACAAAGCCGACAACATTTGCGGAATTAGTCACTATTTCTGGTTTGTCTCATGGTACGGATGTTTGGTTGGGAAATGCAAAAGATTTGATTGATAATGGAACTTGTAAGTTAAATGAAGTTATTGGTTGTCGTGACGATATCATGGTTGATTTAATGGGATATGGTGTTAAACCAAAATTATCATTTACGATTATGGAAAGTGTCCGTAAGGGTAAAGGTTTAAAAGATGAATGGGTTACTGAAATGAAGGCGAACAATGTACCGGAATGGTTTATTGATTCTTGTACAAAAATCAAATACATGTTCCCTAAGGCCCATGCGGTTGCTTATGTTATGATGGCTGTGCGTATTGCATGGTTTAAGGTACATATGCCAGTACATTATTATTGTATGTATTTTAGTATTCGTTGTGATGCTTATGATGTGCAGACCATGATTCAAGGTGAGGCTGCCATTCGTCAAAGAATGGCGGATATCAAACATATGAAAGAGGATAAAACACAAAAACCAAGTGATAAAGAATTGGCTATTTATGATACGTTAGAACTTGCTTTAGAAATGGTTTTACGTGGCTTTAGATTCTCGAATATTAGTATTAATCGTAGTGCAGCCACCGAATTTATTGTGGATCCAGATGATCCAAAAGCAATTATTCCACCTTTTACAAGTATTGATGGTTTGGGTTCAAACGTAGGCTTATCTGTTGTAAAGGCTAGAGAAGAAAAACCATTCCTTTCTAAGGAAGATGTATTAAAGCGTACACAACTTTCAAAAACTTTAGTTGAAAAGTTAGCTGAAATGAATGCTTTAGAGGGATTGGATGAAGAAAATCAAATGACACTGTTTTAGGCAGTGTCTTTTTTAGTGTATTTGTAAATTTTTACATATATGTAGTCATATGATAAAATATTTACATTGTTGGAGGAGAGTTATGAAAAAGAAAGGATATAATATAACACTTGGCATTTTTATTGGCTTGATTGCAGGTGTTATTGTTGGGATTATAATGCCGGAATGGGCAAATACCGCATTGAGCGTTGTTGCTTCCATATATATGTCGGCCTTAAAAATGATGATTTTCCCACTTGTATTTACAAGTTTAGTCATGGGAATTATTGGGATTGGAGATATTGCCAAAACAGGTAAAGTTGGTTTACATGCCTTATTATGGTATACAGGTACAACAGCTTTGGCTTCTGGTTTAGGATTGGTTTTACCTCGTTTATTACATTTGGGTAAGAATGCACATATTGTGGCAACTAAGACGCAAGTAGAAGCAGCTACATTTAATGGTCTGTTGGATACTTTACAGAATATTATTCCTTCAAATCCAGTAGAGGCTTTCGCAACGGGAAATATGCTTCAAGTATTAGCTTTTGCCGTAATTATTGGACTTGCTTGTTTGGCTATCAAGGAAAAAGCAGATCCATTTGTGAATTTGTGTGATTCCATTTATCAAATTTCTATTTTTATTATTAGTAAAATTATGTATGTGACTCCATTTGGAGTATTCGCATGTATTGCCACAGTTATGTATTCAAATGGTGTGGATACAATGCTTCAATTAGGGCAAGTATTATTGGCATTGTATATTACGTTCTATTTATATGCATTTATTGTTTATGGTGGTATGGTTAAATTCTTTGGAAAATATAGTCCAATTCAATTTTTTAAAGATATTGCACCAGCAGGATTGAATGCGTTTGGAACTTGTTCAAGTAGTGCTACGATTCCTATTTCATTAAAGTGTGCTTCAGAAAAGATTGGTATTCCTGAAGAAATTACATCTTTAACTTTGCCTTTGGGTGCAACAATCAATATGGATGCCGTTTCGATTTTGATGTCATTTATGATTACATTCTTTGCGACAGCTTTAGGTATTGATTTAAGTATTGGAACAATGGTAACTGTCCTTGCTTGTAACGTATTGTTAAGTGTTGGTACTCCAGGCGTTCCAGGTGGTGCTATTGCTGCTTTTGCGGCATTGTGTCCAATTGCAGGAATTCCAACAAATCAAATCCTAGGTGTTTATATTTCAGTAAATACTTTGTGTGACATGGGAGCTACTTGTGTGAATGTCATTGGTGACTTGGCTTGTTCAACTGTATTAAAGCAGACCTTACATTTTAAAAAGAAAAAATAGGATGAAGACAAATAAAACAATCAGTGAATTTAAAGAGTTTATCGCCAAAGGCAATGTGATGGATATGGCTGTGGGAAAATCGTTACTTCCTTGGTAAATGATATATTGATGCCGATTGTGGGTATTTTAATTGGTGGACTTGATTTTACGGTTTAAAAATTCGAGTAGGCACAGCTACAATTACGTATGGTAATTTTATTCAAAATGTTGTAGATTTCTTGATTGTGGCAGCATGCATCTTTACAATGTTGAAGTTTTTAGCACATTTTAAAAAGACAACAAATGATCAACTTGATCAAAAAGAACCTAAAAAAGAAGATACTGTTGTCTTATTAGAAGAGATTCGTGATTTGTTAAAGAAGATAGATAAAGTAAATTAAATATGTGATCAACAAGAGTATACCAGCTTTTTTGTCGAGTACTCTTGTTTTTTTAGTGCAAAGATAAAGGACAAGACCAATCAATATTGCGACAAAAGAATCAATAATAAAGTGAGGTTCAAAAGGTACGGGAGTAATAAGTGCACTTGATCCTACGACAAATAAGATATTAAAGATATTCGATCCAATGATGTTTCCAATCGCGATATCGGCATTGCCTTTTTTGGCTGCTGTTACAGAAGTGACAAGTTCTGGTAATGAAGTTCCTAAGGCAACGATTGTTAGGCCGATAAATCTTTGACTGACACCTAATGAAATGGCAATGTTTGTAGCTGCATCTACCGCAAAGTTACTTCCAATCATTAAACATACAAGTCCGAGTGGAATAAATAAAGGATTTGTTTGTTTGATTTCAGTTTCTTCCATTTGATTCTTAGACATTTTATAAATGTAGTATAAGTAACCAAGAAAGAATAACCACATAATAATTCCATCTAAACGAGAAATTGTTGTGTTGATACCTAATAATATCAATACAAATGTTACAAGTATCATAAATGGCATTTCATATTTCATCGTACTATTTTGAATATGTAAAGGACGAATCAGTGCTGTAATGCCAAGAATGATTCCTACATTTAGAATGTTACTTCCAACAACATTTCCAATTGTAATGGCAGCATTGGATTTTAAAGCAGCAGTAATAGAAACAAAAGCTTCTGGTAGACTCGTTCCCATCGCAACGATAGTAAGTCCAATAATCAGTTGGGGTATGCCAAAACGTGAGGCGATACTACTAGCTCCATCGACAAACCAATCGGCTCCTTTTAGCAGTAGAATAAATCCTAATACTAATAAAATTATGTTCATATAGTTCCTCCTGGACCAGATAAAATAAAAAGACTCTGGTCTTATATACCAAAGTCTTGCCATTTCATCACAGTCCGGATTTAATATCGTATTGACGAAGCTGTAAACACATATATGTGCAGGCTACTCCCTTTATGAGCATATTATACATATTTTGTTCAATAAAATCTATGTTTCATTGTAAAAATATCTTAACAAATGCAAGTTTTCTAGAAAAACATCAATTTATTTCGTATTAGATATAGGGGGTGAGTAAATCACATGAATAAAATTAAAGACAAAACAATGAAAGAATTTCTAGAAAACAATGCCTATTTTGTCGACTTCTTTAATGCGTACTTCTTTGATGGAGAAAGAGTTCTTAAACCTGAAAACTGTATGGAACTTGATTCAGAGATGAATGATTCAAATATGGATCTAGAAAAGCATGTGGATGTAATTCGTAAGTACAATGATGGAAATCTTTATAGTGCATTCATTATTGAGAATCAAAGTTATGTGGATGCTTCAATGGTTGTAAGAGCGGCTGCATATGAGTTTGTAGCGTATGACAGAATGTTAAAGAAGCTAAAGAAGAATAAGGCTAAAGAAAAACTACCCATGGTGCATATCCTAGTATTTTATACAGGAGAAAAGCCTTGGAATGCTGCAAACAAGCTTTCCCAGCTTGTAGAGGTGGATGAAAGATTTGAATCCTATTTCCATGACTACCAAATGAATCTGATTGAAATCACAGGAAATA
>OLIX01002572.1_pt1 | contig 13202 bp, 10 predicted proteins | sample 1601331 | NCBI WGS metagenome assembly OLIX01 (sample SAMEA2452120, study PRJEB22498) | human gut metagenome | biome: human feces; feature: human gut; material: feces | place: Australia | collected 2012 | reverse complement strand
AGTGCGACTATGATTGGGCCGGATCAGTTGAATGCGGATGACCTCCTGTCAAGGAGCATGAAGATTGAAAAGCAGGGAGATGCACCCAAAATTCTTATTTTCCATACGCATTCGCAGGAAGCTTTCATCGATTCCGTGGAGGGAGATACAGACACAACGATCGTCGGGATGGGGAAGCTTCTTGCAGAGCGGTTAAATGCACTTGGGATTCCGACGATCCACCATCCGGGTGTCTACGATCTGATCAATGGACAGTTGGACCGGAGCGCAGCATATGAGTATGCGGAGGCGGGAGTGCGGCCAATCCTTGAAGAGCATCCAAGTATCGAAGTTGTGATCGATCTTCACCGGGACGGTGTGGGCGAGGATACGCATCTGGTGACAGAAGTAAATGGAAAACCGACTGCGCAGATTATGTTTTTTAATGGGTTGAGCCGGACAAAGGATAACGGAGATATCGCATACCTTCCAAACCCATACATACAGGACAATCTGGCATTTTCACTTCAAATGAAGCTGGCGGCAGAACAGATGTATCCTGGATTTACAAGGAGGATTTTTCTCCGTGGGTACCGCTACAGTCTGCACATGCGCCCGAAGTCGCTTTTAATTGAGGCAGGGGCGCAGACAAACACGGTAGAGGAAATGAGAAATGCGATGGAACTGCTTGCAGTGACACTTCAGAAAGTGATTGTGGAAAATCCATAAAAACAGGAGTTTAGAAGTAGAAAGAACAGCTGTTCGAAAATAAAGTTGAAAATCCTGAACATTTGTGGTAGAATGTGTGAAGCTTTGATAAAGAACGTGAAAGGACAGGGGTAAATGGCTAAGAAAAATACATATGATGCAGATAGTATTTCGGTGCTCGAAGGGCTGGAGGCGGTCCGGAAGCGTCCGGGAATGTATATAGGAAGTGTGTCTACAAAGGGACTGAATCATCTGATCTATGAGATTGTGGATAATGCGGTGGATGAACATCTCGCCGGATTCTGTAATAAGATCAGTGTTTTTTTAGAAAAAGACGGTTCGGCTACGGTGGAGGACAATGGACGAGGAGTTCCAGTCGGCATGCACCAGAAGGGAATTTCTGCAGCGAGGCTTGTCTACACGACCTTGCATGCGGGAGGAAAGTTTGATGATTCGGCTTACAAGACAAGCGGTGGACTCCATGGTGTCGGATCTTCCGTAGTCAATGCGTTGTCAGAATATATGGATGTGAAGATCAGCCGGGACGGCGGGGTACACCATGACCGGTATGAGCGGGGGATTCCGGTCGTAGAGCTGGAAGACGGCCTTCTCCCGGTGATCGCAAAGACGAGAAAGACCGGTACACTTGTGAATTTTTTGCCGGATGGAGAGATTTTTGAGAAGACAAAGTTTAAGGCAGATGAGGTGAAGAGTCGTCTGCATGAAACGGCGTATCTGAATCCGGAACTGACGATTATCTTTGAGGATCGGAGACGAGAGCAGACAGAACATATTGAGTTTCATGAGCCGGATGGGATCATCGGTTTTATCAAAGATATGAACCAGAAGAAAGAGGTCATCCATGAGCCAGTCTATTTTAAAGGGGAAGCAGAAGGCATCGAGGTGGAAGTGGCATTTCAGTATGTTAATGAGTTCCATGAAAATGTGCTTGGTTTCTGTAATAACATTTACAATGCGGAGGGCGGTACGCACCTGACTGGATTTAAGACGACGTTTACTACAGTTATCAACCAATATGCGAGGGAGCTTGGGATTTTAAAAGAGAAAGATTCCAATTTTACCGGAGCGGATATTCGAAACGGGATGACGGCGATCGTCTCGGTAAAGCATCCGGATCCTAGATTTGAAGGACAGACGAAGACGAAGCTTGACAATCCAGATGCATCCAAAGCTACGGGAAAGGTGACCGGGGAAGAGATTGTTCGCTACTTTGACCGAAATCTTGAGACGTTGAAGAAGGTAATCGGCTGTGCAGAGAAAGCGGCGAAGATCCGCAAGACAGAAGAACGTGCAAAAACGAATCTGCTGACGAAGCAAAAATATTCGTTTGACAGCAACGGAAAGCTTGCAAACTGTGAGAGCCGTGATGCATCAAAGTGTGAGATCTTTATCGTTGAGGGAGATTCGGCGGGAGGATCCGCAAAGACGGCGCGTGACCGGATGTATCAGGCGATCTTGCCGATCCGTGGAAAGATTTTGAATGTGGAGAAGGCAAGCATTGATAAAGTGCTGGCAAATGCGGAGATCAAGACGATGATCAATGCGTTTGGGTGTGGGTTTTCAGAAGGATATGGGAATGATTTTGACATCAGTAAGCTCCGCTATGATAAGATCATTATCATGGCAGATGCAGATGTGGACGGAGCGCATATTTCTACATTGCTTCTGACCTTATTCTATCGCTTTATGCCGGAGTTGATCTTTGAGGGACATGTCTATATTGCGATGCCGCCGCTTTACAAGGCGATGCCGAAGAAGGGTGAGGAAGAGTATCTGTATGACGATAAGGCACTCGAACAGTACCGGAAGCGTCAGACCGGCCCGTTTACTCTGCAGAGGTACAAAGGTCTCGGTGAGATGGATGCAGAACAGCTTTGGGAGACCACATTGAATCCGGAGACAAGAATGTTAAAATTGGTAGAGATTGAAGATGCGAGAATGGCATCTAGTGTGACAGAGATGCTGATGGGAAGTGATGTTCCGCCGAGACGTGCATTTATCTATGAGAATGCGGCAGAGGCAGAACTGGATATATAGTTAGGTGAGGTAAAATATGAACGAGCAGCAAGTGATAAGAACCGAGTATTCGGATGTGATGAAGAAGTCTTACATTGATTATGCGATGAGTGTCATCATAGCAAGAGCACTGCCGGATGTCCGGGATGGTTTAAAGCCGGTACAGAGAAGAACGCTCTATGATCTTGGGATCAGATATGACAGACCATACAGAAAGTGTGCCCGTATCGTCGGAGATACGATGGGTAAATACCACCCACACGGTGACAGTTCCATCTATGAGGCGCTGGTTGTTATGGCGCAGGATTTTAAAAAGGGAATGGTGCTGGTAGACGGTCACGGGAATTTCGGGTCGATAGAAGGGGACGGCGCTGCGGCGATGCGTTATACGGAGAGCCGTCTGGCCAAGATCACGCAGGAAGCGTATCTGGCAGATCTTGATAAAGACATTGTAGATTTTGTGCCAAATTTTGACGAGACAGAAAAAGAGCCGGAAGTGCTTCCGGTCAGAATTCCGAACCTCCTTGTCAATGGTGCGGAGGGAATCGCAGTCGGTATGGCCACGAGTATCCCGACACATAACCTGGGTGAGGTGATCGATGCAGTAAAGGCATACATGAGGAACAATGAGATCACAACGGAAGAACTTCTGACATATCTGAAGGGGCCGGATTTCCCGACCGGGGGCATCGTAGTCAACAAAGATGATCTGTCATCCATCTATGAGACCGGTACAGGAAAGATCAAACTTCGCGGAAAAGTAGAGGTAGAGAATGGAAAAGGCGGAAAGAAACGTCTGGTCATCTCTGAGATTCCTTATACGATGATCGGCGCAGGGATCGGAAAGTTTTTGAACGATGTCTGTGCACTGGTGGAGGCAAAGAAGACAAATGATATCGTAGACATCTCGAATCAGTCTTCTAAAGAAGGGATCCGTATTGTTCTCGAACTGAAAAAAGATGCGGATATTGAAAACCTGAAAAACATGCTCTATAAGAAGACGCGTCTGGAAGATACGTTTGGGGTGAACATGCTTGCAGTTGCCGATGGAAGACCGGAGACGATGGGGCTCCGTCAGATCATCGAACACCACGTAGATTTTCAGTTTGAACTGATGACGAGAAAATATAAGACATTGCTTGCAAAAGAACTTGCGAAAAAAGAGATTCAGGAAGGTCTGATCAAGGCGTGTGACGTCATTGACTTGATCATTGAGATCTTAAGAGGCAGCAAGTCGATCAAAGATGCGAAGGAATGCCTGATCCACGGAACTGTGGAGAATATTACGTTTAAGACAGCGGCATCCAAGAAAAAGGCAGCAAAACTGTGTTTTACCGAGAAGCAGGCAACAGCGATTCTGGAGATGCGCCTCTATAAACTGATCGGTCTGGAAATCGAAGCGCTCATGAAGGAACATGAAGAGACGTTGAAAAACATTGAAAAGTATGAAGATATCCTGAACAATTATGATTCGATGACGAATGTGATCATTGACGAATTAGAAGGATACAAAAAGGCTTATGCAAGAGAACGCCGCACTGTGATCGAGAATGGAAAAGAGGCAATCTATGAAGAGAACAGGGTGGAAGAACAGGATGTGATCCTGCTTCTGGATCGCTTCGGATATGCAAAGACTGTGGATGTAGCAACGTATGAGCGGAATAAAGAAGCCGCAGACAGCGAGAACAAGCACATCGTTCCTTGTAAAAATACTGGAAAAGTTTGTATTTTTACGAATACCGGAAAGATGCATCAGGTAAAAGCCTCAGATATTCCATATGGAAAGTTTCGAGATAAGAGTGTTCCAATCGATAATCTGGGGAACTACGACAGTGCACAGGAAGAAATCGTATATCTTTGTGCGGAAGAAGAATTAAAAGATGCAAAACTGTTATTTGTGACAAGGCAAAGTATGCTAAAACAAGTGGCCGGAGAAGAGTTTCTTGTATCAAAGCGGACGACTGCGGCAACGAAGCTTCAGGAAGCGGACGAAGTCGTTGCGATTATAAAGGTTTTGGAAGAGCAGAATATCGTGCTTCAGACGGAAGGAGGATATTTCCTGCGGTTTCTTCTTTCGGAGGTGCCGGAGAAGAAAAAAGGCGCAGTCGGTGTGCGCGGAATGAAGCTGCAAAAGAGTGACCGGATTGAGCAGATTTATCTGTTTACCGACGGGGTTGACACAAAGGGAAGTTATCAGGAAAAAGAAGTTTCCTTAAACCGGCTTAAGTTAAATAAGCGGGATGGAAAAGGGACGAAGACACGATTATAAAGCGAAAGCGGCAAAAAGCGCTTGCTTTTCCCAGAGAGTTGTGCTATGCTCTTTAATAGATTGATATGTAACTGACAGAAGAGTGGGCAAGACGTCCACTCTTCTTTGTATCATGTAGATTTGTCAGAGACGAAAGAACAAGAACAGAAAGGAAGAGATGATTTGTCAAAAAGAGAAGTATATGAACAGAAAACAGAAGAACTGATTCTGCCGATCGTGGAGGGCAATGGATTTGAACTGGTAGATGTGGAGTATGTAAAGGAAGGAAGCAACTGGTACCTGCGCGCTTATATCGATAAACCGGGAGGAATTGCAGTAGATGACTGTGAAGTAGTCAGCCGTGCATTTTCAGAGATTCTGGACCGGGAGGATTATATCGAGGATACTTATATTTTTGAAGTCAGCTCTCCGGGACTTGGAAGACCGCTAAAGAAAGAGAAAGATTTTAAACGCAGTCTGGGAGAAGAAGTGGAGATCAGAACGTACCGTGCGATCGACAGACAGAAGGAATTTACCGGTATTTTAAAATCGTATGACAAAGACACTGTCACTATCGAATATGAAGATGGTGAACCGAAGACATTTGAGAGAAGCGAGATCGCGTTGATCCGTCTTGCACTTGATTTTTAAACAGTTAGGAGGAAATAGAAATGAACACTGAGTTATTAGAAGCGCTGACGATCTTAGAAGAGGAAAAAGACATCAGCAAAGAGACCATGTTAGATGCAATTGAGAATTCATTGATGAATGCCTGTAAGAACCATTTTGGGAAAGCAGATAACATTAAGATCATCATGAACAGGGAGACATGCGATTATTCCGTATTTGCGGAGAAAGTCGTTGTGGAGGAAGTAGAAGATGAGGTGATGGAGATCAGCCTTGCAGATGCAAAAATGATCGATTCAAAATTTGAACTTGGCGACATTGTCCAGATTCCGGTAGAATCAAAGGAATTCGGAAGAATTGCCACACAGAATGCAAAAAACCTGATCCTCCAGAAAATCCGCGAGGAAGAAAGAAAAGTGGTTTATGACCAGTATTTTGAAAAAGAAAAAGATATCGTTACAGGTATCGTTCAGAGATATGTTGGCAAAAATGTAAGTATTAACCTTGGTAAGGCAGATGCGATGCTGACAGAGAATGAACAGGTCAAAGGAGAGGTATTTAAGCCGACAGAGCGTATCAAACTGTACGTGGTAGAAGTAAAGAATACGACAAAAGGACCGAAGATCTTAGTTTCTCGTACACATCCAGAACTTGTAAAGCGTCTGTTTGAGTCAGAAGTGGCAGAAGTCAAAGACGGAACAGTAGAGATCAAGAGTATTTCCAGAGAAGCAGGTTCTCGTACAAAGATCGCTGTATGGTCCAATGATCCGGATGTTGATCCAGTTGGAGCATGCGTCGGAATGAACGGTGCAAGAGTCAATGCGATCGTCAACGAACTGCGCGGGGAGAAGATCGACATCATCAACTGGAGTGAGAATCCGGCAATCTTAATTGAGAATGCATTAAGCCCGGCAAAAGTTATTTCTGTTATGGCAGATCCGGATGAGAAGACAGCAAGTGTGATCGTTCCAGATTACCAGCTTTCTCTTGCAATCGGAAAAGAAGGGCAGAACGCAAGACTTGCAGCGCGTCTGACTGGCTATAAGATTGACATTAAGAGCGAGACACAGGCCATTGAGGCAGGAGATCTTCCAGAAAACTATATGGATATGGCGATGGAAGCAGCAGAAGTGGATGAGCCGGAGCAGACAGAGGACTGTCTGGCAGATGAAGAATAGAAACGGAGTGATTGTTTGGGCAGCGTAAAGAAGATTCCTATGCGGAAGTGCGTAGGATGTGGTGAAATGAAAAATAAAAAAGAGATGATGCGCGTACTGAAAACGTCAGAAAACGAATTCATTCTGGATGCGACCGGCAAGAAAAACGGCCGCGGGGCATACCTTTGCTTTTCACGGGAATGCCTGGAAAAGGCAGTGAAAAACAGAGGGCTTGAGAGATCTTTCAAACAATCCATTCCGGCAGAGGTATATGAACATTTAAAAGAGGAGATGGATGCGATTGAAACAAAGTAAAGCACTTTCGCTGATCAGTCTGGCGACCAAGGCGGGAAAGACAGTAAGCGGAGAGTTTTCAACAGAGAAAGAGACAAAGTCAGGAAGAGCAGAACTTGTCATTGTGGCAGAGGATGCTTCTGACAATACAAAAAAGAAGTTTCAGAACATGTGTGATTTCTATGAAGTGCCAATTTATTTTTATAAGGATAAAGATACGTTGGGGCATGCAATGGGAAAAGAATTCCGGGCATCGCTTGCCGTGCTGGATGCAGGATTTGCAAAGGGAATTAAGAAGCAGATAGAGGATGAGAAGCAGACAATGGCATAGAGGAGGTAGAGCGTATGACAAAAGTCCGGGTACATGAACTGGCAAAAGAGTTAAACAAGTCAAACAAAGAAATTTTAGATTTTTTACAAGAGAAGAAAGTAGAGGTGAAAAGCCACATGAGTTCCCTTACAGATGAACAGGAAAACATGGTGAAAGATGCTTTTGGAGGAAAGAAGGAAGCATCGTCCGAGGAGACACCAAAAAAGAAAAATATCGTGCAGGTATTCCGTCCGCAGAATACACAGAATGGAAAGCGTCAGGGCGGACAAAGATCGAACAATGGCGGCAATAATCAGAGAGGAAACGGTACAGGACAAAAGGATCGTCAGAACAACAATTACCGTTCCGGAAATGGCACAAACAGCCGTGGAAACAACAATAATCAAGGATCCAGAAATGGCGATAACAGAGGAGAACGTTCCGGAAACCGTCCGTTTAACAGAGGAGAGCGCTCCGGGGAGAATCGTGGTGAGAACAGAAACTACAATAACCGTGGAGACAATCGTCCGGATGGAAGAGGAGAACGCCAGGGTCAGAAAGGCGGATTCTCCGGTCAGGGAAGAAGAGATGACCGCGGACAGGACAACAGAAGAAATAACGGAAGAAGAGATGACAGAAGACAGGAGAATGGAAGAGGAACTTCTCCGTCCATTCCTGCACCAATTGTTCCGGAGCAGAAACCACAGCGCCAGAAGGGCAAAGAGAACTATAAAAAGAAAGATTACCGGGATGACGACAGAGAAGAAAGACTTCCAAAAGGGAAGAAACAAAAACCGATGTCACAGCCGGTAAAACCACAGCCAAAGCCAGTGGAAAAAGAGGAAGAAAAGATCAAAATGATCACAATTCCAGAGACACTTACTATTCAGGAACTTGCAGATAAGATGAAGATCCAGCCATCGGTAATTGTCAAAAAATTATTCATGCAGGGCAAGATCGTGACAGTGAACCAGGAAGTAGACTTTGACACTGCCGAAGAGATCGCAATGGAATTTGAATGCCTTGTGGAAAAAGAAGAAGTTGTCGATGTGATCGAGGAATTATTAAAAGAAGACGAAGAGGATGAAAGCACAATGGTGAAACGTCCTCCGGTTGTATGTGTCATGGGACATGTAGACCATGGAAAGACTTCTCTTCTCGATGCGATCCGTAACACAAATGTGATCGATCGTGAAGCGGGTGGAATTACACAGCACATCGGTGCATATGTGGCAACGATCAATGGAGAGAACATTACATTCCTTGATACACCGGGACATGAAGCATTTACAGCGATGCGTATGCGTGGAGCGAGCTCAACAGATATCGCGATCCTTGTTGTTGCAGCGGATGACGGTGTGATGCCGCAGACGGTAGAAGCGATCAACCATGCGAAAGCGGCAGGCATCGAGATCATCGTTGCAGTAAATAAGATTGATAAGCCAAGTGCAAATGTAGAGAGAGTCAAACAAGAATTGACAGAATACGGCTTGATCGCAGAAGACTGGGGCGGAAGCACAATCTTTGTTCCGGTATCTGCACATACACATGAAGGAATCGATGAACTGCTGGAGATGATTCTTCTGACAGCAGAAGTATCTGAGCTGAAGGCTAATCCGAATCGCCGTGCAAGAGGAATTGTCATCGAAGCGCAGCTTGACAAAGGAAAAGGTTCTGTGGCAACAGTTCTTGTGCAGAAAGGAACACTTCATGTAGGAGATCCGATCGCAGCAGGCTCTGCATACGGGAAAGTAAGAGCGATGATGGATGACAAAGGAAGACGTGTCAAAGAAGCAGGACCGTCTATGCCGGTGGAGATCCTCGGATTAAATGATGTTCCAAATGCTGGTGAGATCTTTGTTGGATGTGAGTCTGATAAAGAAGCAAGAAGCTTTGCAGAGACATTTATCTCTCAGAACCGTGTGAGAATGCTTGAAGAGACAAAATCAAGAATGTCCTTAGACGATCTGTTCAGCCAGATCCAGGCAGGAAACTTAAAAGAACTTGGAATCATTGTAAAAGCCGATGTACAGGGATCTGTGGAGGCGGTAAAACAGAGTCTTCTGAAGCTGTCTAACGAGGAAGTTGTCATTAAGATCATCCACGGCGGTGTCGGTGCGATCAATGAATCTGATGTCAATCTTGCATCCGCATCCAATGCGATCATCATCGGATTTAATGTCCGTCCGGATGCGACTGCAAAAGAAATCGCTGAGCGCGAAGGTGTTGATCTTCGTCTGTACCGTGTCATTTACGATGCGATCGAAGATGTGCAGGCAGCGATGAAGGGAATGCTGGATCCGGTATTTGAGGAGAAAGTGCTCGGACATGCGGAAGTACGCCAGACATTCAAGGCATCTGGTGTTGGAACAATCGCAGGTTCCTATGTGCTTGATGGTACATTTGAGAGAGGATGTTCTGTCAGAGTATCGAGAGATGGTGTTGTGATCTTCGAGGGTGCTCTTGCTTCGCTGAAACGTTTCAAAGATGATGTCAAGGAAGTTAGAGCCGGATATGAATGTGGTCTTGTATTTGAGAAGTTTAACGATGTCAAAGAAGAAGACCAGGTTGAAGCATTCAAGATGGTAGAAGTGCCAAGATAGGCAAAAAATAAGATAGAGAAGTTGAGGAAACTGCATTTTCAGACTAAGGAGGTTGATCAATGTCCGAGAGATATAGTCTGGAAATCGCAGTTTCCGGCACATCTAAGCATGGAAAGGAGAACAACGATGAGAAAGAACAGTATTAAGAATACAAGAGTCAACATGGAAGTACAGAGAGAATTAAGCAGTATCCTTCGTGACGGGATCAAAGATCCTAGAGTGGCACCGATGACATCGGTTGTTGCTGTGGAAGTAGCACCGGATCTGAAGACATGTAAAGCTTATATCAGCGTTCTTGGGGATGAGAAGGCACAGCAGGATACTGTTACAGGACTTCAGAGCGCAGAAGGATACATCCGCAGAGAGTTGGCACATCGTCTCAATATGAGAAATACGCCGGAAGTCAAATTTGTTCTGGATCAGTCCATTGAATATGGCGTGAGCATGTCTAAGAAAATCGACGAAGTGACAAAGGATATCAAATAGAGGGAAGCGAAAATATGGAATTAGAAAGATTATTGCAGGGAGCCCACCGTGTGGCGCTAGGCGGACATGTCCGCCCGGATGGGGACTGTGTCGGTTCTACACTCGGATTGTATCAGTATCTTCAGAAAAATTACCCGGAGATCACGGTGGATGTTTACTTGGAGCCGGTGCCGGATTCTTTTCGGTTTATCGGTGCGGCAGCAGATATCCGTTCGGAAGTCACAGAGACAGAAACCTATGATCTTTTCATTCTTTTGGACTGCGGCGATTCGGATCGTCTTGGATTTTCCAAAATGCTCTATGAGCAGGCAGGACGGACAGCGTGCATCGACCACCACATCAGCAATCAGGCATTCGCTGATGAAAATGAGATCGACCCGGATGCAAGTTCTACTTCGGAGTTGGTGTATCGTCTGTTAGACAAAGAAAAGATTACAAAGGAGATCGCAGAATGTCTGTACCTTGGGATTGTGCATGACACTGGGGTATTTCAGTATTCCTGCACTGCGCCGGAGACGATGGAGGCGGCAGCCGAACTGATGCGGAAAGACATTGACTACTCCGGAATCATTGACCGTACTTTTTATCAGAAATCTTATGTACAGAATCAAGTGCTTGGGAAGGCACTGCTGGACAGCAAACTGCTTCTTGATGGGAAATGTATCGCATCCTTTTTGACAAAAGAAGAGATGGATGTTTATGGAGTAAAACCAAAAGAATTGGATGGGATCGTCAGTCAGCTTCGCGTGACGAAAGGGGTTGAAGTGGCGATTTTTCTCTATGAATTATCTCATCATGAGTTTAAAGTCAGTCTGCGGGCAACGGGTGAAGTGGATGTCAGCCGGATCGCACAGCAATTTGGCGGTGGTGGTCATAAGAAAGCGGCAGGTGTTACCATGAAAGGAAGCGCAGAAGAAATTCTTTCCCGGTTGGTAGAAGAAATCCAAAAACAGCTCTAGAAACAGACAAAAGAAAATGGAGAAAAGAAAGGCAGAAGACAGATGATACACGGAGTGATCAATGTATATAAAGAAAAAGGGTTTACTTCTCACGACGTCGTGGCAAAGCTCAGAGGGATTTTAGGGCAGAAAAAGATCGGTCATACCGGGACACTCGATCCGGATGCGACAGGAGTTCTGCCGGTATGCCTTGGGAAAGGGACAAAACTCTGTGATCTGTTGACGGATAAGGATAAGACATACCGGGCAGTGATGCTGCTTGGGACTGTCACAGATACACAGGATAGTTCCGGAGAAGTGCTGGAGAAAAAAGATACCGCATCGCTTACAGTCGAAGAGGTAACTGCATGTATTCAGAAGTTTGTCGGGAATTATGAGCAGGTTCCGCCGATGTATTCCGCATTGAAAGTCGGGGGAAAGAAGCTTTATGAACTGGCAAGGGAAGGAAAGACAGTTGAGCGGAAGGCGAGACCGGTCCAGATCCACAGCATTGAGATCATGGAGATCGATCTGCCTCGAGTGACGATGGAAGTATCTTGCTCAAAGGGGACTTACATTCGCACACTTTGTCATGACATTGGGGAAAAACTTGGATGTGGGGCTTGTATGGAATCACTGCTTCGGACAAAAGTAAGTCGTTTTGAGTTGGAAGATAGCCTGACGTTAGGTGAGATTGAAAAGAAGAAGCAGGACGGGACTCTGATGGAGGCAATCATTCCCATCGATGCCATGTTTCCAGAATGCAGGAGTGTGGATGTGAAAGAGGCTGGAAATCAGTATCTGTACAACGGCAATCCATTTTCCCTTTCTTTTGTAAAGAAAAGAGAGAAGTATGAGCCGGAAGAATGGGTGCGGGTGTACGATGCGCAGGGAGTGTTTGTCGGAATTTATCGCTACCGTCAGGAGGAAAAGATGTTCCGGCTCGAGAAGATGTTCTACGAAAAGTAAAATCTCACAATACGGATAAGGATAGAAGAGGAAATGACATGCAGTATGTAAGAGAACTAGAATGCTATCAGGAACAGAGAAAAGCTGCAGTGACACTGGGGAAATTTGACGGCCTGCACAGAGGCCATCAGAAACTGGTCAGCCGTGTGAAGGAACATGCATCCAAAGAGGTGGTAAGTGTTGTCTTTGCATTTGACATGGCTCCGCTCTATGAACGACTGGGCAAACAGAAGAAAAGTCTGATGACCGGGAAAGAACGGTATGAGCATCTCGATGGACAGACAGATTATCTGATTGACTGTCCATTTACGGAGGAGATATCCGGCATGGAAGCAGAGACGTTCATCAAAGAAGTGCTGGTGGATCAGTTCCATGCAGCGTATATTGCGGTCGGGACAGACTTTCATTTTGGACATGAGAAACGCGGAGATATTCATATGCTGAAGCAGTATGCAGGGATATATGGATATGAACTGGAAGTCGTGGACAAAGAACTGTATCAGGGCAGGGAAATCAGCAGTACTTATATCAAAGAAGAAGTCCGTGCCGGACATATGGAAGTGGCAAGAGAATTGCTTGGATATCCGTATGCAATGAGTGGTGTGGTGGAGCATGGCAGAAAGCTTGGGAGAAAGCTTGGGATTCCGACGATGAATATCACTCCGGATATCGGAAAGCTGGCGCCGCCAAACGGCGTCTATGCGTGCCGTGTGCGGATTGATGGGAACTATTATCAAGGGATTGGGAACCTTGGCAATAAGCCGACTGTGGATGCGGATGGAAAACTGATTTTAGAAGTCAATGTTTTTTCGTTCGACAGAGAAACCTACGGACAGACCATTCAAG
>OLIX01002545.1_pt1 | contig 13305 bp, 9 predicted proteins | sample 1601331 | NCBI WGS metagenome assembly OLIX01 (sample SAMEA2452120, study PRJEB22498) | human gut metagenome | biome: human feces; feature: human gut; material: feces | place: Australia | collected 2012 | reverse complement strand
ATGCCGCAGGCAATATCGGTGTACAGACGATCGCCAACCACCAGAGTCTCCTCGGGAGTGAAGCCGGAGACTTCAAGGCAAAGCTTTACGACCTCTTTGCTGGGCTTGCCCAGATAGATGGGCTGTTTGTCTGTGGTGGCGGTGATCATGTCGCAGATGGCACCGCAATCGGGGATAAAGCCGAAGTCGATGGGGCAGCGCAAATCCGGGTTGGTGCCGTAGAAAGGAACATCCTGGGTGAATAAAACCTTGCAGACTTCGGTAAGCTTTGCATAATTTAATTCACTGTCATAGGCAACGACCACGCAGTCAATGCCGTCCTCGCAGACCTCGGTTACCCAGAGGCCATTCTTTCGCAGTTCCGCCACAAAAGAAGCGGTTCCCAGCACGAAGATTTTCTTGTCTGCATAATTCTTCTTCAAAAAACGCAGCGTCATATAGCCGGAGGTGATGAAATGATCCTCCGTGCTGTCCAGGTGAAATGCATCGTGGAATTTTTTCACATAGTCCAGTCCGCTTTTTGTGGAATTGTTGGTAATGTAATAAGCCCTGCCGCCGATGGCCTGAATGTAGCGGAGAAGATTCGCACTTCCCTCATACAAGGTATCGCCTACGGCAATGGTGCCGTCGATATCGAACAGGAAAAGCTTTTTATCTTTCAGACGAGCCAGCTTTGCGGCATCGCTGTAAATGTGCTTCGGGTCAAAAGTATCCATAATTATCCTCATTTCTAAGCATCAAACGCTCAGGTTCATGTTAGCAACGAATACCCCCACTGTCAAGGAAAAGACGGCTTCTGGAGGGAAACGTGAGTGGAATTGCGGAGGCATTTATGGTATGATGGGCATAGGCATGAGCTGTGTTGCCTGTGGCTCTTATGGAATTCGACAGATTGCATACAAGATTGCGCAAGGGACATGGGAAATAGGATGAAGTGATTTAACGACTACAATTAAAAAGGACAACATTACGGTTATGGACGAAAAGAAAGATAAAGGTTTACAGGGAAATGAGAAAATAGAGGAGGCAATTCTGGCATTACAGCAGGAGCCGACAGAAGAACTTCTGGCTCATGCTCTGACGGTGGTGCGCAGACGTATGCGGGAGCAGGGACAGCTTATCGTGGCGGTGGAACCGCCCTCAGCAGATGTGCAGGAAGCGGTGACACAGGCCGCCGGAACTGCCATGCGCCTGCAGGCGGTGCAGACCTCCGATGGGAAAAAATGGTGGTCGGCCTTCACCGGATTTGAGGAAGAATTAAAGGGAAGCGGCAGCGTAATGTCCACTTTTCTCACGGATATGGAGCAGCTGTTCCGCATGACGTTGACTGCCGATGATATCGAGGGTGTGATCCTGAATCCCTGGAACCGGACGTTGATGCTGGACAAGCGGTTCCTGCATATTATTCTCGGAGAATAGCAAAAGAGGGAGAAGCGGAGCATGACAGAGAGCTATGAACTGCCCGTGCTTTTTACGGACGATGAATGCAAGGCTTATGCCGCATGGGGCATGAAAAAAGAAAAAGTACTGATGCCGTTTGCCCTGATCACTATACTGATCTATATGGTAGCAACCGTGCTGGTAGTGATGAAGGTCTGGGGTGTGCGGGAGAGTGACCATCTGCTGTTCCAGATGCTGTTGTGGGGTGACTGGATTCCGGAACTGACGGGAGCGCTGGCGGTTTTCATGACGATCCTGTTACTGGGACCGTTGAACTTTATACTGGATAAATTATGGAAAAAACCGGCAGAGCCCATGTGGCTGTGTGTAGTACCGGAGGGTGGGACTGTGAAGGTCACTGCCGTGAGAGGTCTGGAAGGTAATCCTCGTACACCGGCAGAGACCTATCCACTGACGGAACTGGAAACCTTTTTAAACCCGGCGGACAACACGATCTGCTATCAGAAGAAATGGTATCGGATCGGGGAAAATACCATAGAAAATATTTATCCGCCGGAAAAACAGCATCCATGGATGGATCACCCGGAAAATAAAGCCAGCGGCATCATCGATGTACAGAGACTTATGGAGATCCTGAAAGGGTACGAAGCGTCTCTGAAGGCTGCCCGGAAGGAATGTGAATGGATGGAAAAGCACGGCGGATAGAACGAATAGATGACAGAAAAGCGGATAAAAATTATGACCGGGATAAGATGGCATAAGACAAATTAGGAAAGAGGCAGGGAAAATATGAAACTGATTTCATGGAATGTGAACGGGCTGAGAGCCTGCATGCAGAAGGGATTCCTGGATTTCTTTCAGGAAACGGATGCAGATATTTTCTGCTTACAGGAGACAAAATTGCAGGAGGGACAGATCGCACTGGATCTGCCCGGATATCATCAGTATTGGAATTACGCAGAGAAAAAGGGCTATTCCGGCACTGCAATTTTTACAAAGGAAGAGCCCATACAGGTGACTTACGGCATCGGCGTGGAGGAACACGACCATGAGGGCCGGGTGATCACTGCAGAGTATTCGGAGTTCTATTTTGTGACAGTCTATGTACCGAACGCCCAGAGAGAGCTGACGAGACTGGAATACCGCATGCAGTGGGAAGCGGATTTCCTGGCGTATCTTAAGAAGCTGGAAGAGAAAAAGCCGGTGATCTATGCGGGAGACCTGAACGTGGCGCATCAGGAAATCGACCTGAAAAATGCGAAGACCAACCGTGGCAATGCGGGCTTCACTGATGAAGAGAGAGCCTGCTTTTCGAAGGTACTGGAGAACGGATTTATCGATACGTTCCGCTATTTTTATCCGGACCTGACCGGGGTGTATTCCTGGTGGTCTTATATGTTCCAGGCGAGAGCAAAAAATGCCGGATGGAGAATTGATTATTTCGTGGTATCGGAGTGTCTGAAAGACCGGCTGGCGGATGCGAAGATCCACACGGAAATTTTGGGATCGGATCATTGTCCCATTGAACTGGATCTGAAATAAACGGACAGCATAACGGAGGAGACTTATGAGCTTACGTTTCTGTTTTGGCCCTTCCGGGTCAGGCAAAAGCCACAGAATCTATGAAGAGATCATGCAGCGGGCGGCAGAGGAACCGGGCAGGAATTTCCTGATCATTGTGCCGGATCAGTTCACCATGCAGACCCAGAAGGATCTGGTCATACGCAGTGACCGGGATGGCATCCTGAATATCGATGTCCTGAGCTTCGGCCGACTCAGCCACCGCATTCTGGAGGAAGTGGGGACCAAAGAGATGCCGGTACTGGATGACACCGGCAAAAGCCTGGTGCTGCAAAAAGTGGCGGCGGATCTGAAGGAACAGCTTCCGGCCATGGGAAGTCTCCTGCACAAGCAGGGCTATATCCATGAGGTGAAAAGTGCGATCTCCGAGTTCATGCAATACGGTATCAGCACACAGGATATGGACAAGCTGATCACCAGTGCTCAGAAGCGTGGCGCGCTGGCCATGAAACTGAAAGACTTAAAGACTCTGTACCGGGGCTTTCAGGATTATATCAGGGATCATTTTATCACCACCGAGGAGACACTGGATGTACTGCGCAGATCCCTGTCCAAATCAAAGATCTTAAAGGGCAGTGTAGTGGTGTTTGACGGCTTTACGGGATTTACTCCCATACAGAACCGGCTGATCCAGGAACTGATGCGCGTGTGCGCAGAGACCATCGTTACCGTGACCATTGGAGTGGGAGAGGATCCGTATAAAATGGATGGTGAACAGAAGCTGTTCCATCTGAGCAAGAAGACGGTGGCGGATCTGGAAAAGCTGGCAGCGGAGGCAGAGGTAGAGCGGGGAGAGGATCTCTTTGTCAAGGGGGGGGCCAATCGCTTCGCCAAGGCACCGGCATTACACTATCTGGAACAGAATCTGTTCCGGTATCAGTATGAACCGTATGCGGGAGAACAGCAAGAGATCCATATGTTTGAAGCCCTTTCCCCCAGAGAGGAAGTCCATCAGACAGCGCTGTACATCCGGCACCTGATCAGAGAGCAGGGGATGACCTACCGGGACATTGCCGTGGTCATCGGAGATCTGGAAGGATACGCTTCCTATGTGGAAACAGAATTCGGACAGCTGGAGATCCCATGTTTCCTGGACCGTACCAGAGGGATCGTGCTGAATCCCATGATCGAATATATCAAGAGCGCATTGCAGCTGTATATTAAGGATTTTTCCTATGATACGGTGTTTCATTTTCTGCGCAGCGGCATGGCGGATATTTCCAGAGAAGAGATTGATGAGCTGGAAAACTATGTGATCCGCACCGGGGCGAGAGGCTATCGGACCTATAGCCGTCTGTTTACCCGCAGAACGGAAGAACTGCAGGGAAATGCGGAGGGGAGCGAACAGGCGGAAGAGAAGACCATGGAGCGTCTGAACCGTATCCGGCAACAGTTCATGGATGCGGTGGAGATTCTGCACATGGGAAGCTGGGAAAAGGCAGGAGACTATGTCAGCCATCTGTACGATTTCCTGGAACAGAATCAGGTGCAGCAAAAGCTTTTGAACTATCAGCAGCAGTTTGAAAAAGAGGGAGACTTATCCAGAGCCAGAGAGTATGCACAGATTTACCGGCTGGTCATGGATCTGCTGGATCAGGTCTATGAACTGTTGGGAGAGGAAGAAATCTCCAGACAGGAATTTGCGGATATTTTAGAGGCCGGTTTCGGCGAGATCACTGTCGGTACGATCCCTCAGAACGTGGATCGTATCGTGGTGGGCGATATGGAGCGAACCCGTCTGAAACAGGTGAAGGTATTGTTTTTCCTGGGAGTCAATGACGGAAATATTCCGAAAAATGCTTCCAAGGGCGGGATCATTTCGGATATGGATCGGGAATTCCTGATTGAATCCGGGACAGAGATGGCACCCAGCCCGAGACAGCAGATGTATATCCAGAGATTATATCTGTATCTGAATATGACCAAGCCCTCAGAACAGCTGTATCTGTCCTATGCCAAGGTAAACAGTGAAGGAAAGGGCATAAGACCTTCCTACCTGATCGATACGGTGCGGAAGCTGTTCCCGGCAATGTGCGTGGAGTATCCCCAGAACCGCAGCCGCCTGGAACAGATCGAGGGCAGACAGGAAGGTGCCAGATATCTGGCGGAGGAACTGCGGGAATATGTGGAAGGAACCCTGCCGGAAGAAGAGAGGCAGGACTTCTATCTCATGTACCGTGCCTACGAGGCGGATGCGGCGGGCAGAGACTTGCTGACCCGGGCGGCATTTCGCAGATACAGGGAGAGCGGTCTGTCCCGGATCGTGGCCAGAGCATTGTACGGACAGCAGCTGGAAAACAGTGTCAGCCGTCTGGAAACTTATGCTGCCTGTGCCTGCAGACACTTTTTGCAATATGGTCTTTCCCTGCAGGAACGGGAAGAATTCGGCTTCGAGTCTTCGGATATGGGTACGGTATATCATGCAGTACTGGAAAACTTTGCAGGAAAACTTGCAGAATCCAACCTGACATGGTGGGATTTTACGGAGGATTTTGCAGCCAAAGCCGTCAAAGAATCCGTGGAAGCCTATGCGGCAACCTACGGGGAGACGGTATTATACAGTTCTGCGCGGAATGAATATGCCATTACCCGCATGAGCAGGATCCTGACCCGTACAGTGCTGACCTTGCAGAAACATTTGAAACAGGGCAGTTTCCAGCCAGATGATTATGAACTTTCTTTCCGGTTTGCGGAGGATCTGGACAGCATTCATGTGGATCTGTCTGAGGACGAGAAGATGCATTTGCAGGGACGGATCGATCGTATCGATGTGTCGGAAGATGCAGAGCATGTCTACGTCAAGGTCATTGATTATAAGTCCGGCAACCGGAAATTTGATCTGGCGGCATTGTATTACGGTCTGCAGTTGCAGCTGGTGGTATATATGAATGCAGCCATGGAGATGGAGAGCCGAAAGCATCCGGACAAGGAGATCGTTCCGGCGGCACTTCTGTATTATCACATCGATGATCCCACCATAGAGACACCGGTGGAGCTCACGGATGAGCAGATCAATGAACAGATCCTTGCAAAGCTTCGTATGAACGGTGTAGTAAACAGTGATCCTGAGGTCGTGGAGCGGCTGGACCGCTATATGCAGGATAAGTCTGTGGTGATTCCGGTGGAGAAGAAAAAGGATGGAAGCTTCAGTGCCAGATCCGGTGTCTTAAGCCGGGAGGAGATGCAGCTGATATCTTCTTATGTAGATGCCAAGATCCGCAGCATCGGGCGGGAGATCCTGGACGGAAAAATAGCAGCCAATCCCTATGAGAAAGGCAATGAAGAGGCTTGTACTTATTGCGCCTATAAAAAGGTCTGCGGTTTCGATGGCAGTATTCCGGGCTATGAGAAGAGACAGCTGGAAGATCTGGATAAGCAGGCGCTGATGCAGCGGATGCAGGAGACCGTGGAAGCTTAGGGCAAAGGGTGCCCGGCGGGAGTGTGTGCCTGACAGGAAGCTCGAAGAGAAAGCACCCGCTGCCCGGAGGAACAGGACGGCAACAGGAGAAAAGAAACAGGAACAGAGGTAGCGTATGGGAATGAATTTTACCCCGGAACAGCAAAAGGTAATCGAACTGCATAACAGCAACATTCTGGTATCGGCGGCCGCGGGAAGCGGTAAGACGGCGGTACTGGTAGAGCGTATCATCCGTATGATCTGTGAGGGGGAGCATCCGGCGGACATTGACCGCCTGTTGATCGTGACTTTCACCAATGCGGCGGCTGCGGAGATGCGGGAGCGTATCGCAGCCGGGATCGCCGCCAGACTGGAAGCGGATCCGGGGAACGACCATATCCAGAAGCAGTCCGCCCTGTTACACAATGCCCAGATCACCACGATCGACAGCTTCAGCCTGTTCCTGATCCGGAATCATTTTAATGAGATCGGTCTGGATCCGGATTTCCGTGTGGCAGACGAGGGTGAGATCAAGCTGTTGCAGCAGGAGGTGCTGGGACAGCTGCTGGAGGATGCCTATGCGGGGAAATTTGTTCCGGATGATGTTCCGACGTCCCGGGAAAACCGTGACAGCGGAGCGATGATACCGGAGGAAGCGTCAGGGAATGATTTTGCGGAAGAGGTTCCGGGAAAACGTGACAGCGAGGACCCATCCCGGGAGGCACGGGAACGTTTCCACGCCTGTGTGGAATATTTCTGCCCCGGCGGCAGAGAGAGCGTGCTGGAACAGCATATCCTGAACCTGTCCCGCTATGCCGGAAGTTTTCCCTGGCCCGCAGAATGGCTGGAAGAGCGTAAAAACGATTATGCGGCGGGAGATTTGGATGCCCTGCTGCACAGTGATTACGGACAATATCTGGCAGAGCGTGTGAGCCGTGTCCTGCAAGGGTGTCTGGAAAAACTGGTGGAAGTGAAAAAGCTGTGTGAGCTGCCGGACGGTCCATATATGTATGGAGAACTGACAGAAGCGGAGAGCGAACAGCTGGAACGCCTGGCTGCCTGCAAGGATTTGAAGGAACAGGCAGTAAAGGTTCCAGCAGTGACTTTCGGCCGTCTTTCTTCCAAGAAGGATGAGAGCGTGGATCCCGCCAAACGGGAGCTGGCGAAATCCATCCGTAATAGCGTAAAAGACACGCTGGCGGATCTGACGGAACAATATTTCAAGACACCGTTAGAGTTGGTGGTGGAACAGGGAAAAGCCTGCAGAGAGCCGCTCCGGATGCTGCTTAACCTGGTGCTGGAATTCGACAGAAGGCTTCTTGCGGCCAAACAGGAGCGACATCTGATCGACTTTTCCGACATGGAGCACTATGCGTTACAGATTCTGCTAAAACGGGAAAAAGTGGAAGAGACCGGCGATGCAGGGACGGACAGCACCGGTGATACAGGAATGGATAGCACCGGTGTGAAATATGACATTGTGCCAAGTGACGTGGCATTGGAGTATCGCCAGTATTTTCGGGAGATCCTCATTGACGAATACCAGGACAGTAATCTGGTACAGGAATATCTGTTAAGTGCCATCTCCGGGGAAGTGGAGGGACATTATAACCGCTTCATGGTAGGTGATGTGAAGCAGAGTATTTATAAATTCCGTCTGGCCAGACCGGAACTTTTCCTGGAAAAATACGACACCTATCAGGAGAGTGGGGATCTGTGCCGGATCGACCTGGCGAAGAACTTCCGAAGCCGTGTGCAGGTGGTGGATGCGGTAAACGATGTGTTTTCCCGCATCATGAGCCAGGAGATCGGCGGCATTGCCTATGATGATAAGGCAGCATTGTATCCCGGGGCCACATATCCCGCCACAGAGGATCCTGCATACGGCAGTGAACTATTACTGATCCGTAAGCCGGAGAAGGGGGATGGTGCGGAAGGCGGCAGCGGAGAACAGCGTCCCGACGGGGCAAGAGGTCCCGTGGACTATGACAACGTAAGACAGCTGGAAGCACTGGCTATTGCGGCACGTATCAAGCAGCTGAAGGGCAGTCTGAAAGTCATGGAGAAGGCTACGGGAGAATTGCGCCCGGTGCGGTACTCGGATATGGTGATTTTGCTTCGTACCACCAGTGGCTGGGATGAGGAATTCAAGAAAGTACTGGAACAGCAGGGAATCCCTGTCTACATTACATCCAAGACCGGATATTTCGGGGCCCTGGAAGTACAGGAACTGCTGCAGTTTTTACGAGTGCTGGACAACCCGAGACAGGATATTCCGCTGTTCGGCGTGATGCAGTCGATCTTCGGAGGCTTTACCCAGGAAGAGATCGCCCGGATCCGCAGCGGAAGCAAAGGGCATTCCCGGAAGAGAATGACACTGTATGAGGCATTGAAAGAAGTGGCGCAGAGGGGACGGATGGCGGAAGCGGGAGAAGAGGCATCAGCGGGCGAAAGCGCCGGGGAAGAAACCGCCGGGGCCGGACAGTACTGGCAGCGCGCATTGGAAGCTGCAACAGTACCGGAGGACATGGAACCGGAGACAGAACTTTCCCAAAAGGCAGATACTTTCTTACAACGTATTGATCATTACCGTAATCTGACTCCCTTCACCTCCATCCGCGACCTGCTGCAGCGGATCCTGGACGATCACGATTATCTGAACTATGTGACGGCACTTCCTGCTGGCAGCAAGCGCCGGGCCAACGTGGAGATGCTGCTGACGAAGGCTTCTGCTTTTGAGAAGACCAGTTATTTTGGACTGTTCCATTTCATCCGTTATATGGAACAGTTGGAAAAATACGATGTGGATTACGGTGAGGCGGATACCCTGGACGAAAATGCCGATGTGGTGCGGATCATGAGCATCCACAAGAGTAAAGGTCTGGAATTCCCCGTGGTATTTGTCTCCGGGCTGTCGAAGCGTTTCAACATGCAGGATGCGAACCAGTCCCTGATCGTGGATATGGATCTGGGAGTAGCGGTGGACTATGTGGATTCCGGTCGCCGCATTAAAAATAAGACCCTCCGCCGGGCCGTTCTGTCAGCGAAAATGAAGGAGGACAATCTGGCGGAGGAACTGCGTGTGCTTTACGTGGCACTGACCCGTGCCAGAGAAAAATTGATCCTGACAGCGGTGTTGGATAAGGCGGAGGAAAAATGGGAGCTGTCCCGGATGACAGGACAGGAGAAGCTGACCTATCTGGATTTCTGTGAGGCGGGGAGCTATATGGATTTTCTGCTGCCAATCCTGCCTAAGACAGGAATTGCAGTAACAACGCTGGGAACAGAAGACCTGGTGGCAGAGGAGATCAGGGAACAACTGCGCATGGGAGACCGCAGGGAACTGTTGCAGCGTGTGACGGACGGCGAGACTCCTTTGCCTGGGGACCCGGAGGAGAACGAACGAAAGCTTGCGAAACTGCGGGAGCGATTTGCCTATGCCTATCCGTATCCCGGCCTGCAGAAGCTCTATACCAAGACCACGGTATCGGAACTGAAGATTGCGGCCATGGCGGAGAAGGATGAAGCGGCATTTCATACCTTCGAAGAAAAAGAAGTGGTGCCTTATATCCCGGCTTTCCGCAGAGAACAGGAAAAGGTCAGCGGAGCCGTCCGCGGTAACGCGTTCCACCGGACCATGGAACTGTTGGACTTTTCTTATCTGTTTATGGAATCCGGACTATTTGCCGGATGCCCTGGGACTTATGAGGAATACCGTCAGGGCCTGGATACGGACCGGTTACAGGTACGTCTGAAGGAATTCCTGCAGCGGGAGACAGCTTCCCTACGACTGACAGAGGAGTATGCGCAGGCCGTAAGCCTTCCCAAAATCCGGCATTTTCTGGAACAGGAGCTGGCCTACCGCATGTGGAGAGCTTTCGAACAGGGCCTTTTGTACAGAGAGCAGCCCTTCGTGCTGGGCATTGATGCGAAGCGTTTGGATCAGGACCTTCCTGAAGGGGAAAAGGTTCTCATTCAGGGTATCATCGATGTCTTCTTTATAGAAAACGGAGAGATCGTCCTGCTGGACTACAAGACCGATGTGATCGATTCCCTGCAAGCCCTCTGGAACCGCTACAGCGTCCAGATCCAATACTATGAGGAGGCACTGACGAAGCTGATGCAGCTGCCCGTGAAGGAGAGGATCCTGTATTCCTTCTATCTGGAAAAATACGAGTAAAAAAGCCGGAGTAAATGGAGGTTTCATATGAGTCAATATTTTGATTTATCAATAAGAAGGATTGAGATAAAGAAACCAAAAAGAGACTTGAAACCTGTTATTAAATTACAGTATGAAGTTAATAAGACTTTGCTGCATGATGAATATTATTATCCTACAGATCAAAGAACTATACAGGAATGTTTGGATGGTGATTATATCTTATTAGGCGTATATAATAAAGATAAGCTTATTGCAGCAAGCTTTGCATTTGAAGGTGGTTTGTTCTTCTCTAAGCCTATTACTGATTGGATGGAAATTCCTGGCAATAAAATTATGTGTCATGAATTCGTTGTGGTTGATATGGAATATAGAGGTAATGGTATGCAGAAGAGATTCATGGATGCTACTATAAGAGAAGCTAGACAGATGGGTTATGATACTATTTGGTGTTGTGCTCATCCTAATAATACTCCGTCTGTATGTAGCATAGAGAGTACAGGCTATAAATTTTCCGATCAGTTTGTTGTAGATGGCTGGCCTAGGAATGTTTATTACAGAAGTACATCTATACAGAGATAGCAGTTATTTAGAGGGAGAGTATAAGTTAAGTATGGCATGGTATGCAGAACGAAAAAGAAAATGTTGGTATTGTATCTGTGGTGTAGAAATGAAGTAGGATGACAAGGTGGAAATCCGGTTTCGTGTGAGGGATAACGGTATCGGAATGAGTCAGGAGTTCCTGCCGCACCTGTACGATCCGTTCTCCCAGGAGCGTTCCGAGGAAAACATCACGGAGAATCTGATGGATGCCAGAATTTTACTGGTGGAAGATAACGAGATCAACATTTATGTGGCCCAGCTGATCCTGGAAAAAGCCGGATGTGTGGTGGAGATTGCAAAACGGTACCTATCATTGCCATGACAGCGGATGCTTTTGAAGAGGAGAAGAAAAAGACGCTGGAGGCCGGAATGAACTATCACCTGTCCAAGCCCATCAACCCGAAGACATTGTATAATATCCTGTCGAACCATCTGACCGGAAAAGAGGCATAGAGATCAGAGATATAGAACCCAGAGATATTAGAATCATGACATGTAAAAAAGGAGGTATCCGTGGCGGATATCTCCTTTTGTGTTGCCTTAACTGCTTACGATATAAAATTAAGCGGTGATCACGGTGCCGGCCTTGCCCCTGATGGCATCCTTGACGTGATCCATGGAAGTGATCAGGACCTTTCCTGCTGGAACCTTCTCCAGATAAGCAATGGCTGCCTCGATCTTGGGAAGCATGGTGCCTTCCTCGAACTGACCCTCTGCCATCAGTGTCTTGGCTTCCGCAACGGTGAGAGTCTCCAATGCAGTCTGATCCTCTTTGCTGTAATTTTTATAAACGCAGGGAACACTGGTCAGGATGATCAGCTCATCACAGCTTAAATCGGAAGCAAGCTTACCTGCAATGGCATCCTTCTCAATCACAGCGGAGGCACCCTTCAGCGCATGCTTCTGCTCGATGACGGGGATTCCGCCGCCACCGCAGGCAATAACGACCTGATCTGCGGCTGCCAGAGCACGGATGGCTTCGATCTCCACGATGTCGATGGGCTTGGGAGCAGCAACGACACGACGGAAGCCTTTACCGGGATCTTCCTTGACATAATTGCCCTTTTTCACTTCGATCTCGGCGTCCTCTTTGGACATGTAACGGCCAATGACCTTGGTGGGCTCATAGAAAGCCTCGTCATAAGGGTCTACGGTTACCTGGGTGAGGATGGTGCTGACCGGCTTGGAGATACCGCGGTCCAGCAGCTCTGCCCGGAGAGAGTTCTGGATATCGTAGCCCACATAACCCTGACTCATAGCGGAGCAGACACACATAGGTGCGGGGGTATAATCGATGTAGACACGACGCAGCTCTGTCATGGCCTTGTGGATCATGCTGACCTGAGGACCGTTACTGTGGGTGATGGTCAGCTGATAATCAGCCTCCACCAGATCTGCCAGTGCTTTTGCGGTTACTTTTACCGCATCCCACTGCTCGGTAGTGGTATAGCCCAGGGCATCATGTCCCAGAGATACAACAACTCTTTTTTTGCTCATAAGATTACCTCTCTATATGTATTTTTCCTAAAAATTTCTTTGTCAAAAGATGTAATCAGTATAACATATTTTCTATGGAGTGTATAGCAATTTCTATCCTTTACATCCCGTGCCGCAAAGTAATATAATGATACAGAGTCAAAGGTCATAACTCGTTCCTGCCTGAAGGAAGAGAGCTATGCCTTATTGACCCGAATGGGTGTAGAATCAATGGCAGGAAGGAACAGGAGCATTATGCAGAAAAAAGAACGTATGGCAAATCTGGAGGTATTGCGCTGTGTGGCAATGATGATGGTGGTCGTGTTGCACTATCTGGGCAAGGGAGGATTGCTGCCGGATCTGACGGCTCCGCTGTCCGCACAGGATACCGTGGCATGGCTGCTGGAAGCATTCTGCATCGTGGCGGTCAATGTCTACATGATGATCAGCGGCTACTTTTTATGCGAAAGCTCCTTTAAACTGAGCAGACTGCTCACGCTGTGGGTACAGCTGTGGCTGTATTCTGTGGGAATCGGCGTGCTGGCGGTGGTGACGGGGATCGTTCCCGCGGCGGAAGTCAGCACTCACTATTATCTGACCCTGTTGTTCCCGGTGACTATGGGACATTACTGGTTCCTGACAGCGTATCTTTTCTTATATATATTGCTCCCCTTTGTGGGAATGGGAC
>OLIX01002544.1_pt1 | contig 13315 bp, 15 predicted proteins | sample 1601331 | NCBI WGS metagenome assembly OLIX01 (sample SAMEA2452120, study PRJEB22498) | human gut metagenome | biome: human feces; feature: human gut; material: feces | place: Australia | collected 2012 | reverse complement strand
CATCATCTGCGGTCAGAAAGATAATGGGAATGTCTTTTTGGCTCTTAATTGCTGAACAAATGCTAAAACCATTTCCGTCATTCAACGAAATATCTAAAAGGATAATATCGTATTGTTCCTGAGCTATTTGCTGTAAAGCAGTTTGTTGCCCATTTGCACTATCAACCAGATAGCCTTCATTTTTCATAAATATAGTGAGGGAGGACACTATATTGTGGTCATCCTCAACCAGCAGTATTCTTTTCATGCTTATCTCCCTTTCCTTTTTTTGTCCGACCATCAATCGGCTTTTTCGAAGTTTTGGGAATCAGCCAGATTGTCGCCACTTTCATAGCGCCGGGGATGCGTCCCGCAGCGCAGTAATAATTTATCCACCGAGGGGTCACGCCCCATTTCTCGCTTGCCTCTTTCAATGTCATATAATCCATATCGCATACCTCCACAGGCTACATTATAATTCCTTTGCTCGAAGAAAACAACAAGCAAATTATGAATTATGAAGTTTAATAAAAACGAATATTGCAACATTCCACAGGCAGACTATGAAATATAGAATGTAAGTGGGTGATGCAATATGGCGAAAGTCGAAGATTGCCCCGGATTTGAAACTTTCGGTGCAGACGTTAAGACAGCGCGGAAAGCAAAGCATCTCACACGAAAAGACTTAGCGGAAAAGGTAAATATCGAATCCCGGTATCTTGCCAATATCGAGAACGAGGGGACGATCCCCAGCCTTCCCGTTGTGATACAGCTTATCAAGATTTGCGGCCTGCCCGTGGAACACTACTTCAATCCAGAAGTCATGCGGGAGGAAAGCGAAGATCGGAAACGTGTCAGCCACAAGCTGAAACTTTGCCCGGAGCAGTATCTACCAATCGTGGAGGGTGCCATTGACGGGGCCTTGAAAATCAAACAGCCAGAAGAAGAAACGGAGGGTGAGTATGATATGTACCCCCTTTACTGGACACCCAGTAGAGGGGGTATTATTATGCGGTACACATATGAGTACAAAAGGAAATGTGTAGAACTGTATCGAGAAGGAAAATGGCCAGAAACGCCGGAAGGTGTTAGCAATAAATCCTTTCGGGATAAAGTGAGACTATGGGTAAGAGCAGAGGATAGCCGCGGTCCAGAAGCACTGAAACACAAAAATTTCAACAGGAACTGGACACCAGAAGAACGGCTGGAACTAGTATCCCAAGTAATGTCCGGAAAATCCTGTGTGTCAGTGGCAATCGAGGCCGGTATTCAAGATAGATTATTGTATCAATGGGTTCAAAACTATAAAACAAAGGGGTATAATGGCCTGGTAGAAATGAAAAAAGGTCGTCCAAGTAAAGGGGTACCCCAAATGAAAAAGGAAGAAGCAAGGCCACTGAATGAATCTGAACGAGAAGAATTGATCCGGCTTCGGGCAGAAAACGAGTATATAAAGGCGGAGAATGAAGTTATAAAAAAAGAGATCGCCTTGAGAGAAGAGAGGCACGCAGCGCAACTCAAGGCGAGAAAGCAGCGATCATCAAAGAGCTGCGTGAAAAAGGATACCAATTGAAATATCTGTTGAAATCTATGCAGATGGCACGGTCTACCTATTATTTTGAGTTGAGCAAGGCCGATCAAGTTGCCGTTCGAAACCATTACTTGGCAGATGAAATCAAAGACATTTTCTCACAGCATAAAGGCCGCTACGGTGTGCGAAGAGTATATCAGGAACTGATAAAGCGCGGCCACAAGGTCAATCATAAGCGGATACAACGGCTTATGCACACTATGGGGTTGGCAGGAAAGCGCCCAAAGGAAAAGTACCATTCCTACAAGGGCGAGGTCGGCAAGGTTGCTGAGAATATCCTTGACCGGGATTTCAGCACGACAGCTCCTATGCAAAAATGGACTACCGATGTATCTCAGTTCGGTTTTTCGTGGGGGAAGTGTTATCTCTCTCCCATACTCGACATGAACACAAACGAAATCATTTCTTATGATTTATCTCAAAGTGCCAATATGGAACAGATCCAGAGAATGTTGGCCGGCGCCTTTACAAAGTTTCCCTCTGTAGATGGCCTGATCTTTCACTCTGATCAAGGGTGGCAGTACCAGCATGTGTACTTCAGGCAGGCACTTAAAGATCACAAAATCATTCAATCCATGTCAAGGAAGGGCAACTGTTACGACAATTGCATCATGGAGACTTTCTTTGGACGGATGAAAAATGAGATGTTCTACGGGCATGAAAAAGAGTATTCCTCTTTTGAAACATTTGCCAAGGCTGTTGACGGCTACATAAATTACTACAACAACGAAAGAATCCAAGAGAAAACAAAATGGATGCCTCCTACAAAATTCAGAGAGGCATCCATGTGCACCTAATTCAATTTTTCATGTGTCCAGAATTCTGGGTACATATCAGTAAAAACATCCTCTGTTTTCTTTTTTATGGGGACGCGCAAGCGCCCTCTATTTTTTGCGCTTTTTTCTGTCCAGAGGTCGATTTTGCAGGTAGTTTTGGAACCTGGGAACGTCCTGTAACCGTAGAAACAGTTGAGATAAAGCATCGACTTTATTTGTTTATTCAAGAACTTAAATTACCAATAGACAGAAATAATATCTCCATATACGAGAAATTGTACCTCGTTTAATAAGCACTTTAATTTCTGTAGAATATATGTGGATTTTAAATAACAAGGTGGTGAGCTTATGAGCGAAGTAACAGGTACTTTTGACTTTATGCCGATTGGACAGGCAATAAAAAAAGCCCGTGAACGAAGTGGGATAACAAGGGAGCAATTAGCTGAACAGCTTGACATTACTCCAAGACATCTCCAGTCTATTTAAAACGAGGGGCAACATCCAAGCTTTCAGTTATTTGTTCAGCTTATCACGATGTTTAGTATATCGGCTGACCAATACATATTTTCTGATAAGCAGGCTAATAAAACCTCTCTCCGTAGACAGGTTGATGTCATCCTTGACACATTCGATGATAAAGAACTGACAGTCATAGAGGGCACTGCCAAAGGTATATGTATGGCAAAAGAGCCAGAGGAATAAGCCTCTGGTTTTCTTTTGCTCTTTTTTAATAAGAAGGGATACCATAGCCAAGGATTTCATAATATCCCACCGGATACTGTCTCTGTCGGCAGCTATCGCCGGAATTGCCCTCGACGGTATAGACAATACCGTTCTCGCATTTCTCCACGATGCCCACATGGTCGGACTGTCCGTCCTGGGGGCCAGAGGAACCGTTCGGGGAATCCCAATCAAAGAAAATAATCATGCCCGGTGTCGGCTCAATGCTGTTGTCCGCCCATTGTCCACGATCTTTGAACCACTGGACACCGTTTACACAGCCTGCGAATTTTGGAATGATGCCGTTTTCGATATAGCCGCACTCGTTGGCGCACCAGCTCACAAAGCAGGCACACCATTCCACACGGCCCTCAAAGCCGTACCATGACCAATACGGCTGTCCGCCGATGTTACCCACCTGCGACAATGCCACGGCCACAATCGCATCGTCACTGACCCCGATTCCGTACAGCACCGCCGCCCACAGGGAATTGTTTTCGTCTGCCAACAGCTCTGCAAGCTGCTCCCGCTGGTCGGCATCGAAATCAAACTGGTCAGCCATTTCCTCTGCGGTTTTATGGCTGACCGTGATATACAGTGTGGTTCGGGTAACGGTAGTTGTGGTTTCCACGATGTTGCCGTTGCCGTCGTCCGATTCCTCGATCACCGTTTCAGTGTTGGTTTCTGTCCGGGAGGTGATTTCATTCATCTGCCAGAAGATATCCTTCAGGATGGCCTTTCGGGAATCATCTACTGTGGCCACATCCATAGCATTGTCCGGGTCGGTGGTGGTCTTGACCGCATAGACGGACAGCACCTCCGGCCAGACGGCACGGGAGCCGGACATTTCCAGCACATCATAGGAGATATTGGCCTTGATGGTGTCAAGCTGGTTTTCGTAGTCCTCGTTGATCTCCCGCACCACCGTCTGCATGGTCTGCCCGGTGCCAGTGTCCTCTCCGGAGAAGAAAATCCCAAAGCAGGAACCAACCATCAGTCCGATCAGGCAGATAATGACGATTATAACAACAGCAACCCAGCCACCTGTAGCAATCGCGGCAACCAGTGCTTTGGTTGCCGCGATAATTGCCTTTACTGCCGCAGCAGTCGCTTTTGCCGCCGCCTTAATACCGGCTGCGGTTGCCTTTGCCGCTTCACGGGCTGCCTGAGCCGCCCGGTGGGATGCCTTTGCCGCCGCCTGGGCGGATTTCTGCGCCGCCTTTGCCGTGGCCTGACTGGTCTTGATGGTCGTTCTGGCCGTCTGCTCGGCAGTCTTAATGGATTTTTGCGTAGTCTTGACCGTAGCCTTTCCAGTGGATCTGGCCGACTGCTTGATGGTCTTTTCACCACGCTCCACCGTCTTAATAGCCTGAACCTCCCGGTCAGCGGTTTTCACGGACTGGTGGGCAGTATCCGCAGAGCGACGGCGGACACGATCCGCCGCTTTTTCACGGGCCTGCTTTTTCGGCAGGTCAGCTTTGCGCTGCTCCATTACCGCCCCATGCTGCTCAGCGTTTGGGCTGTGCTGTCCTGCTCCTACATTTGGCTGCTCTGCATCAGCTTTGCGCTGCTCAAAATGCTCCTTTGCCTTGGAAATGTTCTCCCTGGTCGCCTGAACACCTTTACGGCCCTGCTTGTCAAACTGGTGGGCGGCTTCATAAGTGACTGTTTCCGTGCCGCCCGAAAAGCGGTCAGCCGCATATTCCTCCGGGGAGCTTTCCGCAGAATATACGCCATGCTCGGCCTTTTCCTTGGTTCGCACATAGGCTTCTTTCATGCGTTCCCCGGCAACCGCCGCTTTATCCAGCGTTTTAATCGTACCCTTGACAGTATCCCTCGTTTTAATGTCCGGCATCTGCGTCCACCTCCTCAGCGGACGGCACTACCAGCTTTGCAACAATGACCATTCTGCCATTTGTGCGGCTGTATTCACAGGTGGAAAGGGTTATCAGCTTATCACCGTACTCAGCGGATACGCCTGTGTCATACAGAGCGAGGGATTTGCATTCTGCGATAAACTCGTCAAAGGCTGCTTCATCCTCCGCATTGACGAAATGATAATACTTGAACCCCTCCTGAGAGTAGGCAACCGTCTTGAAAGCTGCAACGATTTCATACTCGCCAAAGTCTGCCAGTGTATCAAAGTGGACGTTCTTATGCGCCTGGTAGAAATCCTCGCTCTCATACTTGCACAGGTCAGAGAACATGGAGCCGTTTTTCATGTGGTGTCCGTAAATCACCACATTATCAGACTGTTCCAGATCGCAGTTCTCCTGCACATAGGGCACGCCATAATCGCTGTACGACTTGTCAAAGGCGTGCTTCAGATAAAAGTCGGGATTGCCCGGTGTCTGCATGACCGGGTAATTGATATTGGTGCCATCAATAGAAATCCAGCCCACAAAATCAGGGTTCTGCTCATAAACGGCGGCATATTTTTCGTAGGCAGTTAAGGCAGGCGGGGCTACCGTTTCGCCGGGTTCTTCCGGCTGTTCAGCAGCATCCGGCTCCGTTTCGTCCACAACCATATCTGCGATATGGTCAAAGGCTTCGGCGCTCTGTTTCTGATCGGAAAACTGACGCTGCAGCATAATAGCAGAGAAAAGAAAAAGGACGGCAAACGCAGCCGCCCCACAAAGCAAAAGTTTCTGTTTCATAAAGTACCTCCGTTTCTGATTACCGCGCATAATCAGGCTGATTTTTTGATGCAGAAATATCCCGGCAGTATTCGGGGTATCTGATTTTGATGCCCTCCATAAAATAAGGGGCGAACTCACAGCAAAACAGGTCATTAGGCGTAAATTCATCGCCCTGCCTTTCTCCGCTGTACCCATTCCAGAGATTAAAGGCAAGCTGACACACGCGGACGGTCCCGCTGGTCTGCCAGCCGCCGTGCATACCCTCCGGTATGATCCAGTCATTTTTGAAGTCAAACATCCGATTGATATTGGCCCTCGTTTCCGACGCAATCCCCATCACATAGAAGAAAGCCCGGTGATAGGTGTCATTTTTCCGGCACTTGCCCATCATTTCCACAAAGAAATCCCGGTGTGCCTTGGAACTGAATCTGATCTCTGCCATATTACGCTGTTACCTCCTTTCCTTCACCGCCGAACACGCCCTCGCCCGGTTTGGTGGTCATCAGCTTATAGAGCTGGGTATCCTTCGGGAACCGGTTGACAAACGGCACCAAAGCGGAACCGTACTTGATCAGACCGCACCCGGCGTCGGCGTTGGTGACATAGCTCATCTGCTCATTGGAGATATTCAAAAGCCGTGCCAGCTTCTCCCTGTCAGAGGCCGCCTGATTGAGCATGACGATAAACTCAGAGTTGGAAAGCATGGTGCTGGCCTGCACGGAATCCAGCAGATATTCCACGTTCTGCGTGATGGCCGTTGGGTAGGCGTTCCTCTTTCTAAACTGCCGCCATGCGCTGTTGAAGAAGTTGCCGCTGTACTCATTTTCAAAGACCACATGGAACTCATCAATGAATACATGGGTGCGCTTACCGCGCTTCCAGTTCAGCGTAACGCGGTTGAGCATGGTGTCGGTAATAACCAATAGGCCGGTTGGCTTGAGCTGCTCGCCCAGGTCATGGATGTTGAATACCACCACACGCTTATCCAGATCCACATTGCTGCCATGACCGAAAATATCCAGGGAACCGGTGGTGAACAGCTCCAGCGACAGGGCAATCTCCCTGGCCTTTTCCTCCGGCTGTTCCATCAGTTTTTCGCGCAGGGTGCAGAGGGTCGGGATAATGCCGGTTTCCTCCGCTTCCTGATATACCAAAGCCGTGCAGCGGTCAATGATGGACTTGTGCTGCGGGCCGACACCGTGCTTGTCGATCTGCTCCACCAGCGACATGATAAACTGCGACTTCTCCACAATCGGATTGTTCTCGCCGTAACCCTCCACCATATACATGGCGTTCAAACGGTCTTTGCCGCCTGCGGCTACACTGATGACTGTGCCGATGTCGCTGCCCATCGCCTCCACCAGCGGGGCAAACTCACCCTCCGGGTCACAGATAAGAATATCATCTTCGGTATTCAGCATGAGGAAGGCAATCAATTCCTTTGCGGAGAAGGACTTGCCGGAACCGGGAACACCCAGCAGGAATGCTGACTGGTTGAGAAGGTTCGCCTTGTTACACATAATCAGGTTGTGGGAAATGGCGTTTTCCCCGAAGTAGATACCGCCCTTGTCCTGGATCTCCTGCACCTTAAAGGGCATGAACACCGCAAGGCTCTCCGTAGTCAGGGTACGGAACGCATTGATCTTCCTGGTACCGATGGGCAGCACCGTATTCAGGCCGTCAAGCTGCTGGAATTTCAGCACCGCCATCTGGCACATTTTCTGGCGTGACAGAGAAAGCACGGCATCGGTATCGGCATCAAGCTGTTCCTTGGTATCGGCGGTGAGAACCATCGTCAGCACGGCCATCATCATGCGCTGGTCACGGGCGGTCAGGTCGTCCAGAAATTCCTTGCTTTCCTTTCTCTGCTGCTCCATATCATAGGGAATGGTGGCAGAGAAATTGTTGTTGGCATTCTGGCGGCGCTGCCAGTTGGTGATGTTCGTTTCCACACCCAGCAGACGGTTTTCCACTTCCCGCACGGCTTCGTCCATGGGGATCGGAACCACATCAATAGACAGCATCAGGTTCCGGTTCATATCGGTCAGCTCCGTCACAAAGCTGTCCTTGATATAGTTGGCGTAGTCCTTCAAAAAAAGAACCCGGCAGAAGGTTCCGCCGAGTACCAGGTAATCGCTGTGCTTTTCAATCCCGTCCGGGCAGATATAATCCCGGAAGTCATGGCCTTTCTTCATCATATCCCGCGCATTGAAATGGAAATCGGCTTCCTCTCCCTGACGGTAGAAGTCATGGAGAATCCGCAGCCGTTCCGTAGCGTCCAGCTCCACGCATTTGGAACCGAGAGCTGCAAAGTGGGCTGTCAGATCGGCGCCCACACGGGCAAAGTAAGTTCGCGCGTCCTCGATGTTCTTTTTCCCCACCGTGATGGTGATATATTTCTCCTGCATAATGCCGTTGGCACCGGTCGCCTTATCCAGCAGCATCTGGTTATACTCCCTGCGGTACACATCCCGGCTGTCACCGCGCAGGGGCATGAGAATAGATTGCTCAAAATTAGCCCGGTTCAGGCGGCGGTTGTTAATGGTGATCTTGGTGGTGGCCCCGGAGTCCAGACTGTTCAGCAGCTCCGAATAGTCCAGGAACATGACCTTTTTGTCCTCCAGACTGGCTACCTGGTAGTTGATGTCCGAAAACTGATAGCTTTTGGAGAACTTGCTTCCAACCTGAAAAATACCGTCGCTCCACATACGCCGGATGGGGATCACATCCTGCACCTTGCGGGGAACTTTGTATTTCTCCTTATCCTGCTTTAGCAGATTGCTCAGGGTTTTAATCATGGGATTTTGATACCTCCTTTTCATGGGCTTCCATTGTGCCTCTGAGGGCTTCGTAATAGTAATTGACCGGCTCAAACCTGATCTCTCTCGGTTCCAGCATTTCAGATCGGAACCACGCCCACAAAAACTGCTCGGCGGTCATGCCGTGGTAGGACACGAAGCCCAGCGCCGCAAAGGGGGCTGCCCCCAGCACACACATCCAGGACACGGTTTCGGTTCCCACATAAGGCCGAAGCAGAAAGTACAACCCCACGGCAACACCGACTGCCAGCAAAGAAAAAACGAACTGCCGCATGGTCAGTCCGAAAAACATAGATTCCGTATAGTTACGGATTTCACGGTTGATTTTAACCTCCATTTGTAATCGCTCCTTTCCTAAATTACAGGCCCATCATTTCCCGCACCACGCGGTCAGCCATTTTCACAGCGCCCACAAGAACCAGCATATTAAAGACCAGTTCTCCGATATAGCTCCATACCATCGAAACTGCCGCCGCATTGGGGTCGATGGTTGGCGGGGATGCCGCAAACAGCGAGAAGATGATGCAGGCCAGCACGATAATCGCGCCCTCCAGACACACGGCAGCATAGGACTTGATAAAGCTCTTGCCCACATTCTGGCTCGGCTCCCCGGCAAAACTGGAGAGGGGAATGGGTGCTATCGCCGTATAGAGGTACAGCTTAAAGAAACGGCCATAGACCGTCATGATCATAATGAAAGACAGTACCGTAATGAACAGTCCGCCGATGAGCGTTACCGCCCACAGCGGGATACTTTCAAAGAAACCACACTCCTCCACGGCGGTGACGATCTCGCTGGGCAAGACCGTCTGCTGCGCTGTACCAAAGCCTGCCGCCTGCATGATGGTTGAGATAACGCCCTGGGCAATATTGAACAGGGCCAGCATCAGTTCCATGCCATAGGTGACGGCGCCCTTAGCAAGCGCAAATCGGATAAACAGCTTCAGGGCGTGTTCCGGCCTTTTGACTTCCGCAAAGGAGCCGCAGGTTTTCATCACGCCCACGACAAAAAACAACACCAGCAGTGCAAGGCCAATGGCCTGCAATGCGCCGTGGATATCTACAATGACGCCCCAAATGGTACCGCCCTTGAATTGCTGCGGGCTTTGGGTGATGAGCTGCCAGATCTCCGCCAGCTTTTCATTCCAGGTGTTCAGGGCGTTTTCAAGATTTTGTACGACCCAGTTATCACTCAATGTTTCTTCCTCCTTTCAGCGAAACATCGGCAGGACGGTTTCCCGCCCTGCCGCATATCCCGCAGATCTTATTTGGTGATAACCGCTTAGCCTGTGATCAGAGTCAGAATCTCCTTGGCGAAGGTGATGACAATACCGCCTGCCAGGGTCAGGAAACCGTTGGAACGCTGGGAAGGGTCATGGCTCTGGAGAGAAAGACCCACCTGGACGATACCCCAGCCCAGCAGAATGAGGCCCACGGCGCGGATCAGGCCGAAGATGAAATCAGAAAGGTTGTTGACCACCGTGATGGGGTCGCCGGCAGCGTGGGCAGTAACGGCCATGCCCAGCACAAGGGTCATAGACAGGACAGTCACTGCGTAGAAGCGGAAGCCCTTCTTGACTTTGCGCTCCAGCTTGGTGTTGTGGTTGACAGGCTTCTCGGTCTTGTGAAACAGGTTTTTCATGGTTTTGTTCCTCCTTTAGATTAAATGAAAAAGAGCCTCTATCTCCTCATTGGACAGAAGCTCCATGGTATCATCCACGGCGGTTTCCGGTTCCGGCGGTTCGGATTCGGTCACAGTGCCGATAGAGATTGTTGCGGTCACATGGTCAGTCTTGCCATGCTCATAGGTTGGTGCGCCGCCCAATGCGGTCAGAGCCACATTGGGGTGCTTCAGCGGATTGTACTTTTCGTCCATGACCGGGCGCTCACCACGGATAAACAGCAGCGCATAACGATTGTCCATCATGCGTACCTCGTCCGGCGTCATCAGCTCACGCCCGGTGATCTGGTAGTTGGTGCTGTAATTGCCGCTGCGCCCGCTGGACTTACCGTAGGTGTTGGTGTCAATCGTGGATTTTCCGAGGTAGGATTCTGAGATCAGCTTGTGCGTGCTGGTCTCGTTTCCTCCAAGATAAAGCATCTCGTCACAGTTGCCCAGAATACTCTCCCACTGCTTTTCAAACAGCGCCTTAAGCTGGGCGATGTTTTGCAGGATAATGGTCACGCTCACATTCCGGGAGCGCATGGTCGCCAGTATCTTATCGAAGTCATCGGGCAGGCTCACATTGGCAAACTCGTCCATCAGGAAGTGGACGGGAACCGGCAGGCTCCCACCGTACTTGTGGTCTGCCAGCCAGAATAGCTGCTGAAAGATCTGCGTATAAAGGATAGACACAAGGAAATTGAACGAAGTGTCATTGTCCGGGATCAGTGCAAACAGCGCCACTTTCTTTTCACCCAGAGAGGGAAGCTCCAACTCGTCCGTAGCAGTCAGCGCCGCCAGAGAGGAAAGGTTGAATTTTTCCAGTCTCGCGGCAAGGGTGATCTGAATGGATTTCAGGGTCTTGGCGCTGCCGGAATGATAGTCCTTGTAATACTTGACCGCGATGTGGTCGGGATTCTTCATCTCCAGCCGTTCAAACAGCTCGTCAAGCGGTGACTGATAGCAGTCATCATCCTCCCGGACTTCTGCGGCCCGCAGCATTTCCATGACCATCGGGAAGTTCTGCTCGTCCTCCGGCGCTTCATACTTCAAGTAGAAAATGAGCGCCAACAAAAGCATACTGGCCGCCGTATCCCAAAAGGGGTCTTGTGACTGGCTGCCTTTTGGGGTAGTGGACTTAAACAGGTTGGTGACGAGCCTTTGCACATCGTTGTCATCCCGAAGGTAGACAAAGGGGTTGTAACAGAAGCTCTTTTCCATGTTCAGAAGATCCAGCACCCGGACTTCATACCCTTTCTGCTCCAGCAGATGCCCGGTATCCCGCACCAGTTCACCCTTTGGGTCAAGCACCACGAATGAGGTGTTGGCCTGCATCAGATTGGGTTTGGCAAGGTTGAAGCTCTTGCCCGCACCACTGCCTCCGATGACTACCGTGTTGAGATTTCGCCGGTGCTTTCTTCCGTCCAGACCCATGCGCACATTTTGCGTAAACAGCTTGTTTTGCTCCGGTCTTTTATCCCGGTATTTCTTGTCCACAGCTCTGGCGTCGCCCCACTTGGCAGAGCCGTGTTCCTCGCCCTTGCGGTAGTTGCGCCGGGTGGAGAAATAGATGCCGATGCCCATTCCATAGGCGCATAAAGCAATGAGGACAGTTTTCAGGCTGTCCTCACAAAGCACAATATGAAAGGGGTCATTCATCGCTGCCGGAAACGCTGTGATGATCTCCGGCAATCCGCCCGATACAGCCGGGGCTATGAGAAGCCCCAGCCATGCCACAGGGAGAATACCGAACAGGCAGAGAATAAGCTGCGTCTGGCGGTTATCTTGCTTCATCTCGTCCTCGCAAACTGCGCTGCTCTCGCTTCGCCCCTTCGGGGCAAAGGCTCTCGCGCTCCGTTGCTCGTCCTCCTCCCAAAAAGTCTTGCGACTTTTCGGGAACCCTGATTACTTTGACCTTCTTCGTCGGGGCGTCGATGGCTTTTAACAGCACCTCGTCCACGATGTCCGTGGAGCGCTGTTCTTCCAGAAGGTCGTTACGCATTTCATTGAGGGCGTTTACCACAACGCCATGCTCATATTTGTCCAGCGTGAGGACACGTTTTTCTTCTTTCCCCATAACTTAGCGCTCCTGTTCTTTGGATTTAGGCTGGCGGTTCTGCTCCAGCGCACGGTTCATGCGGCTGGAGATATTACCGGCAGTATCCCGGATTTCCGACAGCACGGCCCGGATGCTCTGAGCATCACTCTCCCGGAAGCTGTCAGGCAGGCGGCTGAAATCATACCCGCTGGCATCAATGCCGTATTCCCTGCAGAGCATATAGGAAACGCTGTATGCGGCAAAGGCTGCACCCTCACGGGTGTAGTCCTTGGTCACAGCGGCGATCTCTGCATGGGCCAGCTCCTTGGAAACGCTGCGGAAAATATCGGCGGCGTCCATACCCCGGCGCACGAAAACCACCTGCTGGTCATGGTCGTACAGTGCGCCCATGTGGTTCGGCAGGTCGTCTACCATCTGTATCGGCACGGTAGGACGGGAGATCAGGGCTTTCAAAAGCAGCCGGTCATCCATACTGACAGAGGGCTGCGCCTTGGCCCGCGCGGTGGTCTGGGAAATATCAAAGACCCGTTTCACATTGTAGGAGGTTCCGATAGAACCGTCCTCACGCTCATATTCCTCGCCGGGTTCCAGAATGGAAATGCCTTTCTGCTGACGTTTGATGGAAGCACCGGCATCTTTCCAGCCGTCAAAGTCTTTCAGTTGGGTTGCGTCCGGCTTCTGTGCCAGGATCAGCAGCACATTGGTGGCAGAATAACGGCTGAACCGGGTCTGCACATCCAGATACGCCTGGAATTTACTGCCGTCCGCGCTGACAGCTTCTGCCGTGGAGTCTGCAAGATCGTAGACCGCCTGACGCTCGGCCTGCTTTTTCTCAGCCCATGCCTCCTTGTCAAAGGGCTGATTGGTCTGGCCTTTCCGGGGGGCATTGCCTTCAAAAATATCATCGAAATTACTCATGGCTTATCTCTCCTTTGCTTTCTTCTTTTTACGGGGCGGCTGTTGATGCTGGGTGGATTTGGACGCCGGTTTCTTTGTGCGCTCCGGCTCTTTGACCGGAGCTGCCGCTTCTTCCTGCCTGCGCTGCGCCTGAATATCCCTCAGTTCCTTG
>OLIX01002530.1_pt1 | contig 13383 bp, 11 predicted proteins | sample 1601331 | NCBI WGS metagenome assembly OLIX01 (sample SAMEA2452120, study PRJEB22498) | human gut metagenome | biome: human feces; feature: human gut; material: feces | place: Australia | collected 2012 | reverse complement strand
TAGCCGAAGAAGATAAAAATATAATTTTAATTACAGGTGATTTAGGGTTTGGCGTTTTGGATAGTTTTCAGAAAAAATATCCTAAACGGTTTATAAATGCTGGCATAGCTGAACAAAACATGGCTGCGATTGCAGCAGGATTAGCCTTAGAAGGTAATAAAGTTTTTATATATTCGATAGGGAATTTTCCTACCTTAAGATGTATTGAACAGATTCGTAATGATATTTGTTATCATAATGCAAACGTAAAAATACTTGCGGTTGGCAGTGGCTTTGCGTATGGTACTTTAGGCATGACTCATCATGCAACCGAAGATTTGGCAATAATGAGAGCATTGCCTAATATGAAGGTGTTTACGCCATGTGATTCTATAAGTGCAGAAGCAATAGCGCAGGCTATTTGCAGAATAAATGGACCATGTTATGTCAGATTGGAACGTGGTGGCGAACCGGAAATATTTTCAAAAGATGAAAAGTTTGAGATTGGAAAATTAAAAGAAATTAGAAAAGGATATGACATTGCTGTTATAACAATTGGAACAGTTATAAATGAAGCTATAAAAGCAGCAGATATTTTAAGAGAACAAAATAAAAATATATCTGTATATAGTGTTTATAGTTTAAAACCAATTGATAAAGAACAAATTTTAGAAATTGCCAAAAAATATAATTATATTATTACTGTTGAAGAACATCAAATTACAGGTGGCTTAGGTAGTACAATTGCAGAAATTATTGCAGAAAACAATATGGTTACTAAAATAATTCGCTTGGGTTTAAATGATGAATTTACGTCAGTAGTTGGCAATCAGGAATATTTGAGAGAAGTTTATAAGATTAATTATAAAAATATTATAAAAATTTGTGAGGAGTATTATATAAATGGATAAAATCAAAGTTTTAATATTTGGTGTCAATGGATATGGATTAAAAGTGAAGTATTTATTGGACGATGAAAACTATGAAGTAATAGGATTCATAGATAATCAAAAAGCAATACAAAACACAAATGTATTCATGGAGTGTAGTTGCGGGGGGGTAATGGTTTATTCGCCGGAAGACATATGTAGAATAAACTTCGATTATATAATTATTGCTATAAATCGTCATGAAAAAGATATGAAGAAACAGTTAACGGAATTATATGGTGAAAAAATTTTAGATAAAATAATTACTTTTGAAGCGTATGAAAAAGATATTATTTGGTTAGAAGAACGCCATGCAATGTTAAGAAGGTGTGCTGATGAAATATATAGAAGAAAAATTTCTGGCAATGTTGCGGAGTTAGGCGTTTATCAAGGAGAATTCGCTAAATATATAAATAGGTTTTTCGATGACAGAAAAATATATCTTTTTGATACGTTTGAAGGATTTGATGATAGAGATAAATTGAAAATCAAGGAAGTAGGTATAGAAATACAAAATTTTACATTTAAAGATACATCAGTAAATTTAGTGTTGAATAAAATGAAATATCCTGAAAATGTAATAATAAAAAAAGGGTATTTCCCTGAAAGTGTTCAAGGGATAGAAGATAAATTTTGTTTTGTAAGTATAGATGCAGATTTGTATACACCAATATTAAATGGACTGGAATATTTTTATCCAAGATTAGAAAAAGGTGGTTATATTTTTATACATGATTTTGGTGGATATAGTTTTGAAGGAGCTAAACAAGCCGTTTTAGAATTTTGTGATAAATATAATATATCTTATGTCCCCCTATTAGATAATTGTTTGAGTGTTGTTATAACAAAGTAGCGGTGTTGGAAATATTATGAAAACTATTTTAATTACAGGAGCAACAAGCTTTATAGGTTTAAATTTATTAAATTATTTATTAAATGATTACAAAATTATTGCTATTGTACGTTCAAATAGCCAGAAGCTTGAAAAATTACCTGTAAATGTTAATTTATCTGTTGTGGAATTAAATTTAGAAAAATATGATAAATTACCTTTAATTATAACAGAAAATATTTACGGCTTTATACATTTAGCATGGAATGGCACACGTGGTGCTGATAGAGAAAATATAGAAATACAAAAATTAAATTATAAATATTCTATTTCTGCTTTACATAGTGCTGCAAAATTAAATGCTAAAATCTTTATGAGTGCTGGTTCGCAGGCTGAATATGGTCAGCATAATAGCGTTATTACAGAGGATACTATGCCTGAACCAACTACTGCTTATGGCAAAAACAAGCTTAAGTTTTATGAATATGGTATGAAATTTTGTGGTGAAAAAAATATAAAATTTTTAGAACCAAGATTTTTTAGCTTATATGGATGTGGCGATTATCAGGGTACATTAATAATGAGTATGCTTGATAAAATGTTGAAAAATGAGCCGTGTGATTTAACAGATTGCACTCAAAAATGGAATTTTTTAAATATTAAAGATGCTGTGAATGGCATAAAAATTATGATAGAAAATGAAGATGTAAGACCAGGTGCATACAATTTTGCAAGTAATGATACGCGAGAATTAAAAAACTTTTTGCTCGAAATGAAAGCTATAACAAAAAGTAACAGCAAACTTAATTTTGGCGCTATTCCACATAATGATAGTGGTAAATATGGAATAAACCCAGATGTTACAAAATTACTTGCAACCGGTTGGAAGCCGGAAGTTAGTTTTGAAAATGGAATAAAGGAATTAATCAATAATATAAGAGTTTGAATGGTATTTCGGTAATGTTGTTTAAATTAAAACAAATTTTATCAGATAAAGATTTGATTAATACAGCAATTAATCAATTATACAGGCTTATTTCAGGACCGTTGATGCTGTTATTTATACCTTTGTATTTAACACAAATTGAACAAGGGTATTGGTATACATTTACCAGTGTTGCAGCATTAGCTGTATTTGCTGATTTGGGTTTTTCTAACATTATTTTGCAGTTTGCTGCACATGAATTTGCTTTTTTAAAATTTAATAGTGATGAAACTATTAGCGGTGACGAAATACATTTAAGAAAATTAGCTGATTTTTTTAGATTTTCCGTTAGATGGTTATGTAAAGTTACATTAATAGTATTTCCGATAATAGTTATTGCTGGTTATTTTTTTATAAATCAAAAAACTGCCGAAAACATAAACTGGATTTTGCCATGGTTTATTTATTCAATTTCTTCAGCTTTAGTATTTGTTAATTCTTCTTTGTTATCTTTTTTTGAAGGTTGCAATTCTGTAGCTAAGGTACAGGGTATACGTTTTAGGATAACTGTGTTTACAAGTGTAACAGTGCTAACAGGCTTGTTTTTTAAGATAAAATTATTTGCCTTAGCTCTATCATTGTTAATATCTGCGATAGTTGGCATTTTTTTGATATATATAAATTATAAAGCGTCAATATTACAGTTATGGAAGTTATCTACTGTAATGTATTATTCATGGAAACAGGAATTTTTTTCTTTAATATGGCGTTATGCGCTTAGTTGGAGCAGTGGATACTTTATTTTTCAATTATTTGTTCCATTATCTTTTCAATATTATGGAACAATAGAGGCAGGGAGAATTGGTTTTGGTATTTCCGCATGGTCTGCAATTTCATCTATATCGAATATTTGGGTAGTAAGTAAAATTCCATCAATGAATATATTAATATCGAAATGTGAATGGAATGATGTATTGATACTTTTAAAAAATATTTTAATAAAATCAATTTCTACATATTTAACAATAGGTTGTTTGTTTTTGTTTTGTTATTATGAGTTTAAAGAACAATTTTTTTTATTTGATCGCCTGCCGATTAAATTTATTATGTTCACTTTATTTGCTTGTAATTTTTTTCAATTAATAATAAGTTTATTAGCTACATATTTACGAGCGCATAAAAAGGAACCAATGGTATGGGCATCTATATTTCAAGCTATTTTTGTTGCTATGAGCACATATTATATTGTGAATCATTATTCTATAAACTATTTGTTTTTCGGCTATATGATTAGCAACATTTTAGTTTTGATTTTTACATTATATATTACTTATTTACAGAATCAATACGATAGGAGAAGTTTTTGATGAGTTGTTTTTTGTCTATTTGTATACCTACTTATAACGGTGGAGAGAATTTAAAATATAATGTTAATAAATTGATTAAAATGCATCCTGAATATGGCTTTGAAATTTGCGTTTCCGACAATGCATCAGATGATGGAACACAAGAATTTATGAATGCTGCTGCAAGTGAGTATGAATTTATTAAATATCATAGAAATAAAGAAAATTTAGGTTTTGCTTATAATTTTGATTATGTTCTTAATATGGCAACAGGTGAATATAGATGGTTGCTTGGGGATGACGATGAGATAGTTGAAGAAAATTTAGGTAAAGTTATACAAGCTTTAAAGGAGAATAGACCTGATATTTGTGTTGTGAATGGTTATGACTGGAAAGGTGAAAAGAGAATATTAAATATTTCTAGTAGAATGTATAGCAATTATAATTTAGTAATGAGTGAACTTGGAGAAGAAATGTCATGGATTTCCAGTTTAATAATATATGAAAAAGTTCTTAACGCTATTTCTATAAAAAATGTACAAAATAATGCTTTACCACATTTAATAGAGATATTTAGATTTATTTACAATAAAACAAATGTGTATTGGATTGGTTTTGCAGCAGTAAAGCCACAATCTTTTGCTAAACATAGATATCAAGATAAAATTATAGAATATTTTATAAAAGATTGGTATAACGTTACTAAAATTTGTGCTGGCTATTCTAAAGAAGCAAAACAAGTTTTTTTGAATGCTATAGTTAGAAGAATTTTTTCAAATAAAGCTTTATTGATTTTAAGAGCTAGAAATATTATTAATGCAAATTGCTTAAAAAAAGTTGAGAGAGAATTAAAATATTATCCATTGGTTTTTAGAATAAAGATTGTAATTATAAAATTTGTACCTTATAAATTTTTATCTTTTTTGTATGAGTGTTATAAGAATATAAAAATGAACGTTGGAAAATAAAATTGTATAATAATTATCAAAATATAATTTTATTTTATAAATTATATTTCAATAGATTGTTAAATAAAGGAGATTAAAATGAAAGTAAAAGAACTGATAATAGAAAAATTATATGGATTGTACGATTATAATATTAACTTTTTTGAAGATGTTACTTTTCTTTATGGTGAAAATGGGTGTGGTAAGACTACTGTTTTAGATATTCTTGGCGCAATAGTAACAGGAAAGCTTTACAGATTGTTTGATTATGAATTTAATAGAATAACATTGATATATGGTATGAAAAACGGAGAAGATAATTTAATTATAATTACAAAATTTGATAGTGAATTAGTAGTTAGATATCATAGCAATGGAGAACTTAAAATTAATAGGTTAGTAAATCTAGATGAAAAATTTTCAAAGAGTAATATAAATAATAGACAGTATTTGTTTTTTCAATATGTAAATGAATTCCCATTTTTAAAAGAAATTGCTAAAATTTTTAACTACGTTTATTTGCCGTTGGATAGAACGTATAAATTAGACGAGTATTATAATGCTGAATTTAATTCTTTTTATTCTTTATATAGGTTTGATGAATTAGAAAATTTTAAAAAACGCAGTTTTTCTATGGCTCAAATAACAGATTTAATTGCACGCAAAAATAATAGAATCAATCGAGATATAAATTTTATTGATAATGAATTTAGAAATAATATTTTGAAATCTTTTTCTGAAATTTATTCTACAAAAGATCCAAATGAACTTTTTGATACAATTTTTGATGAAATGGAGAAAGAAAAGATTATAAATAAAGCTTTAAGTGTAAAAGTCGAATATATAAAAATATTAGAAAGTTTGAATATAAAAAAGAATATTAATCTTAACGAATATGAAATTTTCTTTAAAGATTTTGTTAATGATATACTTTCAATAAAAAAGAGGTCTACTTTTGGTATCCATGTACATGGAGATAAAATAATGAAGTCATTAATTAAATATCAGGAATTGCTTAGATTAGAAAGTGTTATAAAAATAGCAGATGAGGTAGAATCTAAAAAGAAAAAAGTTAGAAAGCCTTTAATGGATTTTTTGAAGATTATAAATGACTTTATTGGTACTAGTTTGATAGAAAAAGAAGTAAAGTTGGATAAAATTGGAACTCCTTATATTTTTGTAGAACCAAATAAAAGGATAAGTTTAGAAAATTTATCGTCTGGTGAAAAACAAATAGTAATATTTTTTGCTTATTTGCTTTTATATTTAAAACAAAATATAGAAGGTATTTTTATTGTTGATGAGCCGGAAATGTCATTACATTTATATTGGCAAAAAATGTTTGTGGATAAAATAATTGAAGCGAATCCCAATATTCAACTGATTTTTGCAACTCATGCTCCTGAAATTATAGGTAAAAGAAGAGATAAAATGGTTAAATTAGAACGTGAGTAGGTGTAAGTTATGAATACAGGTGATTTGCAGTTTTCATTAGAAGGAATAATGACTTCTATTAAGTTTTTCGAAGATATAAATAAAATACATATAATTGTAGAAGATGAAGGAAAAGAAGCTGAGTACGAAACTATATTTAAACGTTTATTAGACAAAGAATATAGGATAGAAAAAATATTTGCTGTTGGTGGCAAGATAAATGTTAAAAGATGCTATGAAGAGTTGAAAGATGATATTTCATTGCCTTTAATATTTTTGGTTGATGGAGATTTTGATAGATATAAAGATCCTGAAAATATGATAAATGATTCAAGATTTATATATTTAGAAACCTATAATATTGAATCGTACTTAATTGATGAAACGGCAAGTAGAATGTTTGTAAAATCATGTCTACATTTATTAGATGAAGAAGTTGAGCGCAAGTTTAGGTTTAAAGAATGGGAGGAATCAGTTATTGAGCATGCTAAAGAGTTATTTTTTATATATTGCTATTTACAGATTTATAATCCAACAGAACCTAATGTTCAGAAAAAGCCATGTTATTTTGTAAATCAAGAAAATGGTTTTTGGAAAACAGATGATTCTTTTGAAAAATATAAGATTGATATATATACAAAAGATGAAAATGCCAAAAGCAGAATAGAAGAAATCATTCATAAATATATAGAAATACATGGAACTGATTATAGTTATTTAATATGCGGTAAATTTTTACTTTTCTGCTTAAAAAACTATATACACCATATTGTGGATAAAGCGATAAATGATAATGCTTTAAGATGGTGGCTAATATATCATTTTGATATAGAAAAATTATCTTATGTTAGAGATAGGATAAATACAGTGTATCCAAATACTGTATTACATTAAATTATGGTTATGTTTATTATTAGAAATGTACAAAACCAAATTTTAAAATTAAATAATGAGCTTAATGTTTTTTCGTTGTTTGGGTCTCCACAATCCGGCAAAACAACTTTCTTAAAACAACTTGCCGACACTACACGCAAGTACGTCGATTTAACTGACCCTGCTATGCGAGTGATAGCGAATGAGGAGCCGGTGCTATTTTTGCAGCGTTATGCGCCGCCGGTGTTGATTGATAATATTCAGTACGCGCCGGAGCTGGTGCCGGTGATTAAAGATTATGCCTTGCGCAGCGGCAAGTCGGGTGATTTTTGGCTGATTGCGCCGAAAGAGTATGCCGAAGAGTTAAACGCTATTTTTGCGGAGCTTGGCGATAAGTTTGCCTGCCTGGAGCTGTGTGGGCTAAGCAGTGCGGAAATTGACGGGCGCGAAAGTACGCCGTTTGTGCCGGAGATGGGTGCGCTTGCCGGACGTATGCAAAACGCTGTGCCGCATGATGTGCTGGAGCTTTATGCGCGCATTTGGCGCGGCGATAAGCCGGCGATGTATAACGAAGGTGCAGATTGGCAAAGCTATTACGCCAAGCTGGTGCAGAATATTTTACAGCGCGACATCCGCAACTTCGTTCAGCTTAACGATGAGATGAAGTTTTACCGCTTTTTATGCGCAGCAGCTTCGCAGACGGCTAAGCTGTTAAACTATGCCGCTATGGCTAAGGAAACCGGCATCAGCATACCTACTGCTAAGCAGTGGCTGGGCATTTTGGAAAAGATGGGGCTGGTGTACCTGCTTCAGCCCGCGGCTTTTGAAGGCGTTAAATATGTTGTAAAAACGCCGAAGCTGTATTTTACCGATACCGGCATGGCGGCGTACCTGCTGCGCTGGAACTCGTCAGACGCGCTGGAGCTTGGCGCGATGAGCGCTGAGTTTTTTGAAACCTGGGTTATCGGTGAGGTGTATAAAAGTTTTGCTAATAGCGGGCAGAAAGCGCCGCTGTACTACTACCGCAATTTTAATGGCAAAGAGGTTGAACTTTTAATTTTACACAACGGTGTGCTGTACCCGTGCGTCATCAGCAAAAGCGCGCAAGTGCAAAAAATGTACAAGCGTTTTAACATAATAGAAGCGGCGTTTGGCGGCTGTACGGAAGTTAAAACAGCAATCGGCAGCGTTATCTGCCTTGTGCCGGAGTTCGGCATTGATAAAAACAACATTATGTATATTCCCACGTGGATGATTTAAGCCTTGCATAAGCAGGGCTTTATTTTTATGCTTAATTTTACCTACACCTTTGCTTGTGGTATAATATATTATTAGATTTATTGAACGAAAGGAACAAACATGGCAGATAAATTTTTAGTTATAGATGGCAGCAGCCTTATTCACAGGGCGTTTTTTGCCCTGCCGCCGCTGACGACACAGAGCGGTGTGCATACGGGTGCTGTGTATGGTTTTTGCAATATGCTTTTGCGCCTGCTGGCAGACGTACAGCCCAAATGGCTGGCGGTAGCGTTTGACAAAAGCCGCAAAACATTCCGCACGGAGATGTTTGCTGATTATAAAGGTCAGCGCAAACCGACGCCGAGCGAGCTTTCGGAGCAGTTTCCGCTGGCGCGCAAGGTGCTGGAGGCAATGAACATTGCCGTGCTGGAACTTGATAACTACGAGGCGGACGACATCATTGGCACGTTTGCCGTACATGCGCCGCAGGAAGCGGACGTGATTATTGTAACGGGCGACCGTGATGAACTTCAGCTTTTAAGCAGCCGCACAAGCGTATATTTTACCAAACGCGGCATTTCGGACCTTAAAATTTATACGCCGGAAGTTTTTGCAGAAGAATATGAAGGCCTTGAGCCGAAGCAGCTTATTGACCTGAAAGGGCTGATGGGCGATACTTCGGATAACATCCCCGGCATACCGGGTGTTGGCCCCAAAACGGCTCTCAAGCTGATTGGCGAGTACGGCAGTGTGGAGAATGTGCTGGCTAACGCCGATAAAATCAGCGGCAAGGCACTGCGCGAAAAAGTGCAGAACAACAAAGAATCGGCGCTGCTTTCCAAAAAACTGGCGACAATTTTTACGGATGTGCCGGTTGATGCAGATTTGGCAAATTATGAATTGAAAGCATTAAAGCCGGAAGCGCGCGAATTGCTTGCCGGGTTGGAATTCCGCAATATGTACGACCGTTTTAATGCCGTTATGGGCGCGCCGGAAGGCGATTTCAGCCTGTTTGGCGACTTTGTGGAAGACAAGCCTGCCGGGTTGCCGGAAGAAGTTGTAAAAAGTGCCGACGATGCGGAAGCGTTGTTTAAGCTTATCGCCGTAAGGCGCGAGGTTACGCCGCTTACTGTACAAATTGGCGGTACGCTGCCGGATTTATATTTTAAACGTGCGGAGCTTTTATGTGATGGGCGCGTTTATATTTTTGAAGGCGAGTGCCCCGGCTGGCAGCAGTTTTATGACTGGCTGGCAAATGAAAACTGCCAAAAAGCCTGCTGCGACAGCAAGGAAATTATTAAAACCGCTTTGTGCCTTGGGGTTGAAGCGCGCGGCATAACGGATGATATTGCCATTGCCGCATACCTTATTGACCCTGCGCGCAGCGAATACAGCATTAAAACCGTCGGCGGAGCGTACCTGACGCAGGAGTATGCGCAGGAATGCAAAACCGTTGCCGAACTTGTGCCTGTGCTGCTTGCCAAACTTGCAGAACACGAACAGATAAAATTATATGAAGAAATGGAGCTGCCGCTGGCACGCACGCTTGCAAAAATGGAACTGGCAGGCATTAAGCCGGATGCAGCGCTTTTGGATAAATTAACTAAAGAAATGGCGGCGCAGATTGCAGCGCTTGAAATTTTGGCGGTAGAGCAGGCTGGGGAAAGCTTTAATTTAAAATCAACCAAGCAGCTTGGTGCTATTTTGTTTGAAAAGCTGGGCCTGCCGGTCATCAAAAAAACTAAAACAGGTTATTCCACAGACGTATCCGTTTTGGAACAGCTGCGCAACGAGCATCCGCTGGTGCGGACTATTTTGGAACACCGCAAGCTGACGAAGCTTCACAGCACTTACCTTGAAGGGCTGCGACCGCTGATTAATACTGTTACAGGGCGTATACATACGCATTTTCAGCAGCTTGTTACTGTTACCGGCCGCCTGAGCAGCACCGACCCGAACTTGCAGAATATTCCTACACGCACGGAACTTGGCAAAAAAATACGCGAGATTTTTGTGCCGGGCGAAGGTTACGATTACCTGTTAAGCTGCGATTATTCGCAGGTAGAACTGCGCGTGCTGGCGCATATTGCGCAGGATGAACTGCTTTTGGAAAGCTTCCTGCACGGGCAGGATGTACACGCACGCACGGCGGCGGAAGTGTTTGGCGTGCCGCTGGACGAAGTTACCGGCACCATGCGTACGCGCGCCAAAGCGGTAAACTTTGGCATTGTATACGGTATCAGCGATTTTGGGCTTGCCAAACAGCTTGATATCAATCGCGGTGAGGCGGGCAGATATATTGAAAATTATCTTGGACGCTACACCGGCGTAAAAAAATATATGGATGATATGGTGGCGAGCGCCAAAAAACAGGGCTATGTGCAAACTTTGTTCGGGCGCAGGCGTTACCTGCCGGATATTAACAGCCGCAATTTTAACCTGCGCGGCTTTGCGGAACGCACCGCCATTAACACGCCGATACAGGGCACGGCGGCGGACATTATAAAAATTGCCATGGTGAACGTGCAGAGAATGCTGGAACAGGGTGGTTATAAAAGCCGCATACTGCTTCAGGTGCACGATGAACTTTTGCTTGAAGTAACGGAGGCCGAACGCGAAGAAGTTGGCGCACTTGTAAAACAAACTATGGAAAGCGCCGTAAAACTCAGCGTGCCGCTGATTGCCGATGTTAACTACGGCGTAAACTGGGCAGACGCCAAATAGGGAGGAATTACCATGCCGGAAATGCCGGAGGTGGAGCAGGTACGCAAAACCCTGCTTCCGCACATTAAGGGCAAAACCATTAAAAATATAGAAATTAACCTTGCAAGGCTGATAAAATATCCTTCGCCGGAAGAATTTATTGCCGGTTTAACGGGCAAAACCATTTTGGATGTAGGACGCCGCGGCAAATACCTGGTGCTTAAAACAGGCGAAAACCAGAAGCTGATTGTGCATTTGCGCATGACCGGCAGCCTGATTGCGCAGGACTCAGATAAGCCGGAACCCCCTTATGCCAAAATTAAGTTTGAACTGACGGACGGCGTAACCATGTGGTTCTGCGATATCCGCACCTTTGGCACGCTGTATCTTGTTACCAATAATGACGCTTATATTGAAGGCTACGAAACTTTAGGCCCCGAGCCTTTAAGCGAAGGCTTTACGGCCGATTATATGCGCCCGGTTATAGCCAAAAGCAGAAAGCCTATAAAAACTCTGATTTTGGAGCAGACTTTTATTGCCGGGCTGGGCAACATCTACGCCGACGAGTGCCTGGCGTTATCCGGCATTTTGCCGATGCGCACGGCCAACACGCTGACGGACGAAGAAATTGACCGCCTGCACGATGCCATAAACAAGGTTATTGCGCAGGGCATTGCCAACCGCGGAACAACCTTCCGCGATTACAAAGACGGCGAAGGCAACAAGGGCGATAATCAAAACCATTTGCTGGTATATGGGCGCAAAGGCTTGTGCTGCAAAATGTGCGGCGGCGAACTTTTGGGTACCAAAGTAGGCGGGCGAGGCACAACATACTGCCCGCACTGCCAAAAATAAAACGGTGAAAAAATGAAAGTAATAGGTTTAACAGGGGGTATAGCCTCCGGTAAAAGTACAATTGCAAATTTACTGCGCAGCCTCGGCGCACCTGTGTTTGACGCCGATGCCGAAAGCCGCGCTTTGGTTGCCAAAGGGCGTGCGGCGCTTAACGAAATAGCCCTTACCTTTGGTATTGAATACCTTACGGATGGCGGCGAGCTTAACCGCCCCAAAATGGCGGAACTTGTTTTCCACGATAAAGAAGCGCTGAAAAAACTGGAAGCCATCATCCATAAAAATGTACTGGCGGCAGCGCAGAACTTTCTGGCGGAATGCCGCAGCAAAAATCTGCCGGCGGCAGTGCTTGACGTACCGCTTTTAATTGAGTGCGGCTGGTACAAAGATGTGGATGCCGTGTGGCTTGTTGCCGTAGACAGCGAAACGCAGATAGAACGTGCCATGGCACGCAGCAACATGACGCGTGAAGAAGTTAAGGCACGCATTGCAGCGCAGATGACACTGGAAGAAAAAAAGGCTTATGCCAGCCTTGTAATTGACAACAGCGGCACCTTTGCCGAAACGGAAAAAGCCGTTGCCGCAGCATGGAAAAATTTTACGGCGGAGGCATAAGTTGGGCAGGCGGAAAAAGAAAAAATTTATCGACAGATGGTGGGTAAAATTCTTAATGGTTGCTGCCGCCGTTTTTCTCATCGGTGAAGCCGGTATGAAAATATGGAGCAGCGAAGCCGTGCAGACGCGCTTTGTTTATATGTGGCCCTACCAGAACGAAATTTTGGAGTACAGCTCCAAAAATAAAATCGACCCATTTTTGGTTGCTGCAGTTATAAAAAACGAAAGCGGGTTTGATACGGAAGCCGTATCGCACGCCGGTGCCGTGGGGCTGATGCAGATTATGCCGGAAACCGGCGAATGGATTGCTTCGCAGATGGGGCTTGACCATTTTGACTTGGAAGCTTTGCGCAGACCGGAATATAACGTGCGGCTTGGCTGCTGGTATCTGGGTGAGCTGGAATATGAATTTCAGCGCAACTGGGTGCTGATGATGATTGCCTATAACGCTGGGCGCGGCAACACGCGCGCGTGGATGCAGGAAAACGGCTGGAACTATGATTTTAACCGCATTGAAGACATACCTTACCCGGATACGCGCGAGTATGTAAAAAAGGTTTTGCGCGACCGCGACAAATATTATCTTTATTATAAAAATAAAATAAAAAACTATTGACAGATTGATTTTTGCGCGCTATAATAATCAATGTTGACGCGGTAGTGGCGGAACGGCAGACGCGCTAGCCTCAGGAGCTAGTGGGGGCAACCC